>Ga0105247_10001033_pt1 | contig 20949 bp, 20 predicted proteins | sample KBSS24metaG_FD_81519 | JGI IMG/M metagenome (GOLD analysis project Ga0105247, IMG submission 81519) | Switchgrass rhizosphere microbial communities from Kellogg Biological Station, Michigan, USA - KBS S2-4 metaG | ecosystem: Host-associated > Plants > Roots > Rhizosphere > Soil | place...
GTCTGCATTAAGCGGCAAAGCAAATCGTATTTTGCCACTTCAGGAGCAACCGTTTTTTCAAAAAACCGGAGGGAACCAGAGTTTTTCATTTGCTGAAAGGTGGCATCATTCGGGATAAAATAAGAGTGTGCACCACCCCATAGACCATACCAATATAATTTGCCTGCGGGAATATCTTTTGGTTCATTTGCAACAAGCAACTGCATAAACGTATCTACATTCTTTGTAGCAAAATCAAAATATTTCCTGTACGATTCTAACAGCGAAGTATCACTTTCCAGGTCTTTAAGCATAGAAACTGCAAACACTTTGGCCCGGTTTTTTTCTATTTTATGCTCTCGTATATTTTCTGCAAGAAATCCACAGAACACAGCAAGGAATAACATTAAGAACTCCCAGAGATAATGAGTGAATTTTTTCTTGCCCCGATGGCTATCGGGGTCGGGGGTATGTGAGTGGGCATGTATTTCCATAAAGGTTATTTAAAGCGATATTCCTTTTCTATCAAACCAATCAGGCTGTCCGCTGTCCTGCATCTTTCCGTTCCAAAATTCTGAGCAAAATAAAGTGTGCCATATAGATATTGTGCCCTGGTAAGAAACTCATTAATTACTGATGGATCGTCAGTAAGGAGTTTTAATAATTCACCTTCCGGCTCCTTTCGTTCTTTAAAGATTTTAAATAATACTTGCGCATCAAAAAGCTTATTCATTATAAGAATATACTGATTGCCCCTGTCCATGATCCTGATATTTTGATTATCGATCAACTTCAATGAGTTGTAATAGGAAGAAACGCTGTCAGATATTTTTTGATTATGAATAAGACGTAATTGGCCTGAAGATTTCATCTGGTCATACGTCCGCTCATTTGTAAACAACTGATCAGCGCCAAATGTTAATGATCTTGCCAGGAAATAAATCCTGTTAACCTTCGATTTTCTTTCCTGGCTTTTCAAAAGAAACATTAGCGAATCAATAATGCCCGACCTGGTGTTATTATTTCTTGAATAGTTCTTATAAGCCGAAGTATCTGCCTTCAAATCTTCCAGCAAGTTCTTCATATAAATTTTTTCCCTGTTTTTTTCAACTGTGTGCTCACGAAAGTTTTCCGCTAAAAATCCGCAGAACACAGCGAGGAATAACATTAAAAACTCCCAGAGATAGTGGGTCCATTTTTTTCTTTCGGTATGTGAGTGTGCATGTATTTCCATAAATTAATTTTATTCCAGACGGTATTCTTTTTTTAAAAATGCCGCAAGCTTTTTAGCCATCTCACCATCACTAGTTATTCTACCGAGATGAATGTTGATCACAAATCTATAGTGCCTGATCTCATTGATAAGTCTTATAAGATCACTCTTATCTCGTGAAAGCAAAATGCTTTTCTTTATATCACTTGTGTCTATTACGGAATAGTCATTGCTTGAGAGCTTATCCATTTCTGTAGTATTTATCAGGTAGTTTACTTTATCTACAACTCTTGGTATATACATTGTATTTATAAGATCCTGGAGGATCAGGCCTCTTCTTACAAGTGCATCGTAAGCTACAATGCTATCTGCAACAGGCAGATTTCTTATCAATCTCATTCCACCGGCATTTTTTAATTGTTGCATAGTGCGGTCGGTATAAACAAAATCATTGAATCCAAAACCCAGAGATATTTGTTTCAAACAATTAACTGAAGGAATGCTGTTGTAAGATTGGTCAAGATTGCCGGTAATTGAATCAAGCCGGCTGATAAATTGATGTAACTCGGTCAGGAGTTCACCAGCTTGTCCGATATCTCCTTGCAAATCTTCTACAAGCGATCTTATATATTGTCTTTCCCGCTGATGCTCCACCTGGTGTTCTCTAAAATTTTCTGCCAAAAACCCACAAAACACAGCCAGGAACAACATGAGAAACTCCCAGAGATAGTGGGTCCATTTTTTTCTTTCGGTATGTGAGTGGGTATGTACTTCCATAAATTTTATTTAATGGAATATTGTTTTTTTATATCATCAATTAATTTCCTTGCTTGCTCCACCAGTTCCTGTCCACGGCCTTCTTGTTTCTGGTTTACTTTTTCCAGGTATTGCGCTTCCATTATGAACTCGTTGATCAGCTTTTTATCTGCAGTAAAAAGAGAGGGGTTACCAGCCGGCCGTACTATTTCTTTTGACATCATCATCCGGTGAAAAATTTCGCCATCAAAAATATTATTAGCCTTTGCCCTGTATTCACCTCTTACTTGTTGTTCGTCGCCCAATTCAAATACTAATTGACGCATTTTGCGATCATAAGCCATAATGCTATTGGATATTTCCATATTGCGAATGAGCCGCAGGCCGCCGGAGTTTTTCAATTGTTGGATAGTGCGGTCATTGGGGAAAAAACTTATTGGCGGCGAAATGAAACGACCGAGATAATAGATCGAGTTCCCGCTTATTGAGATATCCCGCTGACCTAATAAGTAGATAAGAGAATCGATCATTACAACACGTTCCCCTCTCAGCCTGATATTCTCGGTTAATTCCGTTGTATCCGATTTTAGATCTTCCATCATCGATCTCATATACTGAGTTTCCCGCTGATGCTCTACCATATGCTCACGTTGGTTTTCTACAAAAAAACCAAGACTTACAGCAAGAAACAACATTAAAAACTCCCAGAGATAATGTGTCCATTTTTTTCTTGGGGTGTGAGTATGTGCATGTACTTCCATTTAAACTTTTATTTTGATTACATCTTTAATTTATATTCTTTATTTAAATATTCAAGCAGCTCTTTCGCCATATCATAATATGCTGCTTCCTGCATCATATAAAAGATCAGGCAGCCTTTTTCATAGCGAATAGTTGAATATAACTGCCTTAGAAGAGATGGATCGTACCGGTGAAATACTTCAACATGATGGAGAATTATTTTATGCATGCTGTCATCCCGGCTTGGTGGAATTACAGGCATATCCATCACTTGTGTGCCGAGCTGCACCACTTTATCATAATAATCCAGATAATATTTCCCATTACCGTTTACCTGTTGCTGACAAAAAGTATTGAACCGGCTTACCCGGTCAATTGTTTCCTGGTGATGTATAACACTGAAACCACCTGCATTTACCAATTGAGAATAGGTGTTGCTATTCTGAAAAAATTCATCTTCCCATGAGTAAAAGAAAAAAAAATGGTGAAAGAAGCTGTCCTGTGCATCAATATTAGTAAGCCTGGAAACAGGAATGCTTAAGGCGCTATCCATTTTAGAAAGCGTAAAATTCTGACGTTGCAGTTTAACTAAGAGTTCGACGGTATCTTTTTTAATATCCTCCACCATACTTTTTATATAGTGAAGCTCTTTTTCTTTGGAGACCATTTTTTCCCGAAGGCTCTCTGCAAAAAAGCCAAGGGTTACGGCCAGGAAAAGCATTAAAAACTCCAAAAGATATTCTTTGAAACCTCTTTTTTCTAGTTTGGGATGGTGGTGCACTTCCATTTTAAAGAATTTTTGAATTTAAAATTCGTAGCTATGAATTGTGTAGGTGAGCATGTACTTCCATAAATAATTTATTTCAGATGGTATTCTTTTCTAAGCGTTTCCAATAATTGATGATTGATATCTGCATACGGTAAGTATTGCGTTTGCCGTGTTCCTCTTAGCATGAGCAAATAATAAGAGGCTATGTTTTCTGCTTCCTGCCTGTTGAATTTATCAGCATTCACTATTTTACCGGTCTGGGATGTTTGCATTTTTTGATTAAGGGCATTTAATAATGACAATTTTCCATGTTGGGTCAATGTTTCATACCAGGCAAAATCATAATGCCTTAATGAAAATGGACGCAGATAGAATTCAATGTAACTATACTCTTTTTCATTGCGGGTTCTTAAATTAGCAATTGATACCGTGAGCTTGCCTATACTGGCTTGCAGTTCACTGTTTTTAAAATAGCGTAACTCTCCGGAGTTTCTTAGTTGATTTAAAATTCCATCGTTAGGTTCAAAAAATAATTGCGCTGATTGAATAAAGGCCCAGGTAAAAGAAGGGTAAAAATGGGGTGATAAATTGGTTAAACTGCTATCCTTAACATAACCGATGAAATAAGCGCATTCGGATTCTTTTAAATTTCTGATTTCAATTTTTTGCTGCACAGTAATAGAATCAGCATATATTTCTTTATAAAGATTTTTTGCGAGTTCTTTTGCTCTTTGATGCTCTACGCGGTGCTCACGAATATTTTCAGCCATGAATCCGCAGAACACAGCAAGAAATAACATTAAAAATTCCCAGAGATAATGAGTGAATTTTTTTCTTTCCGTATGAGTATGTGCATGTACTTCCATAAAATTTATTTCAGATGATATTCTTGCCTGATTAATGCAATAAGGTTTTCAGCACTGGTTTCCAGCACACGGTAAGCTTTAATATCCTGCGAAGTGATTATTTTCTGTATGGTTAGTTCATTCAGAAATTGATTCAGGAATGGCCTGTTGATCCGGATGGTTTTACTATCATTCAACTTTGGCATGTGTAAAGGATCAGGGTTTGTGCGATAGGCTTCCAATAAATCGCTTGCTTCCAGCAATTGACTGATCAATGTCTTTTCTTTTTCCTGCTGGTTTACATAAGCCTCTTTCCAGAATTCAGCCCTGATCCATTTCAGGTCATAAGCAGCAATAGAATCCGCCACATTTTTTTTGCGGATCAATCGCATTCCTCCGGCATATCTCAACTGGTCAATGGTGGTGGTGTTTCTCCGGTAGAGCCGGTCCCAGTTTGTCCGAAGCAATTGCTGGTGAATAGAACCTTTAATTGATGTTACATCCGGATTGTTTTCAAAAAATAGGAAAACCGAATCAATCGCAGTTATCCGTTCTTGCTTAAGCGGGAAGCCAGCCAGGAGGTTGGTAGTATCGTTCTCAAGATCAGCGATCATTGAAACCATATATTGTTTTTCCCGTTTGTGTTCAATCTGGTGTTCCCTGAAGTTTTCTGCCAGGAAACCACAGAACACAGCCAGGAATAGCATAAGAAACTCCCAGAGGTAATGTGTCCACTTCTTCCTTTCTGTATGTGAATGAGCATGTACTTCCATAAACTTTATTTCAGATGATATTCTTGTTTCAACTGGTCCATTAATTTTAAGGCTTGTTCCCTGTGTCCTTCTACGGTTACTTTTTGAATGTCCTGCTTTACCCGGATCATATTCATAACATTCTTCCATTCACTTATCGTGGCACTATCTGGTTCCTTTATAAAAACAGGGCCGCTATAGTTTATCTTATTATTTACCGCATCAATGAAATCATTATTAAGCATCTTGACGATGAATGGCGTGACAATCGCATTCATAAAATTCAAATAATCCTGTTTTAGCTGCAACAGTCTTTGTGATTCAGAATAATAACTATTCAATTTATTGACAAGCTCGCGATTAAAATAGCGCAGCGACCCGGAATTCTTTATTTCTTCGTAGGTGCCTAGTTGCGGGTCAAAAAAATCAAATTGGAAAAGGTCTGATAACCCTTGTACCTGCAGAATTGTGTCATTCCGAAAAGAACGAGATTTTCTCAATTCCGAAATTACCATATCTGCTGATTGATAAAATCCTCCGATCATTTGTATGTTGGATTTTATCTCTGCAGTATCGCTCTGTAAATCGCTTATAAGAGAGGCGGCGAATTTCTTTGCTCTCTGGCTTTCGATAAAATGCTCACGTTCGTTTTCAACGACAAAACTAAGTGTAACAGCGAAGAATAACATGAGAAACTCCCAGAGATAATGTGTCCACTTCTTTCTTTCTGTATGTGAATGAGCATGCACTTCCATATTTATTTCAAATTATAGTTATTACGAAGCTCTTGTAATAGTTTCGCATTGATTTTAATGTAATCATTCATTTGAAGTGATCTGCTTGATGACAGCATTGTTTTATAAAACATGATCATATTAGATACTTCGCCACGATCGAAGGAATCAATGTTTAAAATATTTGCTTTAATAAATGTATCGCCCTTTCGGTATTCACGGATAAGATCTATATAATGGGCGTTTTGATCTTTCTTCCGCAATTCATCCGGCCACTTAAAATCATAGTGCTTTAGCATAAATAGCTTGATAGGGCTGGCAAAAAACTGGTATTCCTGCTCGTTTCGATAGCGGACATTATTAATTGCAACACTGATATCACCAAATAGTTTTTGCAGTGTTGCATTTTTAAAATATCTCAGTGAACCGGAGCTTTTAAGTTGACTCAGGACGCCATCCTTTGGCTCAAAAGAGTAGCTGTTGATAAGATAAAATACAGTTGTATAAGCCGGGTAAAATTCTTTTGGTAGATCGGTTAACGAACTGTCTTTTATATAACTCCACAAATAATCACAATCTTTTTCTTTTTCTAACCGGGCATTTAGTTTATTGGAAAAAGAAACAGAGTCGGTCAATAGTTCTTCATATAAAGCCTTGGCATATTCTTTTTCACGCTGATGCTCTATAACATGTTCCAATTTATACTCAGCCAGGAAACCACAGAACACCGCAAGGAATAACATGAGAAATTCCCAGAGATAATGAGTGAATTTTTTTCTTGGTGTGTGAGTGTGGGCATGTACTTCCATAAATATTTATTTATTCAAAATGATACTCGTCTTTATAATATTGAATAAGGCTGATCGCTTTGTTCTTTAGGTTTGTAACCGAGTTGCGCTGGCCATTGGTAGTTCTTAAATACATGGCTAACTCATTAAACCATTTATTGAGCAAAACCCTGTTATCTGTAAATAATAAGGGGCCATTTAATTTTTCAGTCGTAGTATCCTTACCCATAACAGCAGTAGTTAGTTGCACGGGAGCGATTATCTTAAAAGCTGCTAACTCGTTTAAAGTACTTCTTACATTATCTTGTGATTGTTGGAAAACCGTGGTTTGAAAATCGAGATATCCTTTATACATGTTTTCATAAATAATAATGCTATCTGCTTCTGCCTTATTCAACAAACGGTAACCGCCTGCATTGGCAAGTTGTTTCAGCGTACGATCGGTTAATACAAATCCTCTGTTGCTGCGTGAATGTTTTATCAAAATCCCCATACAACCGGTTGCTTTTAGATTTTGTGATACCGTATCATAACAATTATACATTGTTTTTAATGCATCAATTTTTTCCTGATCATATTCAATTAAATTATTTAACCTGGCAGTATCGCTTTTCAGATCCTCGTAAAATGATTTGATGTATTGCCCTGCCCTGTTTTTTTCTACCTGGTGTTCCCTGAAATTTTCTGCCAGGAAACCACAGAACACCGCAAGGAATAACATCAAAAATTCCCAGAGATAATGTGTGAATTTTTTTCTTGGTGTGTGAGTGTGGCTATGTACTTCCATAATAATTTATTTCAAACGATATTCTTTTTTCAAAAAAATCAGTAACGACTTTCCTTCATCATACTGTTCAGCTAATGTTTTTTTAAACCCCAGGGCAAATCGTTTATAATCGGTAATACTATTATAAAAACTGATCAATTGTTTTTGATCGCTGATAAGCAGGGGAATTGGTTTGGCCGGTATTATTAATTGTTCATAGGAGAGTCCTTTTGACCAACCTTCGATTTGTGTAAAATCGAGAATGTGGTTAACCGTAGTAAGAACATCGCTGATAATATCATTCAGGATATTATCGAGGGAGATTATATTCCTGGCATCGGCATCATAAGAAATAATCTTATTGGATACTTCGATTTTATGAATCAACCGGAACTCACCGGTACTTTTTAATTGCTGAATAGTACGATCTGTATAGATAAAATCCCGGAAGCCTAAATTTTTCCTCAGCCTGAAAATCCTGTTTGAATTAGTGAATACAGAAGGATCTTTCAATACGGTGAGTAGTGTATCTATTCCTTTATCCCTTTGAATCAGCTGATCAATAACGATTCTTAATTGAGCAGTGTCTGTTTTTATATCTTCTTCGAGGGAATAAATATATTCTCTTTCTTTCTTTTTATTTTCCTGCTTTACCCTGATGTTTTCTGCAATAAAACCAAGAAATACAGCTAAAAATAACATGACAAACTCAAAGATATATTCCCTGAAGTTTTTCTTTTTATGATGCAGATGAGGGTGATGATGAACTTCCATAATAGTTTACAGGTGGTGGTTTGTAGTTTACAGTTCACAAATAACTCAACCACTTTTTTCCTCTATGTCTTAGTTTATAATCACTGAACCATTTACACAGCGGATACAGTGAAGCCACTACAAAAAGCCAAACCAAATAAACTACCCATAAAGAATAACCTTCATTCGGATCAATGAACTGTGGCACCACTCCGTTTCGTGGCGCCATGCCTTCAGCAAATGAGTGGCCCCGGTTTAAATAAAATATCATAGAAAGCAAATGGATCAAAAAGAAATGCAGTACATAATAAAAGAAGGGAACTCTTCCATATACAGTAATGATCTTCGAAAGCCTGTTCTTTATATTCCCAAACCACGCTACAAATAAAATAGCCGGACCAATGGTCATACACATATACAATAAAGAGGGCGGATATTTATGTGTATCAATAAATGAAAGAACAGTAAAAACACCGGTCTTTTGAGTTGACCAATGTTCGGGATTGCCATATAGGTTGGTTGCTCTTAAAGCAATGAAGAAAGCTATAATACCCAAACCAAGCCATGTTAAAACTTTTTTTCTTTGTGGGCCATCATAAATAGTAAATAATTTTCCAAAACAATAGCCGAGCATCATTAATCCCGCCCAGGAAAGAAATGGATAGAATACTAATAATTGATGACCGCCGCCTAGATTATAAATACCCGTCCGGTGAAGTAAAGAATAAAGTAAAGGATAAGGACCCATACGACCCGCTTCATAAAAATCAAGAGAGTTGTGACCTAAAACAATTGCCAAACCAATAATGAAGATTGCTGTAAAAGGAAGCCATATCATTAATCCAAGAATGATCATACTAATACCGATCGACCAGATGGTTTGCAAACCAATCAATCCATAATTTGGATCAAATGAAAATGCAAAATTGATCACTACGATTTCAATAAAGACCAACCAAAGTCCTCTGGTAATTAAAAACAGGCTTAACTCTTTCTTGCTTTTCCTTGCACTTTGAAACCAGGCTGACGCCCCCGTAAGAAAAACAAAAACCGGAGCACAGAAATGAGTGATCCATCGGGTAAGAAATAATAAAGGCGTTGTTGTAGCAAAATTCAAGGGATCATCGCTCCATGCCGTCTTATGAAAAAAATCCCTTGTATGATCCAGAGCCATAATGATCATTACTAATCCACGTAACAGGTCAATGGAGTCTATTCGAAAATTTTTTTGCAATGGCTGCCTGATAGCAGTTTGCAGGGTTGCTTCTTGCATGTTTTGTTTTTTCAGTAAAAAAAGGGAATCCAGGCAGGATACAGAGGCTGCTCTAAATGTAGTCAGAATTTCCGGATTTTTTTAAAAGAGACAAGCCCGGTTATTAATCAGAAGATGAACCTTTTTCACCAACAAACCATTGCTCTTTATTTCTAAATAAAACATTGAAAGTAGTAAGCGAACCATAACATCTTGTAATGTATTGCTGGATGCTCACCTTTTCTTCATCACTTAATTTTTTATTGCTATTGATATTTTGTTCCAGCACTCTTAATCTATCTCTCAGCATAACGATCTTGTGAAAAAAATCATCTATCGGAATTTCTTTAGGCTTTAAAGTTTTATCTGCAGGTTGTAAAATCATTTTGCCATGTTGCCATCTTTCACCAAGCGGAACGATCTCTGTTACATTTGCCCAAAGACGAAGAATTTTTAATAATGATCTTTCTACTTCACTATGCGTTTCTATTTCTTCCGTTACATTTTCAGGAATTATCTCTTCGAGTTTATTATCTGTTTTATCAATTTCTTTTATGCCGTGATTGATAAAAGAAATAATATAAGCAGCATAGCGAATGCCGACAATTACACCGGGACCGTATTGAGTATGCTGCAGTCTTGTACCTATGCCAAGTGTTGTTTGATCCATGATTTATTTTTTAAAATAACTATAAAGAAAAGCGGCAAGAAAGCCGATAGCCATATAAATGATAAGCCGTATGATCCTTTCTTTTGTCATTGTTAAATTCTATTCAGCATAAAAATAAATAATCATTTATGTTCCTGTAAATCTTTATAATAGTCATGAACAATATACCATGCTTTCTTTTTTAAACCCTGGTCACTTAATAGTCCCTTCCTGTTCCATCCTTGTTGATAAACCGGGTGCCTTCTGCCCGGAGAACGAAAATCAACCAATACCCACGGAATAGTTCCTCTTAAAAAAGGAATTTTCTTCAGCATGGATAGTTGATCTTTATATAACTGCTCCTGGTATTCCTCGCTCCACGAACTTGCTGTATCAAATGAACCATGATTCCCATACAGCGCTTCAGCGCCAAACTCTGACATAATAAGCGGCTTATTAAATAAAGTTCGCCATTGCATGTCTTCCGGCTTTACGGTCCATTGCCTGTACCAGCCAAGATATTCATTCACTGCAATTACATCCAATGCATTGATCAATGAATCATCAATGACAACGGAATTGTTTTCATACTTTACCTGGTTAAGCGCTGATGTAATAAGGCGTGTAGGATCTAATGCCCGTGCATGTTCTGCCATAGCCGTAAGTGTTTGATTGCGGCTTGCTGATGGCGTCGTTTCATTAGAAAGACTCCAGAAAATTACAGCGCAGCGATTTTTATCCCTGGTGATCATTTCATCAAGTAATGTATTTGCTTTTTGCAGAATAACAGGATTGGAAAATTGAATGCCCTGCCACAAAGGAATTTCTTCCCAAACAAGCAATCCCATTTTTTCGGCAAGTTTTATTGTATGTTCATTATGTGGATAATGAGCAAGCCTTATAAAATTGCATCCTAACTCTTTTGCCCAACCCAATAACATTCGAGCATCTGCATCGCTCCATGCTCTGCCCATGCGTTGTGGTATTTCTTCATGGATATTAACACCTCTTAAAAAAAGAGGCCTACCATTCAATAAAATATCTGTCCCTTTTACTTCTATATTCCTGAATCCAATTTCTTCATGAATGGAATCGGTTTTTGTTTTGATGATTACATCATAAACTTTCGGATTAAGCGGAGACCATAATACCGGTTTTGCATTAATATTAATGGAAGCCTTTCCTTCTACATTTATTGATGTATTATAATTAATATTCAGTTCAGGAATTTTTACAGTTACATTTTGGTTTGTTGCTGAGCCGTACAATTGTATCCATCCAGCAATTTCATTGACCCTTCCTTTTTTAAGTTGAATAAAATAATCCTTTATATATTCTGCAGGAGTTTCTGCAAGCCATACATCTCTTGTTATACCACCATAATTCCACCAGTCAAATTCGAGGGCAGGAATATTATCAGCCTTACGCTGATTATTTACTCTTACAATAATGCTGTTTTCGCCATTTTTTATTTTGTCGGTTATTTCAAACTGAAAAGGAGTGAATCCTCCCTCATGACTTCCTGTTTTTTCATTATTGAGGTAAACATCACATTGATAATTGATGCCATCAAAACAAAGGAAAGATCTTTTGCCTGTTTTTTTATTGTACTGAAATTTTTTCTTGTACCATATCGTTCCTTCATAATATTTTAATTCAGCTTGCTGAGAATTCCAATCGCCGGGAACATTTAAAGTAACAGCATCATCAAACTTATATTCATAAAAATCAGATTTCCCGACAGGGGTTTCATCTTTCCAGATAGATTTCCAATTACCGGCGCCACTATTATAGGGATCGATAATCGTCTGCCATTTTCCGTTAAGACTGATATGCGTTCTGCCTTCAATATTTGAAACGAGTTGCTGTGCGAAACAATAATCTTTTGAAAGAAAGATCATCAGGAATATAAGATAATACCGCCATGATCTATCATTCCATAATATTCTCTGAAGCTCACTTCTCATGCTGCAGTAATTGTTGTTTGAGATGATTCCTTATGTCTTTTCATTATTATTCGTTTCATAATTCTCATTGTAACAGGGATCAGCATGGGCACCCAAACAGCAATCAATACATTACTGAGATAAGCCACGGGTAGCATGAGCAAAAAAATAAGCGGAACTATGAATGAACGGAGCTTTGCAAATTTTGCAGTAAGAGGATCGATTGGTGGTTCTGCAACTTTATTTTTTGGATTGGTGATATAAAACCACATGATGCAGTTAATAAAGCCTACACAACAAAAATTCAATACATAAAAGGTCATCGGCACTTTCAATTGCTGGCGATAAAGTTCAGCTCCTGCATATTCACTATAAAAACCGGTACTAAATGGCATAAGTGCAATAAAAAAAAGAAAGACAAGATTTAGGATCAATAACCTGCGGGTATAGCTCGTTACAAATCCAAACATGCGATGATGAACTGTCCAGTAAATACCGATCAGCATAAAGCTTACAAAAAAACCAATGAATTTAGGTATGAGATGATCTAATTTCTGTAACAGCAATCCGTCTGTTATTTTATCATGTTCATCAGGGATCTTTATCTCGATCACAAGCAGCGTAATAGCAATAGCAAAAACAGCATCGCTAAAAAGGATCAATCTTTCCAATTGAAATTCCTTTCTCAGCTCATTATGCAGTTGCATTTTCATGGCAAAAAGAATTGATCCAGAAAATTACTTTTCTTTTTTATTTCTAAGGAAAATAAAATTATAATTCATCCTCTTCTTCCTTCAACATTGGCAAAGAAGGCAACCCTCTTTTGAAACGCAGATAATTTAGCTTAATGAATTGCTGAAATTCGTAATCGGTGGATAATAATGTGAACATATAGGAAGGACGATATAATAGCATGAAACTATCCAATGCAGGACTGTTCAGTTGAGTAAGCCTTCGCACAAGAGCTTTTGAAAAGCGATGATCGACAAATTTATCTTTCTCTTCTTCCAATAATCTTTTTTGGAATGAAGTCATACTGCGGTTTCGCCTGAAGCGAAATACGTTAATGATCTCATCGAGATCAAACCCTACCCCGGCACCATAATTCGAACTGTTTACTTTTAATCCAGGTTTTTTATAATTAAAAATCTTTGCATAATCCTGGCGGTTTTGTATCGAGTCGAGCTTATAATCACGGGGTTTTATTTTTACTTCTTTCAAAATCGGCACATTTACCTGCAATGAAATATCGAAAGAAAAGGGATCGGATATTTTCATGACGGGAAATTTTACTGTTGGCTTATTCAGATAGCTGAACCAGATAGAATCTCTTTCGGAAACTTCAATTTCATAAAATCCTTCAGCATTGGTAATAGTTCCTCTTCCCGATGTCGATAATACACTTACAGACTGCATAGGGTTATTCCTGGAACTGTCATATACATATCCCTTGACCTTGTACTGTGCAGACACTGAAAACGCAGTAAGCAGTAATGCTAAAAAGAAAACAGGAGTATATAAAAAAAATTTTTGCAAGTCATTTGTATTGGCAGCAAGTAACGAAAGAAAATGCAAAAGCTAATGTAAAGTCAGGATGTCAAATGGGTCAAAGGGTCATAGAAGTCAAATCAGGCAATGGGCTGAATGCTGTGTGACTTTTATGACTCATTTGACTTCTATGACCAATATGGACTCTTATAACTTCATTTGGCTCACCAGCTCTTCAATCACTTTAGGATAATGTTCATGTTCTAATGCATGAATGCGGTTGGCAAGGGATTCAACTGTATCAGTTTCAAGCACCGGGCAGCTTTGTTGAAATACAATTTTACCATGATCATATATCTCATCAACATAGTGTATGCTTATACCACTCTTTTTTTCTTTATTAGCAAGCACAGATTCATGTACAAAATTTCCGTACAAGCGTTTGCCGCCATATTTTGGCAATAAAGCCGGGTGTATATTAATGATCCTGGAAGGGTATGCCTTTATCAAAGCTGACGGCAGTTTCCAGAGAAAACCCGCCAGCACAATAAAATCAATTTGCCTTTCCTTCAACTCCTTTATATATGCATCACCGCGGAAGAATCTTTCTTTTTCAATAATAAGAGTGGAAACACCGGCCTGCTCTGCAATTTTTAAAACACCGGCGCCTGGTTTATTACAAACGATCAGCGAAACTTTAATCGAATGATGTTTTTCGAAATATTCAATGATCTTTCGGGCATTAGTACCTGCACCCGAAGCAAAAATTGCAATATGATGTATGCGATCAGACTTCTTACTTCTGACTTCCGACCTCACCATCCCCATTCTCACACCAATCTTCTTTATATACTTTATGAAAAACTTATATTGACCAAAAGGCATGCTTATCAATAAAACAGCGAGAGGCCAAAGTACACAGATAATGATAATATATACAATGATCCAAAGCCAACCCTTTTCTATTGAAAGCAGGTTGAGAATTTTTTTTCCTGTATATCCTGTCAGGCTGCCACCGATCGCAAATGTGATGAGAATAAGGAGCAATTGCAACTCATTAACCTTCCATCTTTGTTTTAAACGATCAAGCATTTTAAGTAATAAGGCCTGCTGTATTATAACATGCCTGTTTTTTGAGTTAGCAAAAGTGCGGAAAAATCATTCAATGCTATTAGTTTTTTCACAAGCATATCTATTCAATAGTTGTATTACTTATTTATGACAAACAAAATTGAACCAGATCAATAAATGTTTTTAATTGCCATGAAATGCAGGCTGGTGGCGGATTAAAAAAAAGTTTATAGCATTAGGGTTTTATTAGCTTCATGACTTATTTTTGCACCCGATCATTGATTTTTATCCACATTTTTTCAGAATCAATAGCCTCTATGCTTTGTAGTAAACCAGGTGACCGAAGATCGATACTAACTGTTTTTCTGTTTTTTGCTTTTTCAATATTTAATTCTGTTTCTGCGCAGGATGGTAAAGCGCTTTTCATGGCTAAATGCGCCAGTTGCCATCAATTAGATAAAGATGCTACAGGACCAAAGCTTCGGGGTGTCTTAGATCGTGACCCTTATAATGGGGATATCAACAAAATACATCGCTGGGTAAGAAATGTCAATACTCTTGTAACTACTGATCCATATTATATAGAGCTTAAAAACAAATTTTGGTCATTAATGACTCAATTTGATGAGTCGGCCCTGCCCGATAAGGATTTGGATGCGATCATTAAATATGCCAATACGCCTATTGTGACAGTAGTAGATGACAAAAATCCACCACCGTCATCTGGAAATAACAATGCTGTCATCTTCGGCGTCATTTCTCTTATTCTTGCCATCATTGCATTGATATTAATGCAGGTAAACAGCAATCTTAAGAAACTCAGCGACGATGTAGAAAATATTCATAGACCAGAGCCCGTTCCATTCTTCCGCAATAAGGTTTATATAGCGATGATCGCTATCCTGCTATTTATTATCGGAGGTTATTATGTCACGAAAGGCGCTATCGGTCTTGGTCGTCAAAAAAATTATCAGCCTGTTCAACCAATTTATTATTCGCATAAAGTACATGCAGGCATCAACCAAATCAACTGCTTATATTGTCATGGTTCAGCCTGGGAAAGCAAGACTGCCGGCGTACCTGCAGTAAATATTTGTATGAATTGCCATAAAGCAATTACTGAATATACCAAGGGCCCCAAATTATATAATGAAGAGGGTGAAGAAATAAACGGAACTGCTGAGATCGCCAAACTACATAAGGCTGCTGGCTTTGACCCTGCCAAACCCAATAGCTGGGATCCTGCAAAAGCAAAACCAATTGAATGGATAAAGATCCACAATCTTCCCGATCATGTTTTCTTTAGCCATGCACAACACATAAGAGCTGGTAAAGTGCAATGCCAGACCTGCCATGGTGAGATCACTGCTATGGATGAAGTGAAGCAGGTTTCTGAATTAAGTATGGGATGGTGTATTAACTGCCATCGCCAGACTAAAGTTGATTTTAATTACGATAGCACAAAGGGCAATAAGTTTTACAGCATCTATGAAAAGTTTCATAACGATATCAAAGCGGGAAGAATGGATAGTGTAACGGTAAAAGATATTGGTGGGTTGGAGTGTCAAAAATGTCATTATTAAAGTAGCAATAAAGATCCCCGGATATGTCAAAAAAGTATTGGCAAAGTTTTGGTGAAATAAATGATCCCGAAAAATTTCAGGAGCGTATTCAAGACGAGTTTAAGGAAGAATTGCCGTTTGAAGGATTTGATGATAAACGACTGATTGATGCTAAAGCGCCACGCAGGGATTTTTTAAAATACCTGGGATTTAGTACAGCTGCCGCTACTTTAGCTGCCAGTTGTAAAATACCGGTAAGAAAAGCTATTCCTTATGCTAATAAACCCGAAAACCTTATTCCGGGTGTAGCGAAATATTATGCTACTACTTATGTACAGGATGGGGATGTAATTCCTGTTGTGGTTAAAGTAAGAGATGGCCGTCCTATAAAGATTGAAGGCAATGAACTTTGTTCATTTACCGGTGGAGGAACATCAGCAAGATCACAAGCTTCAGTGCTTGATCTCTATGATATGTTCCGCTTAAAGTTTCCTCAACAGAAAGTAAAAGACGGCTCATTCCAGGAAGTGCCAACCTTTGAACAATTCGATAAATTAGTTGGTGATGCAATAGCTGGTTTAAACGGATCACCAGTTGTGGTGCTTACTGAAACAATTGTTTCCCCAACATCAAAACAGATCATTTCAGAATTTCTTGCGAAATATCCCGGCAGCAAGCATGTACAATATGATGCTGTTTCTTACAGCGGAATGTTGCTTGCCAATGAGGCAAGTGGTTTCGGCAGGAAGCTTCCTTCTTATAAGTTTGATGCGGCAAAAGTTATTGTAAGTCTCGGTGCTGATTTTCTTGGAACATGGTTAAGCCCAGTTGAATTTGCAAGAGCTTACTCAAAGGGACGCAAGATCGATGAGAAGAATCCGCAGATGAGCAAGCATTACCAGTTTGAAAGTTTTTTAAGTACAACTGGTTCATGTGCTGATGAAAGATTTACGCATCGTCCATCTGAAACTGGTGCTGTTGCTCTTGCATTATTAGCAGCACTTGATGGAACTGTAGCTGCACCGGCAATTGCAGATGCTAAATTAAAACAAGGGATCGCAAAAGTTGCTGCTGATCTGAAAGCTAATAGTGGTGCAGCTTTGGTTGTTGCCCGCAGCAATGACGTAAATATCCAAGTAATAGTGAATGCAATCAATAATGCTATTGGCGCAAATGGTAAAACAATTGATTGGTCGTCTGCTGTAAATTATCGCCAGGGTATTGATAAAGACATGGAAGATCTTGTTGCGCAAATGGAAGGAGGGCAAGTAGGAGCTTTATTAATTCATAATGCCAACCCTGTTTATAGTTATTACAACGCAGATAAATTTAAATCAGCATTAAAAAAGGTTAAACTCGCTGTTTCTTTCAGCAGTAAAATGGATGAAACGACAGAGCTGTGCAATTTCATCATTCCTGACCATCATTATCTTGAAAGTTGGGGTGATGCAGAACCAAAAGCAGGTTATACAAGTTTTCTTCAACCAACTATTTTTCCATTATTCAAAACAAGACCATTTCAAACATCTTTGTTGAGATGGAGTGGTAACAATACTAACTACGAAGATTATTTCAGAAATTATTGGACAACAAAACTTGGATCTGTTGAAGCATTTGATAAGGCATTACAAGATGGTGTGATCGAAGCAGCTGCTACAGAAGCGGGAGCCGGTGGATATAGCGGTGGTTCTGTAAGTTCGGCTGCAACAGCAATTTCGTCTTCTAAAAAAGCAAGTGGAGTTGAGTTAGTGCTGTATCAAAAAGTTTCTATTGGTAGTGGATCACAAGCTGGCAATCCTTGGTTACAAGAATTGCCTGACCCGGTTTCAAAAGCAACATGGGATAATTATGCGATGATCTCTTTGGCCAAAGCAGATGAGCTCGGCATTAAGTTGAATGTAGATTATGATTATTATCCTGAAAAGCCGGTAATCAAATTAGCTGTTGCCGGTAAAGAATTAGAATTGCCTGTATTGGTTATTCCCGGAATGAATGCAGATACAATTGCAGTAGCGCTTGGTTATGGACGAAGCCAGGGAATGGGAAAAACAGCAGCAGGGGTTGGCAAAAATGTTTATCCTTTTACTTCTTTTAATGGCACAACAGTTAGTTATCGTTTAACAGGCGTTACAGTTACCAAACTTCCCGGCAGTTATAAAATAGCGCAAACACAAAAACATAATTCTTACGAAGGAAGATTGGAAGTAGTAAGAGAAACAACGCTGGCTACTTTCAAAAAAGACCCGGAAGTAATACCGGAATATCGTAAAGAACTTGAAGAAGAGTATTATAAAAATTCAAGTGAAGATTTTCGCAGTGGCGCTACGTTGTATCCACAGCATTCGCAACCCGGTATTAAATGGGGAATGAGCATTGACATGAATAGTTGCGTTGGTTGCGGCGCTTGCGTTGTAGCATGTCATGCTGAAAACAATGTTCCCGTTGTTGGTAAAAGAGAAGTGCTTCGTTATCATGATATGCATTGGCTTCGCATCGATCGGTATTTTGTAACCGATGAAAAAAATCCTGACGATCTGAAATCTGTTGTATTTCAACCGATGCTTTGCCAGCATTGTGATAATGCACCTTGTGAAAATGTCTGCCCTGTTGCAGCTACTAACCATAGCAGCGAAGGCATTAATCAAATGGCTTATAACCGTTGTATCGGTACAAGATATTGCGCACAAAACTGTCCATTCAAAGTTCGCCGGTTTAATTGGTCAGATTATATGGGTGCTGATAGTTTCCCCAATAACCAGGACCAGAAGTTAATCGGAAAGCTGGACGATGTAGTTCATCAAATGAATGATGATCTTACAAGAATGGTATTGAATCCTGATGTAACCGTTCGCTCAAGGGGTGTGATGGAAAAATGTACTTTCTGTATTCAGAAATTACAAGCTGCTAAATTGGATGCTAAGAAAGAGAACAGAATATTAAAAGATGGCGATGCCAAAACAGCTTGCATGACTGCTTGCCCAACTGAAGCAATTGTATTTGGCAATGCTCATGATAAAGAAAGCAGGATAAGTAAAGTAAGGGATAATAATAAGGATCGCAGTTTCTATGTGCTGGAGCAATTGCATGTGTTACCTAATGTAACATACCTGGCTAAAGTGAGAAATACAGATGAGATCATAGAAAGCGAGCATCATAAGACTGAAGAAGGTGTGGAAACGAAAGAAATGGAGAAGGATTCAACAATATCTGTTCCATCAGCAGTGAAACCGGATAGTGCTGCCTTTTAAAAAAGCTTTAGTATTATCTGGCTGTTTGAACATGCTGATTAATGAACAGAACAATGAAGGGTGCGACGCAACAATGATGATAGTAGTAAAGACGATGATAAAAAATAAAAATTAAAAAAGTATTTCGATAGCTATCGGGATGACTTTTCACTTTGAATTAATAATATGGCATTACTCAGATACGAATCACAGGTAAGGCCACCGCTGGTGGAGGGAGATAAGGATTATCACCAGGTGACAGAAGATATTTGTCGCCCGGTGGAGGCAAAACCGTCAAAATTATGGTGGACTGGTTTTCTCATTTCCGTATTGGTGCTTTGCTTCGGAATTCTTTCTGTTACAATGGAAGTGATATATGGAACGGGCCAATGGAACTTACATAAAACGGTGGGCTGGGGTTGGGACATTACCAACTTTGTATGGTGGATCGGTATTGGTCACGCCGGCACATTGATCTCTGCGATCTTACTACTTTTCAGACAAGGATGGAGAACAGGTGTAAACCGTGCGGCAGAAGCAATGACCATCTTTGCCGTAATATGTGCAGGACAATTTCCTATATGGCACATGGGTCGTGTTTGGGTAGCTTTCTTTACATTGCCTTATCCAAATACAAGAGGTCCATTGTGGGTGAATTTTAATTCACCATTGTTGTGGGATGTGTTTGCCATCTCAACATACTTCACTGTATCATTATTATTCTGGTACACGGGTTTGCTTCCCGATCTTGCAACACTGCGTGACAGAGCAAAATTGAAATGGCGAAAATTATTTTATGGTTTTACCGCATTTGGATGGACAGGAAGTACAAAACACTGGCAACGACATGAAACATTAGCCCTGGTATTGGCAGGCTTAAGTACACCACTCGTACTTTCTGTGCACACCATTGTATCGTTTGACTTTGCTACTTCAGTAATCCCAGGCTGGCATACAACTATTTTTCCGCCTTACTTTGTTGCAGGGGCTATCTTTTCCGGGTTTGCTATGGTTCAAACATTACTTGTTGTTACCCGAAAAGTGTTGGCACTGGAGGAATATATTACAATTGAGCATATTGATGTAATGAATAAAGTAATTATTCTGACAGGCTCTATTGTAGGTATTGCTTATCTCACTGAATTATTTATGGCCTGGTATTCACATGTGCCTTATGAATGGTTTGCATTTAAGGAAAATCGTGTAAATCTTTTCAGTCCCTATGGATGGAGCTATTGGATCATGATGGGATGTAATGTATTATCGCCACAAATATTTTGGTTCCGTAAAATGAGAAGGAACCTGATGGTTACATTTTTTATGTCGATACTGGTAAATATTGGAATGTGGTTCGAAAGGTTTGTGATCATAGTAACTTCTGTTTATCGTGATTATTTACCAAGTGCATGGGCTACTTATTACCGGCCGACAATTTGGGAAGTTGGATTTTATATGGGAACATTTGGGTTATTTTTTACCTGTTATTTCCTTTTCTCAAAATTCTTCCCGGTAATTGCATTAGCGGAGATTAAACATATATTGAAACGAAGCGGAGAAAATTATAAAGAGAAAATGGATGAAGTGGAGCATGAAAAGCTTGAAACATTTATCGGGCATCATGGGCATGATCATGGAGCTTAAAATCAGTTGGGAGTTCA
>Ga0105247_10001034_pt1 | contig 20938 bp, 24 predicted proteins | sample KBSS24metaG_FD_81519 | JGI IMG/M metagenome (GOLD analysis project Ga0105247, IMG submission 81519) | Switchgrass rhizosphere microbial communities from Kellogg Biological Station, Michigan, USA - KBS S2-4 metaG | ecosystem: Host-associated > Plants > Roots > Rhizosphere > Soil | place...
AAGACGGCGTTGATGAACTGACTCGCATTCTGCGAGATCCCAAAGCCGTGGCGGCTTCGACTGGGGCAGCCAAAGTCGGTTAGTTCTCTAACAATCGCGTCACTAGCATGGCGATCCGCTCGACCGCTTCGGGTTCGATGCGGGCTGCGATCCTGCCGTAGAGCCGGCTTGTTTCCACGAGTTCGGCGACGACGACCCAGCGCGGTGGTCGCTTCGTGAGGACGGAGCCCGGCGCGAGGACGAACTTCGTGTTGCGGGCGCCGGTGTAGTCGCGTGAGTCGCCTTCCCGCAGCCCGATGTGCGAGAGCAGGCCTGCGGTAAGCGCGGCGTGGATGCTCGTCGGGTCGGCGTCCTCGTCAGACTCCCGGATGCCGATATCGCGGGCGATGCTGCGCAGCTGGCCGGTGAGGTCCTGCCACTCGCGGATCCGCAGGTAGTGCAGGAACTCCTCGCGGCACATGCGTCGAAACGCGTTGCCTGACCGTTCCTTTCGTTGCTCGCGCAGGTAGCGCCACAAGTTCAGGTACGTGATGAAGTCCGAGCGTTCGTCGGCGAACCGGGCGTGCTTCTGCCGAGCCGCCTCGTCGCGATCGGCGGGCCTCTCCCGTGGGTCGGGAATGGACAGTGCGGCCGCCAGCACCAGCACCTCACGCACGCAGCCCTCGGCGTCGGCCTGCAGGATCATCCGGCCGATCCGCGGGTCGACGGGAAGCCGCGCGAGGCGGCGGCCCAGCTCGGTGATCGCACCGGCGCGGTCGAAGGCGCCCAGTTCCTGCAGCAGCAGCACACCGTCGCGGATGCTGCGTGCATCAGGCGGGTCAAGGAACGGGAACTGCTCGATGCCGCCGAGTTGAAGTGCCGCCATCTGCAGGATCACCGCCGCGAGGTTCGTCCGCAGGATCTCCGGATCGGTGAACCGCGGCCGCGATGCGAAGTCTTCTCCGGAGTACAGGCGAATGCACACGCCGGGCGCGACGCGACCCGAGCGGCCCGCCCGCTGCGCGGCCGATGCCTGGGAGATCGGCTCGATGGGCAGCCGCTGCACCTTCGTCCTGCGGCTGTAGCGCGAGATCCGTGCGGTGCCGGGGTCGACGACATAGCGGATTCCGGGCACGGTCAGCGACGTCTCTGCGACGTTGGTGGCGAGCACCACCCGTCGGCCGGTGTGCGGTGCAAAGACCTTCTGCTGCTCCGCCGTTGGCAACCGGGCGTACAGCGGCAGCACTTCGGTGTGCTCATCGAAAGAGCTGCGCAATGCTTCACTGGTGTCGCGGATCTCGCGCTCGCCGGAAAGGAACACCAGCACGTCGCCGGGCGGCTCCTTCTCCAGCTCGGCGATGGCGTCGACGATCGCCTCGGTCTGATCCCGCATTTCCGTGCGGACGATCTCGTGGTCGGGGTCATCGGGATCGTCGGTGTCGTCATCTGCCACTGCCTCGACTTCGAGTGGCCGGTAGCGGATTTCGACGGGATAGGTGCGTCCCGACACCTCGACGATGGGCGCACCGTTGAAGTGGGCTGCGAATCGTCCGGGTTCGATGGTCGCCGACGTGACGATCACCTTCAGGTCGGGTCTGCGTGGCAGCAGCTCACGCAGATACCCGAGTAGGAAGTCGATGTTGAGGCTGCGCTCGTGCGCCTCATCGAGGATCAGGGTGTCGTAGCGCAGCAGGCGGCGGTCGCGCTGAATCTCGGCGAGCAGGATGCCGTCGGTCATCAGTTTCACCAGCGTGCGGTCGCTGGCTTGGTCGGTGAACCGCACCGTATAGCCGACGGCGTCGCCGAGCGACGTGCCCAGTTCGTCGGCGATGCGCTGGGCGACGGTGCGGGCGGCAAGGCGACGCGGCTGAGTGTGCCCGATGGTGCCGCGGATTCCGCGGCCCAGCTCCAGGCAGATCTTTGGCAGCTGGGTGGTCTTGCCCGACCCGGTCTCACCGGCGACGACGACCACCTGATTGTCGTTGATGGCCTTGGCGAGCTCGTCCCGCCGGTCGCTGACCGGCAGCTCAGGGTAGGTGATTGCCGGGACGGCAGCCTTGCGGGTGGCGACCAGCGCCTCGGCAGATGTGAGCTCCTCGGCGATCTGCTGGACCTTCTCGGCGCTGACCTTCCCGCGCAGATTCTTGATGCGACGGCCGAGCCTGGCGGCATCGCGGATTGTCAGCCCGTCGAGGCGGTTTCGCAGCTCGGCGACTGACGGCTCGGACACTCCGGCCAGGCTAGCCCTTGCCCGGCGACCAGTAGTCGAGCATCTCGGCGAAGGTCTCGAAGGCGGGCGCCGACGTGCCGTAGGCAGCCTCGAGGTGGATGCTCAGCGGGAAGCCGAGGTCGGCGACGCCGTCGACCACGCGCTTGTACAGGTCGATCATCAGCTTGCGCTTCTGCGCGGGATCGGTTTCCGCCAGCTGCGAGACGAACGCCTGCTCGTCGGCGACGGCCGCGTTGCCGGGATCCTGGATCAGCCAGTTGATGAGGCCGACGCGGGTCTCGACCTTCGGTACGAAGCCGAACGACAGCAGGATCTCGGGACGATGGTCAGTGGTCTTCGCGAATTCGCTGAGGAAGCCCACGACGGCATCGGAGTACAGCAACTGGGTCAAGCCGTACGTCGCACCCTGATCGCACTTGAAGTTGAACCGGCCGTGTTCACCCTCGCGGGTGGGGATCAGGATCGCACCGCGGTTGGGCACGACCTGGTCGTATATCGACAGGGCGTCGGTGGGCGCAACGCCGGAACCCTCACCGTCGTTCAGGGTGCGCGGCACGCCGACGAACGCGATGCCATCGAAGCCGGCATCGCGCAGATCGGTCAGCCGCCGCCGCAGCGTCGACTCATCCGTGAAGGCCGTGACCTGGGTGCACAGCCCCCTCATTCCGGGCAGCTCCGGCTTGATGATGTTCCAGAAGTCCAGCACGTCCATCCGCGGCTTCATCTCGACGGGACGGTCGTCGTCCTCCTCGATCATCCCCGGGATCATGACGTGGCCGATCTGGCGGTCGATGCCGGCTTCCTTGGAGAAGCGCAGCACCTTGCGCGCTTCCTCCACGGCCTGCTCAGGACCGAGGTCGGCGTTCGGCGGTACGAGCTCGAACGCGACGGTGTTGAGGGTCAAGAGGTTGCTCCTAGGATCAGATCTCATCTGATGCAATCGAGATTAGCGGCTCTACTTATCTAGCTCTCTGCCACCCGCTGCCCGTGTGGCAGCCATTGATTGATCATCGTGATCCTGCCACCACCGGTAAACATGCTGCCACCGGGAACACCGGCGGCTACCTGCGTGTTTTCTGTGACATAGCCGGAGGAGTGGTGGTCGAGCCTTTCGGCAGGACAGCCAAAGGAGGCGCTTCAAATGAAGAAGATCACCTTTGCCACAGTGGTGTCGAGCGCGTTGGCGGCGCTGGCTATCGGCTTCGCAGGCCCGGCGTTGGCAGACGCCGGCAGTGGTTCGAATGTGCGTGCGCCCGCCCCGGTGTACCCGCAGTCGGCTTACGGTGGGGCCAACCCGTACACGCCGTACGGCGTCCATCCCTACGTCCCCTATGGGGTGTGGTCGCAGAATTGACCCACAACGTGGGACTTGCCTGATCGTCGAGGGTTCGCCTTGATGCGTCCGGCAGCGTTGTTGGCAATTGATGCGGCGGCGGTGGCCGCCGGTGTCTGCGGAAACGTAGCGACAGCCATGCCAGCGACGTTGTCCATTGATCTTCCTTGTCGCTTTGTTCGTTGAGAACACAGTTGTTGAGGAGATTTCTTCTTAGGCAAGGTGATTGGCGAGTCCCCGCAGGGCCGAAGCATTCTCGCGGTGTCCTGGGTTGGCACCATCGGTCATGAGGCTGCGGTCCGTTCGCGGATCTTCACCGCCGTCTCTAGCATCTGCCCAGTGCTGGTGAACCAGTCCTGCAGATTCAGATCCACGATGAGCTCGTCTGCGCCGGCCTCTGCGGCCATTTGGACATCGTCCATGATTTGGTCGAGTGTGCCGACGAACGCCGATCGGTCCGGTCCTGCCGGACGGTCGGTGAAGGTGACGTTTCCCACCACCACCATCTCCATCCGGCTGGTGTCTCGGCCGTACTCGGAAGCCATTTCGCGGATGCGGTCCCAGCTTGCGCGCAGTTCCGCGGCTCCGGCCGGTCCGGGTGTGGTCGGTACCGGCAGCCAGCCGTCTGCGCGTTTGGCGATGCGCTGCACGGCCTTGGAACCGCCGCCCAGCATCACGGGGATTTTCGTAGCGGGTTTGGGCAGGACCGAGGCGTTGTCGATGACGACGCGCGGACTGCGGAAGGTCACCGGGTCCGGCCCCCACACGGCATCAAAGACGTCCAGCGTCTCGTCGAGGAAGCGGCCGCGATCCGCCCGGGTGGCGCCGGTGGCCTGGAATTCGTCGGTGGACCAGCCGGTGCCCATCCCTGCGATCATGCGCCCGCCGCTGATCTGATCGATCGTGGCCAGCGCCTTGGCCAGCTGCACGGGTGTGTGCAGTGCCGCGACCAGAACGGCAATACCGAGGCGCACCTGTTCGGTCGCCACCGCCGCTGCGGTCAGGACCGCCAGGGAGTCGGCGGCCTGCCGCGAGTGTGCCGGCCACGGCACGTTAGGCAGTTCGGCATAGGATTCGGCGGGCGTCTGCGGGAAGAGCAGCCGTTCATACGTCCACAAACTGGCGTATCCGGCCGCTTCGGCTGTTCTGGCTGCTTCGACCACGTCGTGTTGCAGGTCGACACCCAATCTCTGGGGCAGACGAAGTCCGAGTCTCATGTGAAACCTCCGATGTAGTCGTGATTGTTGTGGCCGCCGCCGGAACCGGGCCGATCCTCAGTCGTCGGCGAGTGAACGCAGGATGAGCCCGGCCAGCGCCGCGGGTTGGGACAGAAAAGGAGAGTGCGAGGTGCTCAACCGCTGGACATCGTCGGCGCGCACCGCTCGCCGGGCGGTCGGGGTGTCGACGTCGTTGTAGAAGACCTTCGTGGGCGTCATGGCCTCGACGTAGTCGTCGATTCCGTCTCCGTGGTGGAGCCTTGACCACGACATCAGCGAACCCCCGTTACGGGATTGCGGCGACTCACCGGCCCGGAGTTGGAATGCGGCGAGATAGACAATGCGTCGGACATTCCTCGCCTCCGACAGTCCCTGCGTGGTGGGAACGCCGCCGTACGAATGAGCGAGCACGACGACCGGTCCATCAATCGCCGCGGCTGCTTGCGCGATCACTTCAGCATCGGCGTACATGTCCCGCAGGGTGGCGGGGTCATCGCCGCTGCTTGTCAGCGTCACGGTGTGCACGTCGACATCCGGTAGTTCGTCGACAAGACCACGAAAGTGGATGGGCTTGTGCCAGGCACCCGGGACGATGACCAGTGAGGGCAGACTCATTGGTCGTCGGCTGTTACATCGCCGATGACGCGGATGATCGCCTTGCCGCTACGACGGTTGGTCGGGTCGAACGCTGCAGGAGCCTCTTCGAGGGGGTATATGGCTCCAACGAGTGGACGCAGCCGCCCATCTCGAAGCCTGTGCTCCAGCGCGGCAAGCGCTGCGCGATCGGGTTCGACGACGAAGAAGACAGCCCGTCCGTTTTCAGGCTGAGTGCTCGGTGGCTCGGCGATGCTGACAAGCGCACCACCCGAACGGACCAACGTCGCTGAGCGATAGAGGATTTGACCACCGAACACGTCGAACACCATGTCTACTTCGCCGATGTCTTCCAGCCGGTCGCGGTCCAGGTCCACGAAGATTTCCGCACCCAGACCGAGCACGGTTTGCCGGTGGGCGGTGCGGCCAGTGCCGATCACTCGAGCCCCTGCCTCACGCGCCAGTTGCACCGCAATCGAACCAACGCCCCCGGCAGCGCCGTGAATCAGGACGGTCTGCCCGGCCCCGAGATGGCCGTGGGTGAACAATCCCTGCCATGCGGTCAGAGCTGAAATCGGTAGCGCCGCAGCCGTAGTGTGGTCGACTCCGGCCGACAGCGGCGCAAGGTTACGCGCCTCGACTGCCACGAATTCGGCCAGCGTGCCATTGCGGCACCAGTCGGTGACCCCGAAGACTCGTTGGCCGACAGTCAGACCGGTGGTCCCATAACCCAACTCGACAACCACCCCGGAGACCTCGTGGCCGGGAATGGTCGGCGTCCGGTCACGCCCGGCCCGGTCGGTCCAGGTGCCCGGCCAGTCGAGTTCGCCCGGGGTGAAGCCTGCCGCGTGCACCCGCACGATGACGTCGTTCTCGGCAGCGTGGGGGTAGGGCACCCCCGCCAACGCCAGCCCGTCGACACCGGCAGCGCGGTCACGCGCGATGATCGCTTGCATCGTCTTCACTGTGCGTGTCGGCGGGCGCTGGGATGGCGCAGAGAATCGCGGGACGTGACTTCTTGCGGCTCGAGCATGGTGATCATGTCGACGCCGGGCGCGCAGATGCACACCGCAAGGAAGCGGCTCCAGCCGGTGGCGTCCAAGTTCCTCATCTGATAGTGCACCACCTCACCGCCCGGCTCCCAAAAGGCCTCGCCGGCAGCAATTTCGGTGGGCGCTTCGCCCTCGAGCTCAAAGAGGATTCTGCCCTGCAATACGTAACCGAATACCGGTCCCGAATGTCGATGTGGCCCTAGTCCGGCGTCCGCGGGGGGAAGCTCGACGAGCTGTGTCATCGAGTGCGCACCGTTGGGGATCGGAGGCGGGGTGACGCACAACAGATCGGTGATCTTGGTGTTGCCTACTTCCAACATCCTTTCAACGCTAATTGCGGTATCGCGCTCGTTGTGGGCCACTTCGGTACGGCGAGAAGGGGCCAGTTGAGCCGGGCTTGTCAGGGCAGCAGTCGGATCAGGGCATCCAAAGCAGCTGACCATGCGCTCGGAGCGGGCGCTGCAAACCCGATCACTAAACCGTCCCGCTCGCTGCCGGTTTCGGGATGGCGATACAGATCAAGACCCGCCACGCCGAGCCGTCGCCACGCGCGTTGACGAGACAGCGCGCTCTCGTCGGCACCGGCAAGCTCGAGCATCACATGCAGACCCGCGGGCATTCCCACCACGGTGGTCTTCGGTGATGACCGGGCGACAGCGGCGACGAGTTGCTCGCGGCGGCGCCGATACTGGGCGCGCATTGTCCGAATGTGTCTGTCATAGGAACCGGACACGATGAATTCGGCCATCGCCAACTGGTCCACGAAGCCGGAGGTCTCCTCGGTTTCGCCTTTCTGCCTGGCCACCGCGTCGACGAGTCGGTCCGGCAACACCAGCCAGCCGAGCCGAAGCCCCGGCGCCAGCGACTTGCTCGCCGTGCCCATATAGATGACATGTTCGGGATCGATACCGTGCAGTGCACCGACAGGGCTGCGGTCGTAGCGGAATTCGCCGTCGTAATCATCTTCGATGATCACTCCGCCGGTACGTCGCGCCCAATCGACGACCGCTGCGCGGCGGTCGGAATGCAAAGGCACGCCAAGGGGGAACTGGTGCGACGGCGTGAGCAGCACACCGCCCACCCCTGGCATGTCCTCGAGCGCCATGACCTCAGCGCCGTAGGAGTCCACTCTCAATGGCGGACGACGTAACCCCGCTCGAGTGAGCGACGCCCGTTGTGAGGCCAGGCCGAACTCCTCGGCGGCAACGGCGGCGACCCCGGCTTCTGCCAAAGCACCGGCGACGAGGCTCACTCCTTCGGCTGCCCCAGAGCACACGACGATGTTGCACGGCCGGGCCCGAACGCCGCGAGCGCGGGCCAGATACTGAGCGAGGGCGCTGCGAAGCTCCGGCCTGCCATGCGGGTCGGCGTAGCCGAACGCCTCGAACGGTGCCGCGTTCAACGCGCGCTTGACCGCGCGGCTCCACTCTGTCCGCGGAAACGACGACAGGTCCGGATGCCCAGGCCGCAAGTCGTTGTCCAATCGGCCCGGCGCCCGTCTCTGAGGCGGCGCGGCGACGGACCGCACAACCTCGCCCGCCCGTTGAGAGACCAACGTGGCCGAGCCATGTTGTGATGTCAACCAGCCCTCGGCGATGAGTTCGGCGTATGCACGCGCCACGGTGTTCCTCGCGACGCCGAGGTCGGCGGCCAGCGCGCGGCTCGACGGTAACCGGGTGCCCGGCACCAATCGCCCCGAACGGATCGCGTCGCGAATGGCGTCCATCACGCCGTCGCGGACCCTGCCGCCGACGCGATCCAGGTGTAGATCCAATCCGGCGACCGAGCTTCGTGCGGCGCCGATGCCGGCCACGTCGGCGATCTCGTCCATGGCGTCATCTCTCCCAAATCGCGATGTTACGAAAACGTCGGCGCGCGTAGGCCGTATTGCAGCACTTCGCGACGGCTGCCGAGCCGGTCCTTGGGGTCAGGCACAATTGACAGCGTCCGATGAGGGTTCTCGAAGATTCTTGGCGCTACGGCGTCGGCTGCCTCGCTGCGCTGTCACTACTGACAGCGTGCGATGCGGGCGCGGGCGACTCGGGCGCACCGTCGGCCAGTTCGGTCGCGACGGCCTCCGCGCCGGTGACCGCCACGACCGTTGCCGCTCCGCCCAGTGCGCAAGGTCCGCTGACGAAGAAGTGGTTCGAACTCCAAGCCGGCGACTGCCTCGCCGACCCACCGCCGACTGATCCCAGCGTGGTCACCGTGTCCGTCGTCGATTGTGCGATACCGCATTCGGCGGAGGTCTATCTGCGGGCGCCCGTGGAGGTCAATGCCGCGATCGCCGACGTTGCCGATCGACAGTGCAATGCTGGATTCGCCCAGTACACCGGGCAGTCCGTCGGCGGCGGCCCGTTGGCGGTGACCTACCTCATCGACTCCAATCAGGACCGGACGTCGAGCGATCCCCTGCCGAGCACCGTCATCTGCCTGCTTCAAGCCGCCAAAGGCGGGCCGGTGACGGGGTCTGCCCGCCGCTGATTACGGCGAAACCGACTGTGGCACAGCCCCGGTCGGGGCCGGCGGGGGCGGAGACGGTGACACAGGGAGACACAGCCCGGTGTGGTCGTAGTCGAAGTATCTGCCCGGTAGGCAGAACGGAGCGCACCCGTTGGTGACTCCGGTTTCACCTGGTGCGCACGCGGTGAGAACGGCGGGCGGGGGCATGACCGCGGGGGCCAACGGTGCCATCAGCGCTACCACGGACAGGGCGGCGATGAGAAGCCGTCGCATCGGCTCAGTGTAAGTGTGAAGCCAATCGGCCATCCGTAACCTGGGTGAGGTGAGCATTGCGTCGGATGCCGCCGTCGTCCTGGACGACCGGTTCTCCCGTGAGCTGCCGGAGATGGCTGTGCGATGGCGGGCCGAGGTACCTCCCGACCCGCGGCTGTTGGCGCTCAACGAGCGATTGGCCGTCGACCTCGGTCTGGACGTGGCCTGGCTGCGAAGCGCCGAAGGCCTGCAGTTTCTGGTCGGGGTCTCGGTGCCGGACGGAGCCACGCCCGTCGCGCAGGCGTACGCCGGCCATCAGTTCGGCGGCTTCGTCCCGCGCCTGGGTGACGGACGGGCACTGCTGCTCGGGGAGATCGTCGGTACGGACGGCACGGTCCGCGACATTCATCTGAAGGGTTCGGGCGCCACGCCGTTCGCGCGAGCAGGCGACGGCCTTGCCGTGGTCGGCCCCATGCTGCGCGAATACGTCATCAGCGAGGCGATGCATGCCCTTGGCATTCCCACCACCCGCTCCCTCGCCGTTGTGGCCACTGGTCGCCGCGTCCATCGGGACACGCTGTTGCCCGGAGCCCTGTTGGCGCGGGTGGCGAGTAGCCACCTGCGGGTGGGCAGTTTTCAATACGCCGCGACCGCCGGCGACGTCGACCTGGTGCGGCGGCTCGCCGACCACGCCATCGCCCGGCACCATCCGAGCGCCGCCGACGCCGAGAATCCCTACCGCGCGCTGTTCGAGGCGGTCGTCGCCGCCCAGGCGTCGCTGGTGGCGCGGTGGATGCTCGTCGGGTTCGTGCACGGCGTGATGAACACCGACAACATGACGATCTCCGGCGAGACCATCGACTACGGACCGTGCGCGTTCATGGAGGCCTACGACCCCGCGACGGTGTTCAGCTCGATCGACAGCTGGGGCCGATACGCCTACGGCGAGCAGCCAGCGGTCGCGGGGTGGAACCTTGCCCGCTTCGCCGAGACGCTGCTTCCCCTGTTCGCCGCCGATATCGACCAGGCACTCGTCCTCGCCCAGGAGTCACTCGACGGTTTCCGCGGCCGATACGTCGCCGCCATGTCGGCAGGGATGCGGGCGAAGGTTGGCCTGCGCGACGTCGACGATGAGGTCGCGACGCCGCTGATCTCCGAACTGCTCGAACAGCTTCAGCAGAGCCGCGCCGACCACACGTCGTTCTACCGCCGGCTCGGCCGGGCGGCGCGCGGTGATGTCGAGCCGGTGCGCGGACAGTTCATCGACCTTGCCGCGTTCGACGGCTGGTTGGCACGCTGGCAGGCACTCACTCCGGACGTGGACGCGATGGACCGGGTCAATCCGGTGTACATCCCACGAAATCACTTGGTCGAAGAGGCGCTTGCCGCGGCGACCGAAGGCGACCTCGAACCGCTCTCGCGCCTGATTGCGGCCGTCACGGCGCCGTATGCAGAACGGCCCGGTCTGGAGCGCTACGCCGAGCCGGCGCCAGACGATTTCGGCGCCTACCGGACCTTCTGCGGCACCTGATTCAGTAGTGGTAGGTGTCCGACGGGGCGGGCATGTGGACAGGCTCGTCGTCGAAGTGCGACACCTCGATGCCGTAGGAGCGAGCCAGCTCGAGGATTTTGGTGGCCCGCGCGATGCGCGGCAAGTCGGACCCGTTGCGGATCTCGCCGCCGTCGCGCTCGAACTCGGCGAAAAACTCCTTCGCCCAACCGATTTCGTCCTGCGACGGGGAGAGCCCCTCGTTCACGACCGCACACTGATCCGGGGTGAGGCAGATCTTGCCGGTCATCCCGAACTCCACGGAGACAGCCGTGGCCTCGATGAGCTTGAGGGGGTTGGAGCCGATGGTCGGCCCGTCGATCGCGCTGGGCAGATGCGCCGCCTTGGCGGCGATGGTGAAGCGTGAGCGTGCGTAGGCGAGTGTCGCAGGGTCTTCCCCGAAACCGGTGTCGCGGCGGAAATCACCAATGCCGAAGGCGAGCCGGAAGGTCCCCTTGGCCGCGGCGATCTCGGTGATGCGCTCCAGGCCCCGAGCTGTTTCCACGAGCGCAACGATCGGGATATTGGGCAGCCGCTTGGCGGTCTCGGTCACGTGGTCGACCGATTCGACCATCGCCAGCATCACGCCACCGATGGACGTGTCGGCGAGCGTCTTCAGGTCGTCGGCCCACCACTGGGTGCCGAAGCCGTTTACGCGCACCCAGTCGGAGTTTCCGGCGCCCAGCCAGCGCACGACGTTGTCGCGCGCGGTGAGCTTGTCCTTCGGCGCGACCGCATCCTCGATGTCGAGAACGACGATGTCGGCGCGGGAGTGTGCGGCGGCCTGGAACCGGTCGGCCTGCGCGCCGTTGACCAGCAGCCAACTCCTCGCGAGTACCGGGTCGATACGCGAGCCGACGTCGGCCGGATCGGGCGCGTTGGTGGTGACCTGTTCAGACATGTATCAATGCTGGCCTAAACGGTGGCGGCAAGGCAAAGCGGGGTGGTAAACCTCCGGCATGGCCGAGCGCGTCAGTTTTCCCAGTTCGACGGGACCGCGGCTGGCGGGCATCATCGACCGGCCCGCCGGGGAGCCCCGCGGCTGGGGCGTCTTCTCCCACGGGTTCACGCTCGGCAAGGACTCCCCCGCGGCGGCCCGCATCTGCAAGCAGCTCGCCGACGACGGCATCGGCATGCTGCGCTTCGATGCGCTCGGTCTGGGCGATTCCGAGGGCGACTGGGGCGACGGGTCATTCACCGTCAAAGTCAACGACGTCGTCCGGGCATGCGAGTTCATGGCCGAGGAAGGGACGCCCGCCGACATCCTCGTCGGGCATTCCTTCGGGGGCGCCGCGGTGATCGCCGCGGCCGGACAGTCACCCGGCGTGCGGGCACTCGCCACGATCGGAGCGCCGATGGACCCCTCCCACGCCGAGCGTCACTACGACGCGGTGGTCGACCGTGTGCTGTCCGAAGGCAGCGCCGAGTGGATGGTCGGCGGGCGTTGCCTCACGCTGAAGCGGGCGTTCGTCGAGGATGTCCGCGTGGCCGCCCTGCACGAGAAGATCCGCGGATTGCGGTTGCCGCTGCTGATCCTGCACTCCCCGACCGACAACACCGTCGGCATCGCGAACGCGAGTGAGATCTTCCGCACCGCACGCCACCCGCGCAGCTTCGTTTCGCTCGAAGGTTCGGACCACCTGCTCACCGGGCCCGGCCAGGCGCGTCGGGCAGGCCGAATCATCGGCGCATGGGCCGACGCGTACCTCCTCGCCGAGTAACCAGCGTCATATAGGCAGCGCGTCGGTCGCCGGTTTGGTGGCGACCAGTGGCGGGTATCCGCCGGCATCTTCGGAGCGGCATTGGACCACTGCGCCGGGTCGGGAATTAAAGGGACGGTGAGGTTTTGATGAAATTTGTGACTCGAGTCTTCGGTGTTGTCGTGGCGGCAACTTCAGCGATATTGGGCTCTGTTGCAGGCATGCCCACTGCGGCGGCAGAGCCATGCCCAGATGTGCAGGTGATATTTGCGCGCGGCACGTTCGAGCCGGCCGGTGTCGGTGTGACCGGCCAGGCGTTCGTCGACGCTCTGACCGGAAAACTCGCCGGCAAGTCGGTCGACGTGTATCCGGTCAACTATCCGGCGTCGCTGGATTTCGCGACGGCCGCTGACGGGGTGATCGATGCGAGCAACAAGGTTCGCGACGTCGCGGCCAGTTGCCCGAACACCAAGATGGTGCTGGGCGGATACTCCCAAGGTGCCGCCGTGGTCGCGTACTCCACAGAAGACGCGGTGCCTCCGGGCTTCAATCTGCCTGACGGCATCACCGGCCCAATGGCGCCAGAGGTGGCGAATCATGTCGCCGCGGTGGCACTCTTCGGCAAGCCGTCGAGCGGGTTCCTGCAGATGATCTACACGGGAGCGCCGCCGATCACGGTCGGCAAGCTCTACACCGGGAAGACAACCGACCTGTGCATTCCTGAGGACAACGTCTGCTCGCCGACGGGCACTGACAATGGCGCGCACACTCTCTACGCCGTAAACGGCATGACGGCCCAGGCCGCGGACTTCGCTGCACATCGGGTCTTGTCGAATGGACGGGCCACGTAACGGTAATGGGCCGAATATCCACGGGCATGCCTGCGTTGGCCTAGTCGTGGATACCTGGGATGCGATTCGTGCACGCCGGAACGTCAGAAGCTATCGGCCCGACCCCGTGCCGGAAAGCGATCTGCAGCGTATTGCCGAGGCGGGCTGGCGAGCACCGTCGGCGTCGAACCGGCAGCCGTGGGACTTCGTGATCGTCACCGATCCGGAGCGACTCCAACAGCTTTCCACCGTGTGGCAGGGCGCGCGTCACATCGCGTCGGCCCCCGCGGCCATCGCACTGATTGCCCCCGTACCCCCTGATGAGCGAAGAAAGTTGCTCGACCAGTACGACCTGGGACAGGCCACGATGGCGATGATGCTCGCGGCCACCGAACTCGGCGTCGGCACCGGGCATTCATCAGTCGGCGATCAGGACAAGGCGCGTGCGATCCTCGGCGTGCCGGACGACCACATCGTGGCCTACCTGCTCGGGCTCGGATATCCCGCCGACCGGCCTCTCGCCCCAATCAACAAGCCCAACCGCAGACCGTTCGACGAAGTTGTTCATCGCGGCAAGTGGTGAGATGCGACTCAGGCCGCGTCCCTGCCCGGAACGTCCGGCCGCAGATAGGTGATCAGACACAAACAGATCAGCGTCATCGCCACCACCGGCCATTTGAGGGCGATCAAGCCCGCCGCGAGGAAAACTCCGATCGTCACGAACGATCTCATCCGCAGCAGTCGGCGCATCCGCTGCGAGACGTCCTCGTGCGCGGGCCGATCGACCGCCTCCCAGCAGAGCGCGAGGTAGGTGACGTTGACGAGGACGAAGACGGCCGCATACAGCGCCACCGGGGCGTTGGCCAGCCTGCTCTCGGCGATCCACTCGGTGGCGAACGGGATCAGTGACACCGAGAACAGCTGCGCGAAGTTGAACCACAGCAGCCGTGACGTGGCCACCTCGGCATAGCCGAACAAGTGATGGTGATTGAGCCAGACGATCGCGATGAACAGGTAGCTGACCGCGTAGCTCAAAACCCGTTGGCCAGAGCGGGAGCAGGGCTCTGAACGTGGTCGGCGTGCGGCGGCTCGAGTTCGAGCACCAGGATCGTGATGAGCACTGCGAACACACCATCCGAGAAGAAGCGCACCCGATCGGCACTGAACTGTCGCGGGGCCACGCACACCTCCCGAACATAAGAACTAGCCGTCCAACTCTCCGACAATTCCACGCTCGATGGCGGCTCGCGAACGTTCGGGCAGCACGATCAGCCCGTCGAGTTCTCTCGAGGCGAGAGCATAGGCGCGTTCGCGCTCCTGCTGTGTCGCTGCGCTGTCGACCGCCACCCGCAGCGCGCTCCGCGCCCGGGTGAGCCGCTGCTGTTCGGCTTTGGTGAAATCGTTGCGCCGCCTGCGAATCGCCTCGCTTTCAGCGACGTCGAACGCTGTCACATAGTTCTCGACCGCGTCGAGGTAGTCGCGCGCGGCGTCACTGTCACCCACCAGGTCTTCGGCCTTCGCAGGACGTAGCAGGTCGGCTCGCAGTTTGGCCCGATGGAAGCGCTCGGTCATCGGGTTGCGCATGTCGGTCATCAGCGGATAGTCGAGCAACTTGCCGATGTCGAGTTCGTACTCCAACCATCGGGTGTCCGTCCGGTCGTGCTCCTTTACCGTCCGTGAGATTGCCCTCCATTGCGCTGCGTGGTTCCCGGTCGCCTGGGGCGGAGCGGCGTCAGGCCTGTCGCCCCGATCCACCTGACGCGCCCTGGCAACCGAAAACGCCTTGACTGCGGCGACGACCACGCCGATCACCGGGACGATGACGATCAGCAACTCGAATAGACGGACGAGCAGCAGCCCCATCAAGCCAGGATGCCACCACACAAGGGCATCCACGGGATCGATGTTGACCCGAAGAAACCGATGCCCATACTCTGGGTTGCACAACCCATTATTGGCACATCACGGAGGCAGGCCAATGGCGAGCTCATCGACACCCGAGGGCGTCACACTGCCCTCGGCGCCCGCTGTCGTACGCGAACGGCCAGGTAAAGATGGCATGCGCGCGATCATCCTCGCGAAGTTCGGCGGACTCGACAGCCTGGTCTACACCGAGATCCCCAAACCGCTGCCGAAGGACGGCGAAGTCGTCATCAAGGTCAGGGGTTTCGGCATCAACCACGCCGAGATGCACATGCGTCGCGGCGAATGGGCGGAGGCCGCGGAGGTCAGCGGCATCGAATGTGTCGGCACCGTCGACTCCTGCCCGGGGGGCGAGTTCCCCGTCGGCGCCAAGGTGGCGGCACTGATGGGCGGGCTCGGGCGAACGGTCAATGGCAGTTACGCCGAATACACCCGTGTCCGCGCGTCCAATGTCGCCCTCATCGAATCGGACCTGCCGTGGTCACAACTGGCCGCGCTGCCCGAAACATATGCCACCGCGTGGACGTGCTTGTTCCGCAACATCAGTCTCGCTCAGGGACAAACGCTCCTGATCCGCGGCGCCACATCATCATTCGGACAGGCTGCAGTCAAGATGAGCGTCGCTGCCGGCGCGCGGGTCCTTGCGACCACGCGCAGCCGCGAGCGCTTTGGACTGCTCGAGAAGCTCGGCGTCTCACGTGTCGAGCAGGAAGCGCCAGATCTGGCCAGCCATATCGCCGAGGCGAAACAACTCGACGCCGTCCTCGATCTCGTCGGCAACAGCACCATTCTCGACTCTCTCGACATGCTCCGCAGGGGGGGCACCGCATGCCTTGCGGGATGGCTCGGCGGACTCGATCCCATCGGTGACTTCAACCCGCTGGCGCGCATGCCCAGCGGCGTGAATCTGAACTTCTTCGGCAGCTTCGTGTTTGGCACGCCTGGCTTCCCGCTGTCCGATGTGCCGCTGCAGGACATCGCCCAGCAAGTGGCCGACGGACACCTCGAGGCCGCACCGTCGCGCGTCTTCTCGTTCGACGAGATCCGTGAGGCCCATCGCGTGATGGAGGCCGGTGAAGCAGGCGGCAAAATGGTCGTCGTGGCGGATTAGCCCGTCATACCGCCACCGACAGATTTTCGGCGGCCTGCAGCCACGTCGCGACGTTGCGGACGTAGTCCTTGAAGGTCGCCAGCCGCGACGGGTCGGTCTTGATCTGATCGCCTGGGGCCTCTGTGACGAACGAGGGCGCCCCGCAATCGAGATCCCAGTTGTAGTCGGCGAAGTGGTGGAAGGTCGACTCGGCGACCGCACGGCCGATCGGCCGGCCGTCCGGTGTGTGTTCGTCCTCCAGCACCACAGCCAGGTTGAAGTGACGCCCGGTCGCGGTGCTCCTGCCCTGCGCGATCGGGGTGGCGCACGCACTGTTCGCCGACACCAAACCTTCGTGCGGATGGGCGGGGAACCACTCGATCCGTCCGCTTTCGGTGCGATCGGTGCGCAGCAGCTCGTGCACAGGTCCTTCCACCAGCACCGGCTGGTAGTCGCCGTTGGCGCCGGAGTGGTAGTTGGGCCACGAGATGGTCGGGGTGTCCTGATCGTCGCACATCGTGCTCGGGTCGATGCTCTGGTCGTGGAACTCGTTGACCACACCCAGTGACCCGAGTCGACTCAGGCAACAGCCCAGGTCTTGGTGATCACGCGCGGTGAGCACGCCGCCCCCATTCTCGCGGAACCTCCGGATCGCATAAGCGTCGGCGGCTGTCAGGCCGTCACCGACGTCGACCGCCATCAGCCACAGCTGGTCGTAACCGAGCTCGTCGATATGGCTCAGCACCGGGTCGTCGTCGCCCCGGTTCGCCCGGTTGCGCGCGATCACGTCATGGCCTGCCGCCCGCAGTTCGGCGGCCAGCAGCGAGAAGCGGCTGATGGCCCAGTCGTCCGGATGCTCAGGGATCGTCGTTTGCAGCAAGATTCGTGACACGGAACTCACTCCTGTACAAGCGTTTTCGGAGCGTCTGACTCGGCGGGTACGCGCAGGTGCGCGCGCGCGGCAAGTTCCTCGTCATCGACGAGGGTGAGCATGGGCTGGCCAGGAACACATAGCATCGTGACCGTGAACCGGCACCTCATGTCGTCGCGGTTGTTGCCGTCCGAGTAGTGGATGACCTCGCCACCGGGCTCCCAGAACGCTTCGCCGGCTCGAATCACCCGGGGCGGTTCGCCTTCGAGTTCGAACAGCATCTCGCCTTCCAGCATGTAGCCGAAGGCCGGCCCGCTCGGGTGCTTGTGCGGCGGGGCGCCCGCACTGCCCGGTGGGTAGTCGATGACAACGGTCATGGCATGTGCGCCGTCGGGGACGAACGGCGGCTGCACTTCCTGTACCACCGTGATTGCGTTCTCCCACGAGGGATCATACTTCTTGGACATCGGTCATTCCTCCTTTGTGGTGTTCAGATGGCGGTTCCGCCGCCGTCGGCAGGCAGCGTGGAACCGGTGATGAAACTCGAGCGGGGCGAGGCGAGGAACAGCACCGCGACCTTCCCCGCCTGCTGGACAAGCGATTTCACCGAGTGAATGTCGGACGGGTCAGCTCGGATGAAGCGCGCCGTTGGGCTGATGCCCGTGGTTCCTCCGGTGACCAACGCGGTCTGGTTCGCCAATTCCATTGTGAACTCCTGAATTACCCGATGTGCGCCAATGCGACGCGCAGGCGTTGCCTGCCACGTGATGCCCGCGACATGACGGTGCCGTGTGGGATGCCCAGCAGCGCGGCGGTCTCCGCGTAGGTGTACCCCTCGATGTCGGCGTAGTACACCGCGGTACGGAAGCCGTTCGGCAAGGCATCCATGGCCGCTTTGATGTCGTGGTCAGGCAACGCGTCGAGCACCTCCGCCTCAGCCGACCGCGGCGGCCGCGACGCGCCGCGGGCCATGTCGCGCTCGGTGATCTCGTCGACCGAAACTTCCGAGGGGCGGGACTGTTTGGCGCGATACCCGCTCACCCACCGGTTGTAGAGAATCCGGAATAGCCAGGCCTTGAGGTTGGTGTCTTCGCGGAACGTCCCGAATCCCGCGTATGCATGCAGCAGTGTGTCCTGCAGTAGATCTTCGGCGTCCGCGTGGCTGCGTGTCAGCCGACGCGCTCCGCGCATCAGGACGTCGAAGAGGGGCTCGGCTTCCCGGGCGAAACGTGCGGCGAGCTCTTTGTCCGACTCAGACGTGTCGGGGATTGAGGTAATCGACATGATCGGTCTTCTCTGTTGCGTCGCGCCGACGCGCTACCGGACCGGCGCGGGCGCGTTGTCGATGAGCCAGTCCTCGAAACGGGTGGGGAACACCGTTGCGGTGGTGGCGGGGACGAGGCTGTGGTCGTCGAGCACCACTCCGTAGTAACGCGCTTGGGGATCCGCGACGACGCGGCGGGTGGTATCACCCTGTGCGCGAAGCTGCGCACGGACGAGCTCGTCGAGCGGGTACCGCTCGGGCCCGGCGACCTCGACAATGCCGCCCACGGGCTGGCCGAGGGCGGTACTGACGACCGCCTGGTGACCGTGCCGGCCCAGCTTGGCCGCGATCTTCGACCCGATGAGCCCCGTGCCACCGATAACCACGACCTTCATCACGATCCTCCAGTTAGTTCGGTTGCCTGCCGAACTCAGACTCGCGGATGCGACGGCGAACCGAACCCTTGGAAGTCCGTAGTCCGTAGTCCCTGGTCCGTAGTCACTGGCACTGCCACACCTGCGGAGTCGGTTGGGATGAGTTCGCGTTCCGCTATCGGTTCCAGCAGGTAACGGCGACATGAGGAGTGGACATGACTGGCGCTGAACAACAGATCGCAACCTCCGTCCTGGTGATAGGGACCGGAGGGTCCGGGCTGCGCACCGCGATCGAACTCGCTGAACAAGGAATCGCGGTCCTCGTCGTAGGCAAGCGGCCGAAGGCTGACGCCCATACGACATTGGCCGCAGGCGGCATCAATGCCGCGCTGGCCACCATGGATGCGGAAGACACCTGGCAGCAACATGCGGCCGACACGCTCACCGAGAGCTATCTGCTCGCCGACCCTGAGACGGTTCGGGTGGTGACGGAAGGCGCGGCGGAATCCATCCGGGATCTGGAGCGGTGGGGCATGGCCTTCGCCCGGGAGCAGGACGGGCGAATCTCCCAACGGTTCTTCGGCGCGCATACCTTCCGCCGAACCGCATTCGCCGGCGACTACACGGGCCTGGAACTGCAAAGCACGCTGATCAGGAGGACCGCAGAGCTCGACATCGCCATCCTCGACTCGGTTTACATCACCAAGCTGCTCGTCCGTGACAATGTGGTGTTCGGGGCGTACGGTTTCGACCTTCTGAGTGGCACCCGTTACACCATCCACTCGGATGCCGTCATCCTCGGCACTGGTGGACACACTCGAATCTGGCGACGTACGTCGTCGCGTCGCGACGAGAACACCGGTGACTCCTTCCGTTTGGCGCTCGAGGCGGGCGGGCGGATCCGTGATCCCGAGCTCGTCCAGTTCCATCCGTCCGGGCTGATCGAACCTGAGAATTCGGCGGGCACGCTGGTGTCCGAGGCGGCGCGCGGCGAGGGTGGGATCCTGCGGAACGACCTTGGTGAACGCTTCATGAAGCGCTACGACCCCGACCGGATGGAACTGTCCACTCGTGACCGGGTCGCATTGGCCGCCTACACCGAGATCAAGGAAGGCCGCGGCACACCGCGCGGAGGTGTCTGGCTGGATGTCTCGCATCTGCCGCAGGCGCAGATCATGGAGCGTCTTCCGCGCGTCTACCAGACGTTGATGGACCTGCAGCTGCTCGACATCACCACGACGCCCATCGAGATCGCTCCCACCGCGCACTACTCGATGGGCGGCGTCTGGGTTCGCGCCGAAGACCACAGCACCGGCGTAGAAGGTTTGTACGCGATCGGCGAAGCGTCGAGCGGGTTGCACGGAGCCAACCGGCTAGGCGGCAACTCGTTGATCGAACTGCTCGTCTACGGCAAGATCGTCGGTCGAGCCGCCGCCACCTACTCGGCTCGGCTCAACGCCCAACAACGTTCGCGTGTCGCGGTTTCCGCCGCCCGAGACGAGATCGACGAGATCCTGTCGACGAATGGACCCGAGAACGTCCGCTTCCTCCAACGCGCGCTCCGCAACGCGATGACCGAGCATGCCGGTGTGGTGCGTGACGAGGCCGGGCTGGTCACTGGACTCGACAAGCTGGCGGAAGCCGAAGAGCGGTTGACCCATGTGGGAGTGCACCCCGATATCGCCGGGTTCTATGACCTCGCCCACGCATTCGACCTGAAGGCCAGTGCCATCGCCGCGCGAGCGACACTGGAGGCGGCGTTGGAACGGCGCGAAACCCGAGGCTGCCACAACCGCTCCGACTACCCCAATCTCGACGAAGGGCTCAATGTCAACCTGGTGTGGTCGGGACCCGGCCGTATCGAGCGCGAACCCATTCACCGCATACCCCAGGATATTTCGGCGTTGATGCGGGCGGTATCGACCCACGGCAAGCTCGTGGAATGAGACGACCAGCCTCCACGGCGAAGGCCGGTTTCGACGCAATCGGATCGCGTCGGATAGCCGGTCGGCGGCGGTGCGGGTTTGGTTGTCAGCGTCGAACTTCACGATGCGGTAGCTGCGCGAATTACGAACGAATTTCTCAATGCCCCAACCCGTTTGACCTTCGATGGGTTACCAACCTAGTTGTTGGTCGGTGGTGGTTGCGGCTGGAATGGTTCATACCACCACCAGTCGGCGCGCTCGCCGGTGGGCCCCGGGCACGGTCGGACCGCGG
>Ga0105247_10001035_pt1 | contig 20924 bp, 6 predicted proteins | sample KBSS24metaG_FD_81519 | JGI IMG/M metagenome (GOLD analysis project Ga0105247, IMG submission 81519) | Switchgrass rhizosphere microbial communities from Kellogg Biological Station, Michigan, USA - KBS S2-4 metaG | ecosystem: Host-associated > Plants > Roots > Rhizosphere > Soil | place...
AACGTCGGGCTCGAGCTGCTCCTGAACACGTTCGCCCGGTTTCCCGACGAGCAGCCCGAGCTGGTGGCCGCGCTCTACGATCGCCCCGAGGACTCGGCGAGGTTCTATCCGCTCGTGATCGACCTCGTGCGCGGAGGCGATCCGCCTCGCGCCCGCGACATGGTCCGCGCCGTCCTCGAGGCGGTCGACGCGGCGTGGCAGGCGCGCCACGCCGGCAGGCCGCGCCGCGCCGCGCCGGTCGAGGTCGCGGCCCCGCGCTCGCTCGGGCGCCGCTCGGGAGGGGTCGCTCGGGAGCGCGCGCTCGCGGCCGCAAAGGGAGAGCGCGCCGGCTCGAGGAGGCGGTCGTGACGCTCACGTCGATGGAGCTCCGCTGGGCGCGCGCCGCCATGGGGGCGATCTTCCCGCCCGGCGGCGGCGGCACGATCCCGGTCGGCGCGGGTCACCTCGACGTCGACGGGTTCCTCGTCGCCCTCGTCGGCGAGCTCCCGCTCCGCGCCGGCCTCGGGATCCGCGCGGCGATCTGGATGTGCGCGCTCGCGCCCCTCTGGGTCCTGCGCCGGCCGAAGCTCCTCGCCGATCTCGACGCCGAGCCGCGCCTCCGCGTCGTGACCGCGCTCTTCCAGAGCTCGAGCTACGTCGTCCGCCAGCTCGTCCTCTTGCTGAAGGTCTTCGGCGCGCTCCTCTTCGCGTCGGCCCCCGCCGTGCGCGCCGCGATGTTCCCGGCGCCCGCGTCGTCGGGGAGGAGGCTCGCCGCGCCGCCGCGGAGACCGGGAGATGCTCATGCCCGCGACGTCGCCTGACCCGGATCCGTCCTCTGTTTCGCTCGTCGACCCCGGCGATGGCGATGGCGCGGGCGACCGGCGCCGGCTCCCGGTGGCCTCGCCCGGATCGCCCGCGTCGCACGCCGACGAGGCGCTCCCCGAGGGCGCGGTCGTCGACGGCGCCGCGCTCGCGCGGCCGTTCGAGGAGGGGTTCGACTTCGTCGTGATCGGATCGGGCGCGGCGGGGGCCGTCGCGGCCCACACGCTCGCCGCGGCGGGGCACGCCGTGGCCATCGTCGAGGAGGGGCCCTGGGTGAAGACGGCCGAGCTCGCGGGCGACACGAGCGCGCTGTTCCGCCGCCTCACGCGCGACGCCGGGGCGCAGGTGATGGAGGGGCGGAGCTTCGTCCCGCTCCTCCAGGGGCGATGCGTCGGCGGGAGCACCGTGATCAACTCCGCCATCGCGTGGCGCACGCCGGACGATGTCCTCGACGACTGGCGCGCGCGCTTCGGCGTCCCGCTCGCGCCGGAGGACCTCGCCCCGCACTTCGACGCGATCGAGGCGGATCTCTCGGCGCGCGAGGTCGACGACGACGTCCTCGGCGAGAGCAACCGCGCCTTCCTCGCGAGCGCGGCGAAGCTCGGGATCACCGCGTCCAAGATGCGCCGCTACGACCGCGGCTGCCGCGGGTCGGGCCGCTGCCTCACCGGCTGCCCCACCGCCGCGAAGCAGGGCATGAACGTGAGCTACGTGCCGTCGGCGCTCGCGCGCGGCGCGCGCATCGTCACGAGCGCGCGCGCGGTCCGGGTGGAGACGCGCGGCGCGCGCGCCGTCGGCGTCGTCGCCAAGGCGCGATCGGGCGCCGAGGTGCGCCTCGCCGCGCGCCACGGCGTCGTCGTCGCCGCGAGCGCGGTGCAGACGCCGAACCTGCTCCGGAGGAGCGGCCTGCGCAAAGGCGGCCTCGGCGATCACTTCCAGGTCCACCCGGGGGTGGCGCTCGCGGGCCGGTTCGACGCCCCGATGGACATGGACTTCGGCGCGACGCAGGGGGCCGAGTCGGTGCATTTTCGCGCCTCGCGCCGGTTCAAGCTGGAGACGATCGCCATGCCCCCGGAGCTCGTCGCGGCGCGCACCCCCGGCCTCGGCGCGGCGCTCGTCGATCGGCTCGCCGACTACCGCCGCGTCGCGGTGTGGGGGGCGCACATCCGCGCGCGCGCCGAGGGGACGGTGCGCCCCGCGTGGGGCGGCGGCGATCGCGTCCGCCTCACGCTGGGCGAGGACGACGTCCGCGTCGCGCGCGACGCGTGCGCGACCATCGCCGAGCTCCTCTTCGCGGCCGGCGCGCGCGAGGTATGGCCCGGGATCCACGGTGTCCCGCCGATCCTCACGTCGCCCGACCAGGTCCGCCTCGTCCGCGAAGGGCCGGTCGACCCGCGCGCGTACTCGTTCATCGCGACGCACCTCTTCGGCGCCGCGCGGATGGGGCCCGATCCGCGCACCAGCGTCGTGGGGCTCGATTTCGCGACGCACGAGGTGTCCGCGCTCTACGTCGTCGACTCGAGCGTCTTCCCCACGAACCTCGGCGTGAACCCGCAGCACTCGATCATGGCCGTCGCGCGCCTCGCCGCCTCGCGGATCGCGGCGTCCGCCCGCGGCGCCCGCGTCGCGTGACGGGACACCGAGCGACCGTCGCGAAGGCCCGGATCGGCGCGCTCGTCACGTCGCCGCGAGAAGTCGCTTGGAAACGGGGACGTGGCGTGGCATGTTCCGCGCGCCTCGCCGCCTTAGCTCAGTGGTAGAGCAGCGGTTTCGTAAACCGCAGGTCTGGGGTTCAAATCCCCAAGGCGGCTCTCGTCAGCTTCCGTCGCTTCCGTGAGCCACGCGCTCGCTCTGTTCCGCCTCCTCCGTGAGGCGTCGCCGGAGCGAGCGCCCCGCGGAGTCCGGAGGCGCGGCGCGGGCTCTCGCTCCGCGTGCGTCGCTCGGCGAGTCGCTCCGCGCGTTCGTCCCTTGCGCGGGCGTCGCTCCCGCGTTCGTCGCGCGGGTCGCCGGCGGCGGCGGTCAGCGGCGGAGCGCCTTGCGGAGCAGCGTGAGCAGGTCGTTCGCGAGCGCGCGCGCGAAGACGAAGGCGGCGGCGACGTAGAGGACGCCGCCGAGGACGACCTGGAGGACGAGCGAGACCACGCCGGGCACGTCGAACGCCGTGAGGGTGCGGGCGAGCGCGAGGACGCCGATGAACATCGGGATGCACGCGAGCACCGGGCGCGCGACGTTCAGGAGGTAGTCGCGCGCGGAGATCTGCTCGGTGCGCCCGGTGAGGATGATCATCGTGACGCTGTGGCACGAGAACGCGAGCGCCGTGGACGCGCACGCCCAGAGCGGCCCGCCGAGCTTCCCGGCGATCGCCATGACGGACAGGAGGAGCGCGGCGCGGAAGAAGCTCATCACCATGATGAGGCGCACGTGCTGCTGGGCCTGCAGGAACGCCGTGGCAGACCAGGTGATCGGGCGGAACATCGTCATGACGCTCAGGATCACGAGCATCGGTGCCATGGGCGCCCAGCGCGCGTCGAAGAACGTATGGACGACCGTGGGCGACACCGCGCCGAGGCCGAACGCGAGCGGCGATACGACGAGCCCCATCAGCCCCGCGGCGCGCACCACCGCGCTCTTGCGCTGCTCCGGCTCCATTCGCGAGTACGACGGCATCAGGACGTCGCCGATGTGCTCTGCGACGTAGCTGATCGGCGTCTCGGCGAGGCTGTACGCCAGGTTGTATCGGCCCATGATCGCGGGGCCGAAGAGGCGCGATATGACCAGGTTGTCCCAGCGGGTCGCGGCGAAGTCGGCGAGGCCGCCGATCATGATCGGGCCGCCGTAGCCCCAGAGCGCGCGCACCGCCGCGGCGCGCAGCGGCGAGGGGACGAGCCACTCGGCGCGCGGCGCGTGATACAGAAAGAGGACGGCCTGGAACGTCGAGCGCACGAGCCACCCGGCGACCAGCGCCATCCCGCCGTAGCGGGGAGCGAAGGACACGGCGGTGATCGTGTAGAGGATCTCGCCGATCGAGTTGACGATCGCGACGGTGCGGAAGCGCAGGTCGCGGACGAGCAGCCGCTCCGGCACGTAGCGGACGCGATCGATCAGCTGCGCGACGATGAAGCCGGGGACGAAGCGCGCCATCGCCGGCGCGTCGACGAGGACGCCGAGGCGCGGCGTCAGGAGCATCACGATCGCCATCGCGAACGCGCCGGTGCCGAAGTGGAGGATCGCCGCCTGGAACGCGACCTCGGGCGGCGGCCGCTTGGCGATCAGGTACTGGCCGAACGCGAAGCTCGAGAGCTGCGTCGCGGTCTGCACGCACACCGCGGCGGCGGAGATCTCGCCGTACTCGGCGGGCGCGATGAAGCGCGTGAGCAGGAGGGTGCCGACGAGCTGGATGATGCGCGCACCGACGCCGGTGCTCATGTTCCACGCGACCCCGCGGACCGCTTTCTGAGCGATGGACACGTGGGCTAACGAAACTGCCGGTTGACCCAGTCGGTCACGGTCGCGCGGAGGCGTCGCTGCGCCGCGAGCTCCGTGAAGGTGTGGTTGACATCGGGGTAGTACTGGCGCTCGATCTTCCCACGCAGGTGCGGGAACATCTCGAAGACTTGGTCGGGGTGATTGTAGCGATCGCCGTGGGTGCCCGAGTACAGAGCGAGGATCTTGACGCCGCGGCGCTCGAGCGCGCCGAGCTGCGCGCCGAACACGTCCTTCGGAGGGACCTCGCGCCCGTTCTGCGCCGGCTCCTCCTCCGCCTCGGCGGGCCGTCCGCCCTGCTTCACGCGCCGCTTGATCGCCTCCATCTGGCCGCGCGCGCGCCGCGCCACGATCCCGGCGCCCCACAGCACCACCCGGCGCGGGCCGCCGAGGCGCCGCACCATGACCGCGACCTTGCGCGCCACCGACGGGAGGGTCGGGTACGTGAACGGGTCGACGAGCACGACGCCGACGACGCGATCGTCGGCGAGCGCGGTCGCGACCGCGTTGTCGGCGCCCGAGCACAGGCCGAAGAGGACGAACCGCGGCGCCGCGCCGGCGGCCGTCGCCTCGTCCATCGTCGCGCGCGCGTCGGACACCGATCGCTGGCGGAACGACAGATCTCCGGAGAGCGGGCGGCTGTCGCCGATTCCGGACAGATCGACGCGGATCGCCGTGGAGCCGCCCGCCGCGAGCTCGCGCGCGAGCGTCACGTGGAGCCGATGCGGTCCGACGCGGTGGATGACGCCCGCGTTGAGGAAGATGACGGTGGGCGGCTGCGCGCCCTCGGCGCCGGCGCGGACGCCCTCCGTACCAGGGTTGACGCCTGCGTCGCTGCGGAGCTCTACGGCGGCGCTCGGAGCGGGCGCGGCGCGAACGGCTTCGGCGGCGCGGGTGCGCGCCGTCGCGGGACGTGTGATGATGCTCATGAGGTTGCCCGCCGAGCCGATGAGCAGGACCTCTTCTCGCGATGCAGCGCCGCCGTCCGGCAGCGCTGTGATCATCGTCGATGAAGCGAGATCCGGCTCGGCGCTCGACTGCACTTTGCCGACAGCCATGACTAAAGTATACGAGTCTTCGTACGCGCGATGAAACCCTTTTATTTCGGCGCGTCGACGACGCGCCTTCTGGGCATTCTGGAACGACCCACGAGAGCGCAAATCCGCACGTCCGCGGTCCTCTTGTGCAACCCGTTCGGCGAGGAGGCGGTGCGTGCACACCGCATCTATCGCGTCTTTGCGACCCAGCTCGCGCGCGCGGGCTACCCTGCACTCCGTTTCGATTACTCGTGTACTGGCGATTCTTCGGGCGAGGGGGAGAATGCAAATATCGAAGAATGGATCGGCGACATCGCGTCGGCGGCGAGCGAGCTGCGCTCGGCGTCGTCCGCGCGCCGCGTCGTCGCCGTGGGCCTCCGCCTCGGCGGGACGCTCGCCGCGCTCGCGGCGTCGCGCCGCGGCGTGCGGCTGCGCCACGTGCTGCTCTGGGATCCCGTCGTCGAAGGGGCCGCGTACCTGCGCGAGCTCGCGCAGCAGGACCGCGACTACATGCGAGAGGAGATGAAGGCCACCTCCTGGACCAACGGGGTCGAGACGTCGGCCGACGGGTTCCCGCGCGAGGCCCTCGGCGTCCCCATCTCGCCGGCGCTCGCCGCGGAGATCGCGAAGATCGATCTCGCGGTCGAGGAGATCAAAGCCGACTACGTCACCGTGGTGTCGACGACCGCGTCGACCGGGACGGTCCGCCTCCGCGCGCGCCTCGCGCAGGTGAGCACGGCGAAGTGGATCGAGACGTCGACGAGCGTCCCGTGGAACTCCGACGCGGCGATGAACAACGCGGTGGTGCCGATGGATATCGTCCAGACGCTCATCGCCCGGATCGAAGAGGTGAGCCCGTGACCGATCACGAAGCCAGGGCCGAGCTCCTCGACGCGGTCGTCGCGCCGCCGGCCGTCGGGGACGGGGGGCGCCGCGACGCGATCGCGATCGAGCTCCGCCCGGACGACTCCGAGGCGATCGCGGCGGCCGCATCGCGCGCGAGCGCGCCCTGTGACGCGGTCTTCGTCGCGGCGTGGGCGCTCACGCTCGCGCGCTTCTCCGGGCTCGAACGCGCCGTCGTGGGGTGGGCGGCCGCGGGCGACGCGGTCGCCTCGGTGCCGATCCGCGTGACCGACGCCGCGCTGGCGCCGCGCTTCGTCGCCGACGTCTCCGCGGCGCTCGCCTCGGCGGGCGGCGTCCCGGGGCCCGCGCCGCAGAGCGTGTGGGCGCCGTGGGGGCGCGACGGCGTCGTGCCGGACGACGATCGGCCGGCGCTCGTCCTCCGCCAGGGGGGCGGGAAGGTGGTCGCGGCGTTCAGCACGGCGCGCCTCGACGCGACGACGGCGCGCCGCCTCGTCGACCTGCTCCTCGTGTCGCTCCGGTCGCTGGTCCACGCGGGGGAGCGCGCGATCGGCGGCCTCGGCCCGCTCACCGGCCCGGAGAAGGAGCAGGTGATCCGCGGATGGAACCGCACCGAGCGCCGCTACCGGCCCGAGGCGACGGTGCACGGCCTCTTCCGCGAGCGCGCGGCGCAGCGCCCCGACGACGTCGCGCTCGTGTGGGGCGAGCCGGGGAGCGCGGGCGACGCGGGCGGGCTCGGCCGCATGACGTACCGCGAGCTCGACGCGCGGTCCGACGCGCTCGCGCACCGGTTGATCGCGGAGGGGGTCGGCCCCGACGCGATCGTCGCGCTGTGCCTCGATCGCTCGCCCGAGGCGATCGTCGCCGTGCTCGCGATCCTGAAGGCGGGCGGCGCGTACCTCCCGCTCGATCCGGGCTACCCGGCCGACCGGCTCGCGTTCGTCGTGAACGACGCGAAGGCCCGCGTCCTCGTCACGCGCCGCGGGCTCGCGCCGCGCCTCTCGCACCTCGCGACCCGGGCGGTGCTCGTCGACGACGCGCCGAAGAAGGACGCCGGGCCGCCGCCCGAGCGCGCGGGCGCGTCGCGCCTCGCGTACGTGATGTACACGTCCGGGTCGACCGGCGCGCCGAAGGGGGTGCAGATCGAGCACCGATCGATCGTCCGCCTCGTCGGGGACGTCGGCTACGTGCGCCTCGATCGCGACACCACGTTCCTCCACGCCGCCCCGCTCGGGTTCGACGCGTCGACCCTCGAGCTGTGGGGGCCGCTCCTCCACGGCGGGCGCTGCGCGATCTTCCTCGACGCGGTGCCGACGGGGCGGAGCCTCGCGCGCGCCATCGCGGCGCACGGCGTGACCGCGGCGTGGCTGACGGCCGCCCTCTTCAACTCCGTGGTCGACGAGGACGCGGCGCTCCTGCGCGGCCTCCGCCAGCTCTACACGGGCGGCGAGGCGCTCTCGCCGGCCCACGTGCGCCGCGCGCTCGCCGCGCTCCCCGACACCGAGCTCGTGAACGGGTACGGCCCCACCGAGTGCACGACCTTCGCGACGACGTACTCGATCCCGCGCGACACGCCCGAGAGCGCGCGCGCGATCCCGATCGGCCGCCCGATCGCCGACACGCAGCTCTACGTCCTGAACCGGCGTCGCGAGCCGGTGCCTGCGGGGATCGTCGGCGAGCTGTACATCGGCGGCCTCGGCGTGGCGCGCGGGTACCTGGAGCGGCCCGAGCTCGACGCGGAGCGCTTCGTCCTCGACCCGTTCGCCTCCGCCGGCGCGCCGCGCATGTACCGCACCGGCGATCTCGTCCGCTGGGGCGACGGCGGCGTGATCGACTTCGTGGGGCGGGTCGATCACCAGGTCAAGATCCGCGGGTTCCGGATCGAGCTCGGCGAGATCGAGGCGGCCGTCGCGCAGATCCCCGAGGTGCAGGCGTGCGTGGTGGTCGCGCGCGACGACGGGACCGGCAAGCGCCTCGTCGCGTACGTGGTGCCGAAGGGGGACGACGCGTTCGCGCCGTCGGCGCTCCGCGCCGTCCTCGAGCGGACGCTCCCCGAGTTCATGGTGCCGACGGCGTTCGTCCGGATGACGGCGCTCCCCGTCACCGCGAACGGCAAGCTCGATCGCGCCGCGCTCCCCGCGCCCGAGAACAAGCGCCCCGACCTCGCGCAGCCGTACCGCGCGCCCGCGGGCGATCGCGAGGCCCTGGTGTGCCGCGTGTTCGCCGAGGTGCTCGGGCTCGATCGCGCCGGCGCGACCGACGGCTTCTTCGAGCTCGGCGGGAACTCGCTCCTCGCCCTCCGCGTCCTCGCGCGCCTGCGCGACGCGGGGTCGCCGGAGGTGTCTCCGGCGATCTTCTTCGCCTCGCCGACGCCGTCGTCGCTCGCCCGCGCGCTCGACGACGTCGCGGGGGGCGGGGCGAAGGGCGCCGCGGGGCGTCCCCGGGCGAAGGCGAGCCGCGTCGCCGGCGAGCACGCGGCGCGCGAGCCGATCGCGATCGTCGGGATGGCGGGCCGGTTCCCGGGCGCGGCCGACGTCGACGCGTTCTGGCAGAACCTGCTCGAGGGCAAGGAGACGGTCCGCTTCTTCGCGCCGGACGAGATCGATCCGAGCATCTCCCCCGAGCTCCGCGAAGATCCGTCGTACGTGCGCGCGCGCGGCGTCATCGACGGCGTCGAGATGTTCGACGCGGGGTTCTTCGGGATCACGCCGCTCGAGGCGCAGCTCATGGACCCGCAGCACCGGCACTTCCTCGAGGTGTGCTGGGAGGCGCTCGAGCACACGGGGTACGTCCCGGAGACCGCGCCCGGGCCGGTGGGCGTGTTCGGTGGGATGTATAATGCATCCTATTTCCAACGGCACCTGTGGACCCGCCCCGACGTCGCGTCGCGCCTCGGCGATCTGGCGGTGATGCTGGGGAACGAGAAGGACTACGTCACGAGCCGCGTCGCGCACCGCCTCGGGCTCACCGGCCCCGCGGTGAGCATCCACACCGCGTGCTCGACCTCGCTCGTCGCGACCGCGATGGCGATGGACAGCCTGAGGAACGGCGGGTGCGACGTGGCCCTCGCGGGGGGCGTCGCCATCACGTGCCCGCCCCGGAGCGGCTACCTCTATCAGGAGGGGGCGATGGCGTCGCCCGACGGGCACACGCGCGCGTTCGATGAGGGCGCGAGCGGCACCGTGTTCAGCGACGGCGTCGCGGTGGTCGTCCTTAGGCGCCTGTCCGACGCGCTCGCCGACGGCGATCGGGTCTACGCCGTCCTGCGCGGCGCCGCGGTGAACAACGACGGGAGCGATCGCGCGAGCTTCACCGCGCCGAGCCCGGAGGGGCAGGCGAAGGTGATCGCCGCGGCGCACGACGCGGCGGGGATCGATCCCCGGACGATCTCGTACGTCGAGGCGCACGGCACGGGCACGCCGCTCGGCGACCCCATCGAGATCGAGGGGCTCACGCGCGCGTTCCGGAGGCACACGCAGGACCGCGCGTTCTGCAGCGTGGGGTCGCTCAAGAGCAACGTGGGGCACATGGTGATCGCGGCCGGCGCCGCGAGCTTGATCAAGGCGGCGCTCGCCCTCCACCACCGCGAGCTGCCGCCGTCGATCCTCTTCGATCGGCCGAGCCCGAAGCTCCACCTCGATCCGACGCCGTTCCGGATCCAGTCGCGGCGCGAGACGTGGGAGGGCGAAGCGCCGCTCCGCGCCGGCGTCAGCTCGTTCGGCTTCGGCGGGACGAACGCGCACGCCGTCCTCGAAGAGGCGCCGCCGCGCCCCGGGCCGGAGCCGTCGACGCGCCCCGCGCACCTCCTCCTCGTGTCGGCGCGGTCCGCTCCGGCGCTCGGCGAGGCGGCGTCGCGCCTCGAGCGCTGGCTGACGGCGAGCCCGACCGCGGACCTCGCCGACGTCGCGCACACGCTGCGCGTCGGCCGGCGCGCGTTCGCGCACCGCAGGTGGGTCGTGGCGCGATCCGTCGAGGACGCCGCGGGCCTCCTGCGCGCGCCCGAGCCCGGGCGAGCCGGCGCGCGCGAGCTCTCCGCCGAGCTCCCCGAGGTGGCGTTCCTTTGCCCGGGGCAGGGATCGCAGTACGCCGGGATGGGGCAGGGGCTCTACCACGCGGAGCCGGCGTTCCGCGCCGCGTACGACGCTTGCTGCGACGCCCTCGAGGCGCGCACGGGGAGCGATCCGCGCCCGCTCTTCTTCTCCGACGATCCCATGACGCTGGTCGAGACGAGCGTCACGCAGCCGGCGATCTTCACCCTCGAGTACGCGCTCGCGTCGATGTGGATGCGCTGGGGCGTGAAGCCGACGGCGCTCATCGGCCACAGCGTCGGCGAGTTCGTGTGCGCGGCGCTCGCCGGCGTGATGTCGCTCGACGACGCCGTCGGCCTCGTCCTCGAGCGGGGGCGGCGGATGCAGGCGCTCCCGCCGGGGAGCATGCTCTCGGTCAAGCTGCCCGCCGCGGAGCTCGAGCCGCGGCTCCCCGACGGCGTCGTGATCGCCGCGGAGAACGCGCCGGGGCTGTGCGTCGCGTCGGGCCCCACCGACGCGATCGCGCGGCTCGAGGCGGAGCTCGCCGCGGCGGGCGTCGCGGCGCGCCGCCTCGTCACGTCGCACGCGTTCCACTCGCCGATGATGGATCCGGTCGTCGCGCCGATGACCGACCTCGCCGCGTCGGCGCGCCTCTCGCGCCCGACCCTCCCGATCCTGTCGACCGTGACGGCGGCCTGGCTCACCGACGAGCAGGCCGAGAGCCCGCGCTACTGGGGCGAGCACCTGCGGCGGCCGGTGCGGTTCGGGCCGGCGGCCGCGCGGATCCTGGAGGAGCCGCGCCGGCTCCTCGTCGAGATCGGTCCGCGCGCGACGCTGTCCGTGCTCGCGCGGCAGGCGGCCCCGGGGAAGCGGACGTTCCCGGTCGCCGTGCCGAGCCTCGCCGACGCGAAGGAGCGCGAGTCGGACGCGATCGCCGCGGCGCTCGGCCAGCTCTGGAGCGCCGGGGTCGCCGTCGACTGGGCGGCGTACGGCGCGCACGAGCGCCGCCGGCGCGTCGCGCTCCCGACCTACCCGTTCCAGAGGCAGCGCCACTGGGTCGACGCGCCGGTCGCGGCGAGCAAGGGGACCAACGGCGCCGCGCACGCGCACCGCGCCGTGCCCGCTTCGCTCGTGTCTTCGGCGTCGACGCCGAGCGCGCCGGCCCCCGCCACCGTATCGGAGCAGGTCGCGACGCTCGTCGCCGCGCTCGTGTCGAGCGCGCCGCCCGGCCCGCTCGCTCCGTCCTCCGCGCCTCGGTCGCCCACCGCCCCGGCAGCCTCTGCCGCTTCGCTCGCAGCGCCCGCGTCTGCTCCTCTGTCTGCTCCCCTCTCCGCCCCCCTCGACGAGACCACCATGGCGAACCCGCCCACCGGCAGCAGCCCTTCGAACCGTATCGGCCGTCTCCTCGCGCAGGTCCAGGACCTCGTCGAGGAGGTGTCGGGGGCCGACGTCTCCGGCGCCGATCCCACGACGCCGTGGCTCGATCTGGGGCTCGACTCGCTCACGCTCACGCAGCTCGCCCTCCAGGTGCAGCGGAGCGTCGGCGTGAAGGTGACGTTCCGGCAGGTGATGGAGGGCTATCCGTCCATGGCGAGCCTCGCGCAGCTCCTCGACGAGAAGCTCCCGCGCGAGCAGGAGAGCCAGGAGGAGCCCGCGCCCGCGCAGCCCGCGGCGGCGGCCGCGCCCGTCTCCGCGACGGCGTTCCCCGCCGTGGCCGGCGACGCGTCGCCGTACGTGCGGCAGGTGATCGATCAGCAGCTCGCGCTGATGGCGCAGCAGATCGCCCTCCTCGGCGGCGCGCGCCCGGCCGGCGCGCCCGTGCCCGCGCCGGCGGTGATCGCCGCGGCGCCCGCGCCCGCCGCGCCGGTGAAGCTCCCGCCGTCGACGAAGCAGGACGAGGAGATCCCGACCGGCCCCGTGACGTACGACGTGAAGAAGTCGTTCGGCGCGATCGCGCGGATCCACACCAAGGCCGACGAGATGACGCCGCACCAGAGGACGCGCCTCGCCGCGTTCATGAAGCGGTACTCGGCGCGGACGCGCAGGTCGAAGGAGTACACGCAGGAGCACCGCGGCCACATGGCCGACCCCCGCGTCGTGAACGGGTTCCGCCCGCTGACGAAGGAGATCACCTACCAGCTCGTCATCGAGCGGTCGCGCGGCAGCCGCCTCTGGGACATCGACGGCAACGAGTACATCGACGTCTTGAACGGCTTCGGGATGAACCTGTTCGGCTGGCAGCCGGACTTCCTCCGCGAGGCGATCCACAAGCAGGTGGACCTCGGCTACGAGATCGGCCCGCAGCACGTGCTGTCGGGCGAGATCGCGAAGCTGTTCTGCGACATCACCGGCGCCGAGCGCGCGGCGTTCTGCAACACCGGCTCGGAGGCGGTGATGGGGACGATGCGCATCGCGCGCACCGTGACCGGCAGGAACACGGTCGCGATCTTCACCGGCGCGTACCACGGGATCTTCGACGAGGTGATCGTCCGCGGCACGAAGAAGCTGAAGACGATCCCCGCCGCGCCCGGCATCCTCGCGTCGTCGTCGATCAACATGCTGGTCCTCGACTACGGGACGCCCGAGTCGCTCGAGATCCTGCGCGAGCGCGCCGACGAGCTCGCCGCGGTGGTGGTCGAGCCGGTGCAGAGCCGGAGGCCGGATTTCCAGCCGGTCGAGTTCCTCCGCGAGGTGCGCAAGATCACCGAGGCGTCCGGCACGGTGCTCGTCTTCGACGAGGTCGTCACCGGCTTCCGATCGCACCTCGGCGGCGCGCAGGCGCTCTTCGGCATCCGCGCCGACCTCGCGTCGTACGGCAAGGTCGTGGGCGGCGGCTTCTCGATCGGCGTCATCGCCGGCAAGCGCCAGTTCATGGACGCGCTCGACGGCGGCGCGTGGCAGTACGGCGACGAGTCGATCCCCACGGTCGGCGTCACGTACTTCGCGGGCACGTTCGTCCGCCACCCGCTCGCCCTCGCGGCGGCGAAGGCGTCGCTCGAGCACATGCGCGACGCCGGGCCGGCGCTCCAGGAGCGCTTGAACGCGAAGACCTCCGCGATGGTCGCCGAGCTCAACGCGTTCTTCGGCGACGTCGGCGCGCCGTTCAAGCTGAACACGTTCTCCTCGCTCTGGCGGAACGTCTTCACCGAGGACCTGCCGTACGGCGACCTCGTCTACGCGATGCTGCGCGATCGCGGGATCCACATCCTCGACAACTTCCCGTGCTTTCTGACCACGTCGCACACCGACGAGGACATCGCGAAGATCGTCTCGGCGTACAAGGAGGCGGTCACCGAGATGCAGGCGGCCGGCTTCTTCCCGCCGGCGCGAGAGCGCCTCGTCGCGGCCCCGGCGGGGAGCCGCGCGCGCGCGGTGCAGTCGACCGAGCCGCAGCGCGAGGTGTGGCTCGCCGACAAGCTCGGGCCCGAGGCGTCGCTCGCGTACAACGAGTCGGTGTCGCTGCACTTCCGCGGCGAGCTCGACGTCGGCGCGCTCCGCCACGCCGTCCGCGAGCTGCCGGCGCGGCACGACGCGCTCCGGTCGACGTTCAGCGCCGACGGGACGACGCTGCAGGTGGCCGCCGAGCCGCCGGTGCTCGAGGTGCCCCTCCGCGATCTGTCGGAGCTGCCGCCGGAGCGGCGGCAGGCGGAGCTCGCGAACGCCGCCGAGCGCCACGTGAGCGAGCCGTTCGATCTCGAGCACGGCCCGCTGATCCGCGCCGAGCTCCTGCGCATGACGCCGGACCACCACGTCCTCGTCTTCACCGGCCACCACATCGTGCTCGACGGCTGGTCGTACTGGGTGATCGTGAAGGACCTCGCCGCGCTCTACGGGATCACGACCGGCGCGCGGTCCGCGCCGCTCCCGCCCGCGCCGTCGTTCGCCGACTACGCGGCGTCGCAGGCCGAGCGCCTCGCGTCGCCCGAGGTGAAGGACAACGAGCGGTACTGGTTCGAGCGGTTCGAAGGCGGCGCGCCGACGCTCGACCTCCCGACGGATCGCCCGCGCCCGTCGCTCCGCACGCAGCGCGCGGGGCGGATCGATCACGTGGTGCCCGCCGACGTCGTCGCGCTCGCCAAGAGGGCCGGCGCCGGCGTCGGCGCGAGCCTCTTCGCGACGCTGCTCGCGGCGTTCGACGCGCTCCTCTATCGGCTCACCGGGCAGACCGATCTCGTCGTCGGCGTGCCGGCGGCCGGGCAGGCGGCGGCCGGCGTCGAGGCGCTGGTCGGGCACGCCGTCAACATGCTGCCGCTAAGGACGCGGCTCGCGCGCACCGACACCTTCGCCCAGCTCGCGGCCTCGGTCCGCACGACCATGCTCGACGCGTACGATCACCAGGACCTCACGTTCGGGCGCGTCCTCCAGGTGCTCCCGCTCGAGCGCGATCCGAGCCGGCTCCCGCTCATCAGCGTCGTCTTCAACATCGACCAGGCGCTCACCGCCGAGAGCCACGCCCTCGCCGGGATCGACCTCGAGCTCCTGTCGAACGCGCGGCGCTTCGAGACGTTCGAGCTGTTCGTCAACGCGGTCGACTGCGGCCGCGCGGGGATGCGGCTCGAGTGCCAGTACAACAAGGACCTCTTCGACGAGGCGACGGTGCGCCGCTGGCTGGGCGCCTTCGAGACGCTCCTCCGCGCCGCGGCGGCCGATCCCGCGCTCGCCCTCGGGCGGCTCCCGGTCGTCTCCGACGACGAGCGGCGCACGCTCGCCGAGTGGAACCGCACCGAGGCCGACTACCCGCGCGCGACGCGCGTCGAGGAGCTGATCGCGAAGACGGCGCGGCGCCTCCCCGACAAGGTCGCGGTCCGCGCCGGCGGCCGCGCGATGACGTACCGCGAGCTCGCGGCGCGCGCGCGGTCGATCAGCGCCGCCCTCCGCGCGCGCGGCGTGCAGCCCGGCGATCTGGTGGGCGTGATGACCGATCGCGACGAGCACCTCCTGCCGGCGCTGCTCGGCGTCCTCGGCGCGGGCGGAGCGTACGTCCCGCTCGATCCGGCGTTCCCCGCCGAGCGCCTCGCGTTCATGATCGAGGACTCGGCGGTGCGCGTCGTCGCGACGACGTCGTCCTTGGCCGGACGCGCCGAAGCGGCGGGCGGCAAGGCGCTCCACGTCGACACGGTGGCGCGCGTCGAAGGCGAAATGGCCCCGAGCGGCAGCGCCGACGACGTCGCGTACGTCATCTACACGTCGGGGTCGACCGGGCGGCCCAAGGGGGTGCGCGTCCCGCACCGCTCGGTGGTGAACCTCCTCGCGAGCGTCGCGCGCGAGCCGGGCATGAAGGACTCGGACGTCGTGCTCGCGGTCACGACGCTGTCGTTCGACATCGCGGTCTCGGAGCTCGTGCTCCCGCTCGTCACCGGCGCGACGATCGTCCTCGCCGATCGCGCCGACGCGACCGACGGCGACAAGCTCCGCGCGCTCGTCGAGCGCGAGCGCGTCACGTTCATCGACGCGACGCCGTCGACGTGGCGCCTGCTCCTCGCCGCCGGCTGGCGCGGCGCGAAATCGATCACCGCGATCTGCACCGGCGAGGCGTTCCCGCGCGATCTCGCGATCGAGCTCCGGCCGCGCGTCGGGCAGCTCTGGAACGGCTACGGGCCCACCGAGACCACGGTGTGGTCGGCGTTCCACAAGATCGAGGACACGTCGGGGCCGGTCCTCATCGGCAAGCCGATCGCGAACACGGCGATCCACGTCCTCGACGAGGATCGCCAGCCCGTCCCGATCGGCGTGGTCGGCGAGCTGTACATCGGCGGCGACGGCGTGACGCTCGGGTACTTGAACCGCCCCGAGCTGACGGAGGAGCGCTTCCTCCGCGATCCGTCGAGCCTCGACCCCGGCGCGCGCCTCTATCGCACCGGCGATCTCGGGCGGTGGCGCGACGGCGGCCGCCTCGAGTGCCTCGGGCGGACCGACTTCCAGGTCAAGGTGCGCGGCTACCGGATCGAGCTCGGCGAGATCGAGGTCGCGCTCGCGAAGCACCCGTCGGTCGCCCAGGCGGTCGTGGTGGCGCGCGAGGACCGGCCGGGGGACGTGCGCCTCGTCGCGTACGTCGTCCCGCGGGGCGAGCTCGCCGCGGAGGACGTCCTCCGCGAGCACCTCGGGCGCGGGCTCCCCGAGTACATGGTGCCGCGCCGCTACGTCGCGCTCGCCGCGCTGCCGCTCACCGGCAGCGGCAAGGTCGATCGCAAGGCGCTCCCCGCGCCGGCCGGCCCGGCCGACGAGACCGACGCGGCGAAGAACGCCGCGCCGAGCACGCCGTCCGAGCAGCGCGTGGCGCGCGCGTTCCAGGAGACGCTCGCGCTCCCGCGCATCGGGCTCCACGACAACTTCTTCGCCCTCGGCGGGCACTCGCTGCTCGCCGCGCAGATGACCGCGCGCCTCGGCGTGGAGCTCGGGCGCAGCGTCCCGATGCGCGTGCCGTTCGAGCACCCGACAGTCGCCGCGTTCGCGGCGTGGCTCGATCGCCAGGACCACGTCGCCGAGCCGCCGCCGCTGCGCGTCCCGCGCCGCACCGAGACGACTCCGGCGCCGCTGTCCCTCATGCAGCAGCGGATCTGGTACCTCGACCAGCTCGATCCGGGCGGCGTCGTCTACAACGTCCCGTCCGCCCACCGGCTCCACGGAAAGGTCGACGAGGCGGCGTTCAACCGCGCGTTCAACGAGATCATCCGCCGCCAGCCGACGCTCCGCACGGTGGTCGGGATGGTCGGCGACGCGCCGGTGCAGATCGTCCTCGACTCGCTCGTGGTCACGCTCTTCCCGGCCGAGGACCTCTCCGGGCTCACCGACCCGAACGCGGAGCTCTCGATCCGCATCGACGAGGAGATCGCGCGGCCGTTCGACCTGACGCGCGCGCCGCTCTTCCGCGCGAAGATGTTCAAGGTCGGCCCCGAGAACCACGTTCTCTTCTTCATGCCGCACCACGTGATCTGGGACGGCTGGTCGTTCGACCTCCTCTACGAGGAGATGACCGACATCTACACGGCGTACGCGAGCGGCCGCGAGCCGACGCGCCCCGAGATCCCGGTGACGTACTCGGACTACGCGGTGTGGCACCGCGCGTGGCTCGCCGGATCGGAGCTCGATCGGCAGATCGCGTTCTGGAAGGACAAGCTCGCGGGCGCGCCCGACACGCTCGACGTCCCGATCGATCGCCCGCGCCCCGCGACGCAGACCGGCGACGGCGCGACGGAGTGGCTCGCGCTCACCGCGCCCGTCACCGAGGCGCTCCGCGCGCTCGGCGTCCGCGAGGGCGCGACGCTCTTCATGACGCTGCTCACCGCGTGGGCCCTCCTCCTCCACCGCGTCACCGGGCAGCGCGAGGTCGTCATCGGCACGCCGGTGCGCGGCCGCAGCCTCCCCGAGGTCGAGAAGGTGATGGGCTTCTTCGTGAACGCCCTGCCGCTCCGCCTGCGGATCGACTCCGAGCACAGCTTCCTCGACGTCCTCCGGGCGGTGCGCGCCGAGGTGATCGAGGCGTTCGGCCACCAGGAGGTCCCGTTCGAGCACCTGGTGCGCGTCCTCGACGTGCCGCGCGACGAGAGCCGCTTCCCCATCTACCAGTCCTTCTTCTCGTACCAGGACGTGCGGCAGCGGCCGCTCGGGTGGGGCGATCTGAAGCACGAGCGCTACCTCGTCTTCCAGCCGGCGTCCGCGCAGGACGTCGCGCTCTGGTTCATCGACATCGGCGGCGGCGTGGTCGGCGGCTTGAACTACAACACCGACATCTTCGAGCAGGAGACCGCGGCGCGGCTCAAGGCGCGGTTCGTGGCGCTGTGCCAGGCGATCGTCGCGGACCCGGCGGCCTCGGCTCGGTCGCTCCTGCGCACGCCGGACGAGGAGCGCGCGCAGATCGATCGCTGGAACGACACCCGGATGGAGGCGCCGAAGGCGGACACGCTCGACGCGTACCTCGACCTGGCGCGGCACGGCGGCCGCGTCGCGATCCGGTTCCGCGGCGAGACCGTCACGTACGCGGACCTGTCGGCGCGCGCCGATCGCGTCGCGGCGGCGCTCGCGGCGCGCGGCGTGGGGCGCGGCGATCTCGTCGGCCTGTTCCTCGAGCGATCGCCGGCGATGATCGCGGCGCTCCTCGGCGTGCTCCGCGCCGGCGCGACGTACCTGCCGCTCGACCCGGCCTTCCCCGCCGATCGCGTGGCGTTCATGCTCGCCGACTCGCGCGCGAAGCTCGTCGTCGCGGACGCGGGCGCGGACGAGCTCGGCCTCGACGACGCGGGGATCCTCCGCATCGATCGGCTCGACGGCGCCGCGGCGTCGGCGGCCGCGAAGCCCGCGCCGACCTCGCGCGGCGACGACGCGGCGTACGTCATCTACACCTCCGGATCGACCGGCCGCCCCAAGGGGGTCCGCGTCCCGCACCGCGCGGTCGTGAACTTCCTCGCGAGCATGGAGAAGACCCCCGGGCTCACGGCGAACGACAGGCTGGTCGCGGTCACGACGCTCTCGTTCGACATCGCGGTCCTCGAGCTCTTGCTCCCGCTCGCCGTCGGCGCGGAGGTGGTGCTCGCGACGCGCGACGAGGCGACCGACGGCGCCGCGCTCCGCCGCGTGCTCGAGGAGAGCCGCGCCACCGTGATGCAGGCGACGCCGGCGACGTGGCGCATCCTCCTCGAGGCGGGGTGGCGCGCCGGGCCGAGCTTCAAGGCGCTCTGCGGCGGCGAGGCGCTCCCGCCCGAGCTCGCCGGCGAGCTCCTCCAGCGGGTGGGGGCGCTCTGGAACATGTACGGGCCGACGGAGACCACCGTCTGGTCGACGTGCGGCCAGGTCCTCCCCGGCCAGCGCTCGATCACCATCGGCAAGCCGATCGGGAACACGCAGATCTGGATCCTCGACGAGTTCGGCGGCCCCGCGCCGATCGGCGTCCCGGGCGAGATCTACATCGCCGGCGACGGCGTGGCGCTCGGCTACCACGAGCGCCCCGAGCTCACCGCCGAGCGCTTCGTCCACGATCCGTTCCGTCAGATCGAGGGGGCGCGGATGTACCGCACCGGCGACCTCGGGCGGTGGCGCACCAACGGCGAGCTCCAGCACCTGGGGCGGACCGACTTCCAGGTGAAGGTGCGCGGCTACCGGATCGAGCTCGGCGAGATCGAGGTGGCGCTCGTCCGGCACGAGGCGATCATGCAGGCGGTCGTCGTGGCGCGCCCCGGGCCGGGCGGCGAGAACCGGCTGGTCGCGTACCTCGTGGTACGCGACGGTACCAAGCCGGCCCCCTCCGAGCTCCGCGAGCACCTGCGCGCCGGTCTGCCGGACTACATGGTCCCGGCGGCGTTCGTCGTGGTCGACAAGATGCCGCTCACCCCGAACGGCAAGGTCGATCGCCGCGCGCTCCCCGAGCCGAACGACGAGGGCGCGCTCCCGCAGGCCGACTTCGTCGCGCCGCGCACCACCAGCGAGAAGCTCGTCGCCGAGGTGTGGCGCGAGCTCCTCGGCGTGAAGAACATCGCCGTCCTCGACAACTTCCTCGACCTCGGCGGCCACTCGCTCCTCATCATGCGCGCCATCGCGATCCTGGAGGCGCGCACCGGCAAGCGGCTCAACCCGCGCGCGTTCATCTTCCAGACGCTCGAGCAGGTGGCGCGCGACTACGACGCCGCCGAGGGGGCGCGTCCGCCGCCGAAGGCGCCGGCGACGCCCGGCGGAGGCGGGCGCCTGCGCCGCCTCTTCTCCGCGTTGACCCGCACGAAGCCGGAGTGACGTGACCCGCCCCCCCGCCGCCTCGCCGTCCGTCCACCTCGGGCGGCCGGCGGGGCGCGCGCTCCGGATCGCCGCGCTCGCGACGATCGCCGTGTTCTGCGTGCTCGAGATCGCCGCGCGGCGCGCGCCGTCGATCACCGACGACTGGCAAGGGTGGCGGCAGGCGGACACGCAGGCCATCGCTCGGAACCTCGCATTCGTCGAGCACGACGTCTTGCGCCCGCGGATCGACTGGGGCGGCGACGGCCCGGGGTACGTCGAGGCGGAGCTGCCGCTGTATCCGGCGCTGATCGCGATCGCGATCCGGCTGTTCGGCGACAACGAGTTGCCCGGGCAGCTCGTGTCCCTCGCCGGTGTCGCGCTCGCGGCCGCGGCGCTCCACCGCGCGCTCGAGCGGCGCTTCGGCGGCGTCGCGGCGTACGCGGCGCTCCTCGCCGTCCTCTCCGCGAAAGGCGTGGTCGTCGCGGCGACGTCGATCCAGCCCGACGCGCTCGCGTTCCTGGCGTTCACCGTCGGCTTTCTCGCGTTCCTCGACTTCGTCGAGGATCCGACGACGCCGCGCCTCGCGGCGTGGGCGATCGCGACGGCGCTCGCCGGGCTCGTGAAGCCGACGACCCTCGAGCTCGGCGTCGTGCAAGGCGTGCTCGTCCTCTCGCGCCGCCGCGCGCTCCTCGCGTCGCCGCGCCTGTGGGTCGGGTGGGCCGCCGTCGTCGCGATCGTCGCCTCGTACCTCGCGCACGCGCGGAGCCTCTACCTCGCGTACGGCAACACCTTCGGCATCCTGAGCGGCGGAGACAGCAAGCTCCCGACGCTCGCGCGCCTCGCCTCGCCGCGGCAGTGGATCGATCTCGCGCGGTACGTCGCCGGCTGGGGGATCGGATATCCGGCGGTGGCCGCGGCGATCGTCCTCGCCCTGCGCCGGCGCGTCGCGGCCGAGGAGGCGGCGCTCGCCGCGGGGACGCTCGCGCTCGACGTCGTCGCGTTTCGCTACACG
>Ga0105247_10001036_pt1 | contig 20923 bp, 25 predicted proteins | sample KBSS24metaG_FD_81519 | JGI IMG/M metagenome (GOLD analysis project Ga0105247, IMG submission 81519) | Switchgrass rhizosphere microbial communities from Kellogg Biological Station, Michigan, USA - KBS S2-4 metaG | ecosystem: Host-associated > Plants > Roots > Rhizosphere > Soil | place...
ACGGCTCGCGCGCGCGCGGCAAATGCTCACGCAGGACATGGAGCCAACGCGATGAACGCCTGCGCGGACAAGGAGCTGTTGTTGCACAGCCTCCTCGATGGCGAGCTGGATGCTGCTAATACAGTGGTCTGTGAGGCGCATTTACGGGACTGTGCCGCATGTTCCGCCGAGTTCGGACGATTGCAGGCCCTGCGAAGCAAGTTGAGAACACCGGGTGTTCCGTTTGAGGCGCCGACGGCATTGCGTGCGCGCATTGCCACGGCCATCGGCGCCGGCGGGGTCCATAGCTTCAGCGTTGCCGGTGGAGGAAGCGAAGCTACCTTCGCCGGCGGAGCCGGAGAAGACCGCGACCATAGGGGAGGGGGTGCGCCGGTATCGGCATCTGGCGCTTCGCCGAGGGCGGCTCCAATCTCCAACGGGAGACCCGGAGTACCCGCGCCCGTGCGCGAAACCGTTCGCCTGGGGCAGGCGCGGCGGCGCAAAACACTTGTTGCCTGGACCTTTGGTGGCTCCATCGCGGCGCTCGCGGCTGCACTGGCTTTCGTGTTCTTCGTGCACCTGCCACGACTCGGCGTAGCGGATGAGTTAGTTGCCGGGCATGTGCGCTCGTTGCTTGCGGCACATCTGGTGGACGTGGCGACATCGGACCGGCATGTGGTGAAGCCCTGGTTTGCCGGGAAAGTGGATTTCTCGCCCCCGGTGCTCGAGCTCGCCGACCGGGGGTTCCCGCTGGTTGGCGGGCGCCTCGACTACATTCACGGCAGGGTGGTGGCGGCTGTCGTCTATCGACGACGTCAACACATCATCAACGTGTTTGTGTGGCCCGCCGGCACGCACGAGGCCGTGCCCGCAGCATGGCGCCACGCTGGCTATAACGTGGCAGGTTGGAGTCAGCGCGGGCTGCAGTTCTGGGCCGTTTCCGACGTCGATCCGCTCGACCTGCAGCAGCTACGGGCGGCGTTTGCGGCGCAGACGGGGCAATGAGACCCGCGCCCCGTCATATGTAAGGAACTGTTGCCGCTCCTCAAAACACAAACTCTTACAACATGTCAATACACCATGTTGGGCGCGCGGCGGCCGCAATCGCCGGCTATCATTCCAGCATGCCCTGGTTGGGTGATTGGAGAGAAGACTGATGGCAAAGCGTCCCTCGAACGACGGCTCCTCGTGGAGCGCCGGTGAATTGCGTAACCTGAAACAACTGGCCAAGGCGGGAACTTCCACGAGCGAGGTTGCTCGTCAACTCGGCCGGACTGCCGCTGCGGTCCAGCAGAAGGCCATGCGCGCTGGAATTTCCTTCCGCGCCGCCAAGAAATCGGGCAGTCGCAAGGCGAAATAACGCCTCTTTCCCGTGCCGGGCACTCGTGCCCGGCTGCGGCCTTGCCGCATTCATGGTTTTCTCAAGATGTCTGGTCTGCTGCTGACAGACCGGCTCCCTTCACAACGTCCTGTTGCTGCCGCTAAGCTCCAGAGCCGTACGCCTGAGGATGGCCTGGGCGAAGGATGCTCGCATGCCGGACAGAAGAAGGGTGGCCACTCGGGTTGCGCTAGCTAGCAGCGCTGCGTTGGCGTTGCACGTCAGCGCCGCCGAAGTGCCCGCGTCCGCGAGCGCTGGGGCGGGCGTCGCATCCAGGGCGGTCTGTACTAGAACTCCCACAGCCGCGCGCGCCCTTGATCGCTTCGGACAGGTCATGTTGCACGGGCGTTTTGTCGCCTACAGCCCCACCTCTCTGCAGATGGTCGATGGCCAGCCTACACGTGCCGACCCTGCCAGCATCCGTGCCGACTTGCAGGTGCTGCGCCCACACTTCGATGGGCTGATCACGTACGGCTCGGTTAATGGTGCGCAAGCGATTCCGGCCATTGCTGCATCGCTCGGGTTTCGAGCGGTGATTATTGGAGTCTGGGATCCCTATGACCCGTCACAACTGGATGCCGCCATTGGCGCGGCGCGCGCCCACCCCGATATTGTGACTGGAATATCACTCGGCAACGAACTCGTGTTTTCCAAGCGTCACAGTTTTACTGATCTTGCGGCGCTGGCGGTCAGTGTGCGGCGGCGGCTGCCCGCGATCGCAGTCTCGACGACCGAGCCGTTCCATATGTTTTATGGCTCCGAAGCCGCAGTGTTGCTACACCAGATGGATTTCATGCTGGTGAACGTGCACCCGGTATTTCAACCGTGGTTCCGGCGTGCTCCGGATCACAACGCTGCCGAGTTCGTCGTGAACGTCGTCACGAAGCTGACGGATGTCTATTGCGGCCCGATTCTCGTGAAGGAAGTTGGTGTGCCAACCGCGCCACCCGAAGGCGGCTTCACTCCCGAACGGCAGGCGTCATTCTTCGCGGAACTGCTGACGCAGTTCCCACCGGCTCGAGAGCGGTCGTTTGCCTACTTTGCGGCGTTCGACGCGCCCTGGAGAGCATTCGATGAGATCGCCGACCCCGCCCATGCAAGCTCGGCTGTAATGCATCCGGAAGAAGCCCATTGGGGCTTGTTCGACGAGCGGCGCCGACCCAAGCCGGCGGTTGCACGCGTTCCAATGTTGGAAGGTGCACCGCGATAGGGTTGAGTCAGTGCGTGCCGGCAATCTGATTCTTTACGGTTACGGCGATATGGGCAACGAGCAGCGCAGCAGTTGCAACCATTTGAATGACGATGAAGTACATGTTAGCTCCTCCAGTGCTTCAGGCGGGCGCAGTGTACTTGCCGCCGGTGACGGCTCGATGACTAACCTCACGTTTTTAGAACAATCGTTGCTGCATGTGCGCGGTCGCATGTGCACGTGCAGTCGCATGTGCATGGTGTCGTTGAAGCGCGACGGTGTGCGCCGCAATGGCGCCGGCTGGCAAACAGCCTCGGCTGCGCAAGGCTTGGCCGTTGGTCCTCAGACCAACAGTGCGCTACTGGTCACGGTGAGACCTGGAAGCACTGCAGGTCATCGGCAAACATCACCGGGCCGGAGTAGGACTTGCGGATCGCCGCGAGAGATTCGGTCTCGTGGCCCAGTGTGCGTAACATTCGATGCGAGAGTATGAGTTGCTTCACTGCTGCGGCAGTTGCAATTTTGCCAATCACCGAGGGCGGCATATGAAGTGAGCGCTCGACGCCGGAAGCACCCTCGGGTACGGCGTTGTGCGCAATGAACAGGTTCACGTTTTTAGCCAGCCGTTCCAGATTTCCATTGTTACCGTCGGTGTCGCCGCTGAATGCGATGCTGACGTTGTCGAGTTCCACGCGATAGGCGATAGCGGGAACCCTTCCGTGAACGACCGTCGTGGCGAGGATGCGTGCGCCTTCCGAATCGTATATCTGTTGCACCTCATGTGCGGCCGGGGCGACGTTGTGAGCGTCGAGCAGATATGAGTCAGTCGCGTTGGGATTGAGGTAGTCACCCAGATAACGGTAAGCACCGTCGGAGCTCGCGAACAGCGTGTGTATGAAGCGAGTGGTCGATGGGAAGAACTGGTTGCCATCGGGACCAAAGAGCGGCAGTTTCCGCCGGCGATCCTCGAAGAACGAGGACTTCACGAGCGCTGCGAGATCTGCAGTGTGATCGACGTGCAGATGCGTCAGCAGAATCACATCAACAGTGGACATTGTCGCTCCGCTTTGACCGAAGCGCAGGGCGGAGCCGCCGCCGCTGTCGACAAGCACTCGCGGAACACCGGAGCGCCAAATCAGGTAGCTGGTCGAAGCCCGCCTATCCTGCAGTTCGGGGCCGCCCGAGCCGAGTACCTGGAGTGCCACGCCCTTGGGACCGCAGCCAACAAGTGCCGCGCGTGGCAGGTGTGCACTCGCCGATGGCGGCACTCGGTCAGCCGCCATCGCGGTTGTGCCCGACTTTGGAGCAAACCAGCCGACGACGCTGAGACCAATGCCCCATGCGAGCGCGATAACTACCTGCCCGATGCATCTCAAAACCCAGGGCGCGAGGGCCCGAAACCCGCTGTGCGGGTGCGATGTCGCCATAGATGTGAGCCTGTTTCAGTGCGCCAATCTGTTGTACGCTAAATCCAAGTGTACGTACGAAGCTGCGCCATCCGAACTTTGACCCTATGGGCAGCCCTAACGTGGGCCGGCGCAACCCTCGCGGTCGGCGGCTGTTCCTCGAACACCGCCCCCGCCACTCAGGCAGGGCAACTCCAAACTGCGCAATCTGGCGCGGCCGCCGCGGGCGAGGCCGCTCAAAGCGCGGGCGGTCCAGGCGAGGCCGCGCAGGTCGGGGTGGCCAACGGCGCGGGCGGTCCAGGCGGGACCACCGCGCGACTTGGTGGTGGCGCCGCTGCGAGCGAGGCCGCTCAGCCAGCGCAGTCGCCCCAGCAATACCGCCTGACCGCGACCATACCGGACCTGATGGACGGAGTGATCGATCCCGCGGCCGACGTTCTTTGGGACTCGGTGGCCTATATCGCGACGCCGAAGGGCATCGAGGATCGACAGCCGCGCACGGCTGATGAGTGGAAAACCGTTCGCAACAGCGCTATCACAATGATTGAGGCGGCCAACCTGTTGAGCATGCCGGGACGCCGCGTCGATGCACCGCATGCGCCGGCCAACGCTCCACCCCCATTGGGCGAACTGAGTCATGCCGAAATCCAACAGCGTATCGACGCCACCCACGACGCTTTCACGCAGTCCGCGCGGAATCTGCAGGACGCTGGGTTGAAGGCACTCGCAGCGATAACCGCAAAGGATGCGCAACGGTTGATGGATGCCGGTGGGACAATCGACGAGGCGTGTGAAGCCTGCCACGTCACCTATTGGTATCCCAACCAGAATCGCCCGGGCAGGTGAGCATGACGCTGCAATCGTTGGATTCGTTTTGCAACTGGCTGGCGGCCACTCCCTTCAGCCAAGTGCTGCAAACCGTTGGGTGGATCGTACCGGCCGTGCAGACCGTGCATATCCTTGCAGTGGCTGCGGTGGTGAGCTCGGCTTTAATGCTCGACCTGCGCTTGCTGGGTATTCGCGGCAAGGAGCAGTCAATCGCTGCCACCGCGAGACGCTTCTTGCCGTTCATCTGGTGGCCGTTGCCCGTTCTGCTGGCGACGGGGGCGCTGCTCATCACTGCGGAACCCGCGCGCTCACTCGAGAATCCAGTGTTCATCCTGAAAATGGGCCTGCTGCTGGCCGCTGCCGGTATCACACTGGCCTGCCAGGTCCCGCTGCACAAAGACGCAGCATTCTGGGAGCTGTCTGCCGCCCGCAAGCGGGTGGCGCAACTGATCGCCGCCGCATCGATTCCCTTATGGGTTGCCATCATCTGTGCCGGACGATGGATCGCATACGTTCAGGGAACATGACGTGCTTGAACAATTCCTACAGGGGCTGCAGGACACCTCGATCGCTACTGCCATCCGCGAAGGCGAGAGTCTGTTCCCGTGGATCGAATGCGTGCACGTGCTTGCGCTGACGCTCGTGATTGGATCGATCGGTATCGTGGACTTGCGTCTCGTCGGCCTCGCCTCACGCGATCGGGGGGTTGCCCAGACGACTGCGAGCGTGTTGCCGGTGACGTGGACGGCATTCGTCCTTGCGGCAATTACCGGTGGGCTGCTGTTCGCCTCAAACGCGACGACGTATGGGCACAACTTCTATTTCCAGGTCAAAATGGCGCTCATTGCGCTTGCCGGTGTCAACATGGCGGTCTATCACTTGTTTCTGAACAGCGGAGCCGATGCGTGGCACACTCCGGCCGCGACACCGATACGCGCCCGAATCGTGGGCGGCGTGTCGCTGTGCCTGTGGATCGCGATAGTCGCCTTCGGCCGCTGGATTGGGTTCACGATCAACACGCCAACGTGAGAGATTCTTCCATGCGAGCTTTCATTCGTGAATGTTTGATGGTCCTCGCGGCACTCGCGGTAGTGGCTGCAACAGCGGCGCCGGCTGGCGCGGCAGAGCCTGCAATCAATTCCCCACCGCAGCCCGCTGATTGGGCGGCGCTCGCGAAGCTGCCGGACTGGAGCGGTGTATGGACTCCGAGCATGGCGGACCAGAATGCCCGGATCAAAACGGATCCCATTCCATGGAATCCCGCTGCCGCTGCGCAGATTGAGAAACTCATTGCGGCCGAGCAGGCCGGCGATCCGAAGGGCCTGTTCGTGAATTGCCTGCCTGAGTCCATGCCGAGCTGGATGCTGATCACGCACAATGCGCTGGAGTTCCTGTTTACACCTGGCCGCGTGACCATCCTGGGCGAGTCGGACGGAAACCGCCTCCGGCGAATCTACACGGACGGCCGTCCCCATCCTGCTGACCCGGATCCTACGTTCCATGGGCACTCGATTGGTCACTGGGAGGGCGAGACTCTCGTGGTCGACACCGTCGCTGTCCTTCCACAAACCTACATCGCGCCCAGCGAAGGCGTGGGTCTGCCAAACAACGGCGACATGCATATCGTCGAGCGCATCCACCTGTCAGGACCTGACACTCTGCGTGATGACCTGCAGATCACCGCCCCACATGTGCTGACCCGGACGTGGAAGACTTCGCGTATTCTGTTCCGGCAACGGGCGCGTAAATATGACATCGTGGAAGGGGTTTGCCTGCAGGGTAATTTTTCAGAAGGTGTAGACGCCCACGGTAATGCCGTGTTCGTGCCTGCGCCGCAGACGGAGGGAGGAAATGTTCTTCCTCCCGAGAGGTAAGATGAAACTGAAGCTATTGATGAGTGCGGTGATTGTGACGGCGGCGCTGCAGATGCCAACCTACGCGCATCACTCCTTCGCCATGTTTGACTTCAACAACACGATGGCCTTCAAGGCTACGGTTAAGGAGTTCCGCTGGACCAACCCGCACGTGGTGCTATTGGTCGAAGGATCACCCAAGCCCGGTACACCGCCGGAAATCTGGTCCCTGGAGCTCACGAGCCCGGGCAATCTCACCCGCATGGGCTGGACGCGCCGCTCGTTCAAGCCGGGCGATCAGATCGAGCTGCAGTTCAATCCCTTGCGCGACGGCAAGCACGGCGGCGCATTCAAGGAGGCCAAGCTGCTCGAGACTGGACAGGTCTTCAGCTCGAGCGTGCGGGACGCGGAAAAACTGGAAAAGCCGGGACTGAAATAGGCGCCTGGTGCGCGCCAAGGACATTGGGTACGAGAATTGTGTCGTTAGTTCGGTCGCCGGCGCTGAAATTTTCTCATCACATGCCTTAGAAAATTCCGCCTGTCAGCGGGCGCCGGAGACGCTATCTTTACTCCCGGCACCTCGGCGCCCGCGTGCTGAAAGCAGTGACCCCCTCGCTGTGAACGGTTTCCAAGCGCCGAGGTGCCATTTGAGCGGGCCGCGTTCGCTTACCATAAGCCCCCCCAGCGCCCGTTTCGCGCACGCTTACCAAACGCGTGCAATGTCACCAACGTGATGGCTGAACTCGCCCAGCTGAGCATCCGCCATCAGCCGCAGGAAGTCCTTGCCCGTGACGTGAACCAACGCCTCATGGTCTCCCCCTTCGAAATAGACGTCCCGGGAACCGCTCAAGCTCCCATCGACAATCGTCTCTATGCCGTACACCCGGCCCAGAGGAGGGATGGCGCCCGGCTCGCAGTCCTTGAACAGGTCCGCTAGCTCGCGGTCAGTGGCAAGACCGAGCCGGCGGTTGAGCTGGCGGTGCACGGCGCCGAGATCCACTTTGTGGGTGGCTGGCAGCACGGCCATCACGTAACCCTCACTGTCTTCCAGCATGACGCACTTCGCCAGTTGGTCACCTGGAATATGCGCGGCTTGCGCGCTGTGATTACTGTCGCGCGTGTGCTCGTGGGTAATCACCTCGTACGGCACACCCTCACGGTTGAGATGATCTTTTACCGATGTTGCGATGGTCATGAGTGTTCTCCTGCGACGCATGCGTCGCAACCTAGGGAACGATCAGTACGTCGACCGGCGCGTGGTAGGCAATTCGAAATCCCACGCCGTCTATCACGCGCCGCCGGACTTGGGGTAGCCGATGATCAGATTTGCCGATAACTACCAGTTGCGGAGCATGTAACGTGATCTCTGCGAGGATCGTCGCCACGGGCTTCCCACGCACTGCGTGCCTGTGCGTTCGCGCGGCACCCTCGGTTGCGTCCAGCGCCTCCTCGACACTCGTTAGTGCCTCTGCGTATGCCTGTCGCATTTGTCTTTGCCCCTCGATCACGGCGGTAACTGCACCACCCGGCCGTAAACGTTCGACGTAGGGGAGGTCGTAGGCATGGAGCACGTGACAGTCACCTCCTTGAACGAGAGCAGTACCCCACAGAACCATGCGTTGTGAAAGCGCGCTGACAGCGTCCAGCGCGACCAGAGATGTGGTGTAGGCAGCGGCGGCCGCTTCTCTTACAAGCAACAGCGGTTGCTCAAAACGCGTCAGGAGCTCGAGGGCCGTGCTGCCTAGGCACGGACCTATCTCACCGGAATCGTGCTCACCACGCACGCCGATCACGACAAGATGTGGATCGTGCTCCGCCACCATCGCAGCTATGATGTTGCTGGCTCGTCCAAGTCGGGAGTCACATTCCGCATGTATGCCGAAGTTTGCTTCGAGAGCACCCAGCAGTGCGCGTAGTGAGCTGTCAGCGCCTCGTGATGTGTCTTGATGGCTGACCGCAGAGGTGGCCCGCCCCCGCGCAAGCAGACTCCAATCGTGTCGCGCGCGGACTAGACAGAGGTCAGCGCCCCATTGCGCTGCCAGTTGCCCGGCTCTCATCACGGCACGCTGTGCCGTGGAGGATAAGTCAGTAGCAACCAGGATTCGCTTCAGGATCGGCATGACGCCCATCCTCGTTGTGCGCAGTCACATTGCAACGGCGGACGACACACGTGCGCCTCGAAGCCGCTGAGCGGTAGCGCGGGTGGTACGTATTTGAGGCTACGAATCGCGGGTTTTCAAGTGCCTGACAGCAGTCCCTCGGTGCGTTGCACAATAGACTGACATAGGCAGCCCGAGCGCTGACCTCAGCGTGGGGGTAACAGGTTCACCGGATGCTCGCGCTGCGGCGCAGCGCCCCGCCGGATCGAGGACTGCGACAGCGAATGAGGTGGTTGGCACATATACGGTTCAGGCACCGATGGATAGTCGGCGCCGTTGCCAGGGTGAGCTCGTCCTATGCCGTTCAAGGTCCTTTATGCGGAGCTGCAGCCATGTGTGCTGATCGCGTGCGAATGCAGCACCCGCAAGCCATTTCTGCTGCTGATACGCAGCATGAATCAAACGGTCACCTGCACATTCTGCCGGGCCCAATACGCGATCGACGCTGCCTCTTACTCCAGTAACACCCGTCGCGAGCGGCCCGCCGGCGCCTTGCGGATCAAGCGCACGCCGCCGGCGGACCTGGCGGCTTCCGGTCAACTTCCCAAATTGAATTGAGCGCAGGTTCTCGGTCCGCGCCCTGACTCCACCGCTCAGACCCACGCGAGAATCAGGGCCGCTGAATACAATGCGGCCGACAGCAAAATGGCGCGAAACGGAAACCTGAACCAATAGAGTCGGGCTAACACGGCGTAGCCGCTGAGAAGCACCAGACCGACGCACTGCAGAAACGCGGAGTTAAATAGGATTTCGCCGTGCACGAGTGCCAGGTACCCGTAGACCAGCCCGAAGAATATGAGGCCGTAACTGTGGCTGGCATTGAAGCCGACCCAGGCTCGCCACATCGTTGTTTGCCGCGTGATGACGAGGCTGGTCTCGTTGAGCCGCACATACAGATCAGGGTCACGAGGATGTAGCATCCGCCCGCGAAATGTATACAGCAGGTGCACGAGGCCCAGCACGAATGGCACTGCCGCGCCCGCGGCAACTAATCCGGAAGCGGTGGCGATCATGAGTGACTAACCTGCACTGAGTCCCCTCCAGGCGATCTGCATGACCACATTGACCAGTTGGTTACGGTCACACTGCGGATGTTGGGTCCACCATCGAGCCAGAGCGTGCAAGCCGGCCTTGATGAACTCTGCTCCGGCAGTACATTCCCAGTCTTCCTTCGAGTGCCAGACGGTGGACAGCAGGGCGGCGATCCCTGCCGTTGCTCCGTCCTGCACGCGGCTCCAAAGCTTTGCGGCCGCGGCATCGCCCTGGGGGACGTGCAACAGTACGCGGATGGCTTCGGGCCTGTCCGCAACCGCTTGAAAGAATGCAGCCACCGCGGCCTGAAAACGCTTTTCGGGGTCCGAGACCCGCTCAGATATGACCTTTCCGCGCGACAGCAGGTCATCGCGTACTCCCTCGAGAACAGCGACATACAGCTCCTGCTTCGACGCGTAGTGATCGTAAAGCACCGGCTTGGTTATTCCCGCAGCGGCGGCAATCTGATTCATCGAGACGCCGGCGTATCCCTCGCGCGCAAACGCTTGCACCGCCGCCTCGAAAATGCGCGCGCGGCGTTCGGTTGAGCTCAAGCGCCGGCTTTTCTTTCGCTTCATGAAGAGTGATACTACCTACCGTACGGTAGGTTATCCAGAGGGAATTGAGATGCGCGTACTAGTCGCCGGTGCTACCGGCGCCATAGGTCCCTATGTGGTTCGACGTTTGGTTGCGGCTGGCCATTACGTCGCAGCCCTTACCCGCAATGAGGCCAAGGCCGCTGCTATTCGCAGCGCCGGCGCCGAACCCGTTCTGGCGGATGCGCTCAAGGCGTCTGAAGTACGATCTGCCGTGGCTGCGGCACGTCCGGATGTCATCGTCCATGAGATGACTTCGCTTCGCGACGCCGGTGATCTGCGCCGGTTCGACAGGAATTTCGCGCTGACCAATCGATTGCGGACCGAAGGCCTGGACAATCTCCTCGAGGCCGCAAAACAGTGTGGGACTAGCCGGATCGTTGCTCAAAGCTTTTGTGGGTGGCCGTACGCCCGCAGCGGCGGGCACGTAAAGACCGAGGATGATCCGCTTGACCCGGACCCACCGCACGAGCGTCGGCGCACGCTCGAGGCCATGCGGTACCTGGAGAGCCGAGTGCTCAACAGCAACAGCAACAGCAGCAACATGACCGGACTCGTCCTGCGGTATGGTGCATTCTACGGTCCACAGACCGGAACTCTCGAGCCGAGTGTCATCAAACAACTGCGACAGCGTCGGCTTCCGCAGATCGGCAGCGCCGCTGGCTGGTGGTCATTTGTTCACGTCGATGATGCTGCGGCGGCCACGGTGATCGCTGCCGAGCGTGGTCCGTCCGGGATATACAACATCGTCGATGACGACCCCGCCCCGGCCAGCGTGTGGTTGCCCGCGCTCGCGGCGATGCTTGGAGCACGTCCCCCTCGCCGCATCCCGACATGGTTGGCCCGCCTGATCGCCGGTGAACACATTGTGTCGATGATGACCGACGTGCGCGCAGGCTCCAACTCCAAGGCGCGGCAGGTACTGGGCTGGCAGCCTGCGTTCAAGTCGTGGCGCGATGGGTTCGCTCAGTGCATTTGAACCTCCAGAGGTCTGATCCCGCGCGAATGCATGCCGCGAAAGTCAAGACGTCGCATCCCAACGTGAGTCGCGGCGGCGACGGAACGCGTGGTTTTCCGCCGCTGTCAGCGGCGAAATTGCAGTCGCGACTGGCGTATTTTCAGCCATAAAGACCGACAATAGTCGATCCAACTGCGCTGACCTGGCGTGTACACTCCGCCGTTTCGAATAGCGGAATCACGTCTCGATGGGTACAGCTCACCGAGGCTGAGTGGATTGCTTTGAGGTCACAAACTGTGACCTCAAAGACAGGCCGCGGCGGCCGACGCTATCTGCCTTACGCCTTTAGAGAGCAGGGCGTGGCGATGCTGTCCTCCGTCCTCAATAGTAGCCTCGCCATCGCTGTCAACATCGAGATCATGCGCGCGTTCGTGAAGCTGCGCGAGCTGCTAAGCTCCAACCGCGAACTCGCCCGGCGCTTTGCGGAACTGGATACGCGGCTGGATAAAAAGCTCACTGAGCACGATGACCTTCGTCTATGTCGGTCCAGGCCAGCATTTCCGTACAGTTCCGTACGCGAGGTATACTAGCCGCGTGGTGGACCTGACCCGCAAGCGCGAACGCGACCGGCTTGCAGTGCGGCGAGAGCCGTACTGGCATCGGCTCAACAAAGGAATGGCACTCGGCTTTCGACGTGGTCCTGACTCATGGGTCGTGCGGCTGACCGCGACCGATGGGAAGCGCAGCAAAACCTATCACGCGCTCGATGATTCGCACCTCGACTTTGACAACGCAAAAGAGCGGGCAGAGCAATGGCTGGAGCAGGTGACTGGCTCCGCAACCCGTAAGTTCAAACGCCACACCGTGCGGGCAGCTCTAGAGACCTACATTGCAGACCTGCGGCGCCGTGACCGCGGCCAGGCGGCCTCGGATGCCGAATGGCGATTCAAAAAGTACGTTTATGGGGACAAGCTTGCGGATCTTGCTCTTGAGCATGCCACCCGGGACGACTTCGAAGAGTGGCGGGAGCGGCAACGACCGGGACGCGAAAATCGTACCGTTAACCGGCAAGTCCGCACAGTGAGAGCAGGACTCAATCGGGCGGCGGAGCTGGGCCACGTCGGTAATCCGCTCGCGTGGACACTGAGGCCGCTGTCAGATGACACTGAAGACAGCAATGATACGGCGGTATTCCTGTCACCCGTTCAGCGTGCGACTCTGATCGGGGCGGCGGATCCATCCACAGCTGACTTTATGCGCGGCATTGAACTGAGTGGCGCGAGACCTCATGAGCTGGCGCGCGCGCTGGTCAGTGACTTCGATGGAATATCGATCAAACTCGCCCATCGAAAGGGACGGCCGCCGAAGCTTCGCGTTAGATATACGACGCTGGGCGAGGACGGTGCTGAGTTCTTCGCCAGAATGGCCGATGGCAAGCCGCGCTGTGCGCCGCTGTTCAAGCCGGAGCGCCTCAAGGCCGATAACGATTGGAACCCAGACGAGCCTGACGCGCGGATCTGGACGACTCATCTTTGGGGCCGACGTGTTAGAGCCGCAGTTGACAGGCTTAACAGCAGCGTGAAAGACGGTTCAGAGAAGCTCCCGGAAGAGGCCTCGGCATACAGTTTCAGGCATAGTCGCATCTCCGAGCTGCTGCAGGTCCATAGCATCGATCCTGTTACCGTTGCCCAGCAGACCGGCACGAGTGTCGTCATGATCGAGAAGACGTACTTCAAGTTCATCCCGTCTGCGATGCGCGCGAAATTGGCCAGCATCAAAGACTCTATGATCTAAGCTTGTGCGCCGCCAAAACGATTGGCCATCAGTTCTCGTTCCGGAGAGTTTCGCCATGCGTATGTTTGCAATCAGCGCCGCGCTCGTACTTGCGGCCACGTTTGCCTGGGCCCAGGAACGTACACCCTCACCCGCGGGTGCAGAGGTTTACATCATCAGCCCGAAGGACGGTGCCACGGTCTCCAGCCATTTTGTGGTCCAGTTCGGTTTGAAGGGCATGGGTGTTGCGCCTGCAGGCATCAAGTTTGAGAACAGCGGACACCATCATCTGTTGATCGACTCCGATGCGCCGGCCGACCTGAATGCGCCGCTGACCGCCGACGATCAGCTGATCCATTTCGGCAAGGGGCAAACGCAGACCACGGTCACGCTGCCGCCCGGCAAGCACACCTTGCAGCTGTTGCTGGGAGATCAGAATCACATGGCTCACAATCCGCCGGTATTCTCGAAGAAGATCACAGTCACTGTCAGCAAGTGAACGGTGTGCGGCGGTCGGCGTTTGGACCAGTGCCCCGAGTCCGCGGTGGGCACAACACTTGCTTACACCGGGTGTAACGCACGGTGGTTCGCTCCACGGTTATCATTCGTCCACGCTGCTGCTATTAACAGTGTATCTGAAGAGCGACAACCCGAAACGTTTGATACTGATCTTCACGGCGTAATCTTGCGAAGAGGCACTTACACGCGATGACTGCAGACGAACCGCCCGACGCGGATACCTCCAAACCGCGTCTCCTCTTCGTCGAGGATGAGGTAGCTCTGCGTGAGCACTTGGCGCTGAAGTTGTCAGACACGTACATCGTGGACACCGCCGGAAATGGGAATGAGGCGCTATTAGCGGTGATGCGCGCGAAGCCCGCCTTGGTGGTCACAGACATTGTAATGCCGGACATGGACGGCGTTGAGTTGCTGGTAACGTTACGGCAGAACCCCGGGACCCGGACCATACCGGTGCTGTTGATTTCCGGGCGTGCCTTGGATGAATATCGGATCGAAGGCTTCAAACACGGAGCGGACGGTTTTCTCGCCAAGCCCTACACGGAGCGGGAGCTCAGAGCACTGATAGACTCGATGCTGCGTTCAGCGCATTTGCACGCTGAAGCTGCCGGGCGCGATACTCGCGATCGAGCCGAACAACACTCCCTTAACGAGCCGGCCGCACTACTGGACAGCATCAACGATGCTATCTTCGCCTTGGATCGACAGTGGCGATTCACTTACGCGAATCTGCGGGCACTGGAGTTTTTTGGTAAGCGGCCACACGAGCTGCTCGGCGGCTCCTTCTGGGAGATTTTCCCACGGACACAGAGTGCCGTTCTCGAAGAGCAATTCAGCCGCTCGTTGCGGGACTCGCGTTCCGTGTCCTTCGAAACCCTCTCACCGGTCACCGGCGGCTGGATCGAACTGCACACCTATCCGGCCCCTGAAGGTCTGGCAGTCAGTTTACGGGACATCAACCAGCGAAAGCAGCTCGAGAAGGACCTGAAGCAGACCCTGATGCAACTTCGAGACAGCGAGCGGTTGGCCGAGGCGCTGCGCAATCCGCTCACGGCCCTGTGTAATCGTCTGCAACTACTCCGGCTGCAACCCTCCGCGGAAGAGTCGGAAACAACGCTCGACATGATGGACAGGCAGTTGTCCCATCTGATTCGCCTGCTCGATGAGCTGCGCGCCACAGTGGTTGCACCCCAGGCGCCATCAGCTTAAAGGAAGCGAGGTCCAGCTCGTGGATTTCGGATTGGGCGATCTTACCGAATCCGATGTGCGCCTTGGGATGCAACACTTCGCATCACGTTGGAATCCATCTGTTGCCAGAGCATAGCCAGGAATGTCCGCGGTGCGGTTCCCTCAGGAGCTTCGCTCTAATTGTCACTTTGTGTGTAAGCGTCTGGAGCCGCATACTGACAGCGAGTATCGGAGTAACCGCTCTTGAGGCCGGCCGTGATCAAGAGCAACTACGGTCAGCAGAAGGAGCTACTGGCATACCGTGCTTGCAGGCTTTCGTCCACAGGCCCCATGGTGCCCCGCGGGCTTTCGCACCGCATGGCTGATCTCGTTGCTTGTTGGTGCGGTGCCCAACCTGCCCGCGGCGACCCCAGCTCCTTACCCGTATAGCATTTTCTCGGTCCATTGGGATTTCTCCACGATCGCTCCGCTGCGTAAGGCGCACGGTAGCGACCTCTGGCCGCTCACCTGGACCGCCGATGGGAACCTTTTTGGCGCCTGGGGCGATGGCGGCGGATTCGGCGGGAACAGCGACCATGTGGGGCGCGTGAGCCTCGGCTTCGCTCTCATCACCGGTCAACCGCGCCAGCACGATCCGACGAGTTATTCCGGGACTAATGTCTGGGGGGATGCGCCTCGATACGCGCGCTGGGCCGCGACCTTCGGTGGCAAGGTCGGCACGCTGCTGGCACTAGGCGGGACGTTTTTCGCATACGGGAGTCTGTGGCTCGGCCCAGCAGGCGTGCACAAAGGCGACTCGGGGAACGTGCAGACGGCGATCTGGTCCACCGATCAAGGCAGGACGTGGCACATCGCGCCTTGGTCGACCGACAACGATCTGGGAACGTTCCTGAACTTCGGTCCAAACTACCGTGGCGCTCGCGACGGCTACGTGTACATCTATTACATGAGGCGTGGGGACAACACGCACGTGTATCTGCGGCGTTGCCCGATGAGCCGACTGCTTGCCGATCCCGACACCGATTCGCACTTCCAACACCTCACCGGAGTCGATCGGCAAGGGCGACCACAATCGTGGTCGGCTGCAGAAAGCGACGCCGGAGCGGTGTTCTTCGATCCGCATCATGTGCTTGGTCCCGAGGTCGTTTACGACGCGGGGCTACGCCGCTACCTGCTCAGCGTCGGTCACTCGCCCTCCGATGACGGTCACAATGCCTCGGCCGGGCAGATGGGACTGTTCGAGAGCCGATATCCCTGGGGACCTTGGCGAACCCTCGATTATGAGGACGACTGGGGCCACCTCGGTGTACATACCGCGGGAGACTTTCTGGGGCTTCATCTTCCTGCCAAATGGATGAGTAGGAACGGTAACACCCTGTGGTGTGTGTTCTCGAGCGGGCATGAGTTCGACTCGTTCAATCTGGTGCGGGCGCACCTTCGCGTGCGGCGCGGCAGAGCCGGCCACTAACAACACCAATCAGTCCACTGTCTAAGGAAGGACATTTTCCCATGATGCCCCCCGCGATACTGACAAGTAATTCATGGTACACACAAACTGTATTTAGAAGGTATGTCGCAGCTGGGTTGCTGCTCGCTTATATCATCTTCATTGCGCAGTCCTCCGCGATTGGCTTAGGAGACATGTCGAACCATCTGGCACGCGCGTACATCATGGCTGATCTTATATTCCACCACGGTGCGGCTTTTGGAGCGCAATTCCAGTACCACTTCCTTGCCGTCCCGTATGTCCTACCTGATCTTTTGCTGACGGCAGCTGTCGACGTACTCGGCCCCGGGATTGCCCTCGCTTCGTGGACCGTTCTGACTTTTCTGTCGGTTCCGGCCGCGCTGTTCCTGTATTTTCGTGTGATCTTGGGAACGACGGAGAAAGGGCTCCTCGAGGATGAGGGGGCGATGTTTCTTTTGCTCTGCGCCACATACCTTTCCACGGATTGGTTCTTTGTTAATGGCTTCTTCGCCTTCAATCTGGGGCTCGCCTGCGTCATCGTGATTCTCACGCTCATTGAGCTTTTGCGCCACCGCTGGTCGAGCGGGCTGTTCGCGCTATACAGCGGACTCGTTGTGACGGGATATCTTATCCACCTGAGTACGCTCTTGTTCCTCGCCGCGATCATCGCAGTCCCTGCCATGGTGCGCCTGTGGTTTCGCGCATCGCGCTTGCGCTACGAGCTGTTCCTGTTCGCACCCATCGTCGCGATGCTTGCCTGGCATTTTGGTGTCGCGGAGCATTACCGCCACCCGACCGAGCTTGCGAACGGAATCTATTCTTGGGGTACTCTCCACGGCAAAATGCTGCGGATGACGACCACTAACTTCCAACGATACGGAGGCCGTCTCGATCCCTTTCTGCGCTACCTGTATGTCGCTAGCCTCCTGATGCTCATCCGCCGCCGGGCGTGGCGTGACACGTTCTCCAACCTCCGCGCCATCGAGTTGCTTGCTGTCGCGACGGCCTTTATGGTGATGTACTTCGCACTGCCATTTTCCTATAGAGAGGCCTCATACGTTGATATTCGGATGCTTGCGCCAGCCACGCTTTTCGTACTCCTGGCGTGCCTACACCTGCCGCGCGTAGAGCCTCTGCCGCAGAGCTTCCGGCGCACGCCATCGGTTGCAGTGGTGCTCGCGTTTGTCCTGTCGATCTTGAATCTTGCTTACCTGGAAAAATACTTTATAAGACTCTCGAGCTGGTCGGCGAATTATCGTGCGCTCTTCGCCGCTATACCGCGCGGTGCGTCCGTGCTGCCCGTCTATACCGTGCAAGACATCTTTAAATATGCGGACCCGGCGTCGATCACGGTCATCGACCGGCAGACATTGGATTCTTACCTATTCAGCGCCAATTCGGGCGATCCAATGACGTACTTCCGCTTTGTTAATCCTCAATACAGGCCGGCCGACAACTGGTACACAAGAGATCCGCAGCTCGTCGATTGGCGGCGGATAGCCTGTACCTACCAATATATTCTGGTGACCCAGCCATTCGATTTGCGGCGTATCCGAGTCGCAACGCACCGTATCGCGGAAACTTCCAGCGCCGCACTGCTGGCAATCGACTCTCGCGCATGCGGTGAGCTCAATAGCGACACGCAGAAGTCCTATTGATTCATGTGCACGGTCGCGTTCGTAAATCCGGTTCGATGAGCGCGCGTGAGACCCCAGATGTCATACGCTGCGTGTACCCCGATCTGCTCGCCGGTGAGTCGGTTCGGGACATCACCGAAATTCCCGTATCCCCAATCGTAGACCGCGGCGCCGTCGGGCGCGGTGAGCGCAACCGCGTTCCGAACGAACATGTTGGTAGAGTGCTGGACGATGCTCTTGTATTTCGCGGCTATTCCCTATGCTCCTTTTCCTTGGGAAGCTCGCCGCGAAGACGAGCAGGAAGTGGCATGGCCCCCCTTGACCTGTCAGACCAGTATAGGAAATTACCCCATAGAGTCCGGCCACGAAGTATGACCAATCTCTATAACCTACTAGTCCAGATTGACCTTACCATTCTGAAATCGACACTGTAAAGTGTCAGGCCATCAGTGAGTTTGGCCTTGGTTGTGCCCTCACTGAGGCCCGGCTCGAGATGCCCCCAGGTGCGTGGCTGTCGGCGCGGATTTTCCGATTAATCAGGCAGTTGCATGCAGCACAAACAGACCGGAACCGGACGCACACGCGCTCCAGCCCTTTGCCTGCTCGCCCTCGTGGCCACGACGCTTGAAGCGCAAAGCCCCGAACTTCCAGCCAACCCCTTCCAGGCCGACCCCGCAGCGGCACCGGCCGGGGAGCGAGTGTTCAATTCCGCTTGCGTCGCTTGTCATGGAGGCGGCGCGGCAGGCGACCGCGGCCCCCCGCTCAACACAGGGCGCTTCGAGCATGGCGGTGAGGACTACGAGTTGTTCTCCACGATCCGGGACGGCATACCCGGAACACAGATGCCTTCGTTCAAAGCACTACCGGCGCGGAACATCTGGCTCGTAGTCAGTTACCTGAGGAGTCTGTCCGGTGCAGTGGCGCCGACCTCGCAAACTGCAGTTGCGGCGACAGAGCCAACTGAATCTTCCCTACGCGGCGCGACGCTCTTCTTCGGTAAGGGGGGATGCTCTGGGTGCCACGAGATCAATGGCCGCGGCTCGGCACTGGCTGCAGATCTGTCCGCGGCGGGCCTCGGCAGGTTGGAAAGCATCCGTGAGGCCGTGTTGCACCGGCGGCCGACGCGCCGAACCGATGTCCATGGCCGCTATGTCGAAGCAGTGCTTGCAAATAACAGCAAGATCAGTGGCCTCGTTCGCAATGAAGACAGCTTCACCATCCACCTCATGCAAATGGATGGACGGTTGCGGATGCTCGATCGCAGCTCGCTGCGCTCACTCAAGACCCTACCCACAACCCTGGCCCCCGCAGATGTTGAGCAGCGGCTCAGCGCACCCGAAATCGATGATCTCGCTGCCTTCCTTTGGCAGCAAAAAGCGCGCGACGTCACCGGCAGCATCGCACCCAGCAGCGCGGCGGGCCTCAGCGCCGAGCGGCTCGTAAGATCGTCTGCCGAGCCGCACAACTGGCTGACCTATTGGGGAGACTATAAGGGGCAACACTTCTCAGAGCTTACGCAGATCACTACCCGCAATGTTGGAACGTTGCAGGCGCGCTGGGCAGCGCGATTGCCAGGATCCTCAGCGCTACATGCCACGCCGATAGTGATTGATGGTGTGATGTACGTCAGTGGATCGCCGGGAGAGGTCTACTCGCTCGATGCTCGGTCCGGCCTGCAACTGTGGAAGTTCACCCGCAAGCAGGATGTCACCAACCCCTACCAGATCAATGCGGCCAACCGCGGTGTTGCCGTACTCGATGGCCGGGTGTTTGTCGGCACCATGGACGACCTGGTCATTGCCATCGACGCGCAGACCGGACGCGAGCTCTGGGAGCGACGAATTGCCGACACCCTCGAGGGCTATACGCTGTCGGGAGCGCCACTCGCCCTGCCTGGCAAGCTCATCGTCGGAATGGCCGGCGGGGAATATGGATTGCGCGGATTCCTTGACGCATACGACCCTGCGACTGGTGCGCGCCTGTGGCGATTCAATACTGTCCCGGGACCCGGTGAGCCTGGCAACGAGACGTGGTCGGGCGACTCATGGACACGGGGTGGTGGCGGCACATGGCTGACCGGTAGCTACGATGCCGACCTGAATCTCCTCTACTGGACAGTCGGGAACCCCGCACCCAGCTTTAATGCGCACGTGCGTGGTGGTGACAATCTCTATACTGATTCGGTAATTGCACTGGACCCGCAGACCGGCGTGCTGCGCTGGCACTATCAGTTCACACCTAACGATAGTCACGACTGGGACGCGGCCGAGGATCTGGTTCTAACCGATCGGGTCGTAAGCGGCCGCCGGCGCAAGGTGTTGCTACACGCCGATCGCAACGGCTTTTTTTACGTATTGGACCGGGAGAACGGCGCATTCCTCACTGCTTGGCCCTTTGTGCGCCAGACCTGGAATGACGGCTTCGACGCCGCGGGCCGCCCACGGACCCGGCCCGAATCGGTGGCCTCAGCACAAGCACCGATGGTCTTCCCGGCAACCGGCGGCACCAACTTCCAGACTCCGTCCTTTGACGCCCGTTCTGGCCGGTTCTTTCTCGCGTTCCAAGACTCAGCGATGGCCGTAGCGTCGGGCGGCGCCGAGTGGGAGAGCGGCAGGGCATATATGGGCGGGCACCGGGTCCTCCCCACAGCACCCGTCGCCGGTGCCGAGCAAGGCATCATGGCATTGGACGTCGATTCGAGCCGGGTGCTTTGGAAGTTCCCGTTGACACGCTATTCCAGCGCGGCCGGTGTCCTCGGTACACGTGGTGGCATTCTGTTTGCCGCGAGCGCCGAGGGTAACTTCCTCGCGCTCGACATGAAGCACGGTCGTCCACTCTGGCATTTCCGCACCGGGGGGCTGATCGCCGCGTCTCCGTTTTCATATGCAGTAGACGGCGAGCAGTATGTCGCAATCGCAGCGGGTAACGTCATCTACAGCTTCGCGCTGCCCCGTTGATCG
>Ga0105247_10001039_pt1 | contig 20869 bp, 38 predicted proteins | sample KBSS24metaG_FD_81519 | JGI IMG/M metagenome (GOLD analysis project Ga0105247, IMG submission 81519) | Switchgrass rhizosphere microbial communities from Kellogg Biological Station, Michigan, USA - KBS S2-4 metaG | ecosystem: Host-associated > Plants > Roots > Rhizosphere > Soil | place...
CCATGCAAGCGCGGGCGCTGGTGTTGCTTCTGGTCGATACGGGGATGCGGGCTGGTGAGGTCTGCCGTCTGACGTGTGGTGATCTGCGCCGGCCAGAGCTTGTCGTCATCGGGAAAGGCGGGCATCAGGGCGTGATCTTCCTCGTGCCCCAGGTGCGCCTTCTGTTGGAGTATCTCGCGCTGGATCGCCCTGATGCCGCGCCCCTCTTCCGTGACTGGAACGGGCGGGCCTGTAGTGTACGGGCGCTGCGCTGTATCGTCGAGCGCCTGGCGCAGCGGGCCAACGTTGACCTGCCACCACGGCCGCTCCATGCGTTCCGCCACGCCGCCGCGAGGCGCTGGTTGAAGGCCGGTCTGCCCACGCTCGCTATCCAGCAGCTCATGCGCCACGCCACTGTCGCGACGACCATGATCTACTGCGAACTTGATACGGCCGCGCTGGAAACGTTACACGCCAACGCGAGCGCGGTGGACATGTTGCTCGGCAGATCGGGGCTGGCCTGGCTGTGATTGAGCGGCACTAACTCTCCTGGAAGGCGCTCGACCAACCCGAAGTCAGTTGGTTAGAGCGCTTCCTTCACACGGAAGAGGTCACTGGTTCGAGTCCAGTATCGCCCACCAACGACCGTCGCCCGTCTGACGGCGTACATCTTGCTGATCGGCCCGCTCCAACGCTGGCCGTGTCAGCGAACTTTGGTCACTCTAAGTTGTTAAAGTACGCTGGGTACGTAGCAGCTTAGGGCGCTCCGTGGGCTCGCTGCGGGCTGGCAAGCGGTCAGCGAAACCACACAAAAGAGCGCCCGACCTTCAATCCAGCAATTATGCTGGCACCAGTTGAAAGTCGGGCGCTCTTTTATTTAATCCGTCTCCGTTGTGCGTCTCGTGTCCCCCGCGATCCATACCGCCGTCGGCTCCAGCGAACAGCCGGTTGACCGCAGCTGCCGGTATCCGCACGGTCCTGCCGATCTTTACTGACGCCAGGTCGCCCTCCCGAATCCACTTGTAGATGGCCTGCTTCGATACTTTCAGCATCGTCGCGACCTCCTCCGGCGTATAGACCGCATCCTGTTTCATGTCACCTCGCATTCCGATGTAAAGCAAGTATACACCATAGAGCGCAATAGACGCGAAGTACTATACCACATATAGTACCATATACCCCATATACGCTATATACATCAAAGCCGCAGTATGGTACAATAAACGAATGAAACAGCGAAGCACAATCACCTTCAAGCTCATCCCAGGTCGCGGCTGCGAGATCAGCATCGACGGCCAGGTGGTCGAGACGGTGCCGGTCAAGGGTCACACGGCACGGCTGGCGGCACTCGGCTACAAGGCCAGCAGCAGCCGCTATGGGTTCTCGGCCACAGGTAAGACCATTACAAAGAGGGGAAAATAACTACCATGAACTGCACACCGCCCGAGCTGCTCGTCGCCGCGAGTATGCTGGTCCGCCTGGCGCACCCAACCAACGCCAGCCTGCACCGCGCACTGGACAAAGCGCAGGAGCGCCTCGCAACGCATCCCTGGCGGCTGTACGACGGGCACCTGGAGATCACCAGCGCCAGCCATCCCAACGACGTGCACCACGCGGATGATACCTACTGCACCTGCAAGACGACACGCGGCATCTGCTGGCACGTCGCCGCCTTCATGGTCCTGAGCGCAATCGCCGGTGCTGGCGGCATCGTCTCGCCGGCGCTGCCCCTGCCGGACATGGTAGCCGTGGACGATGAGGAGTATGGCCACTTCCTCGACTACCAGCCGCGCACGGCTCAGATTGCCACCCCCGCCGCCGGCTCCCGCATGGCGCGGGCTCAGGACGCCGCCGATATCCTCTGGAACTAAAAGACGGCCCCGGTCACTGTGTTCGCGCACCGACCGGGGCCACCATCACAGAAGGGCTCAACCAACTATGACGAACGCAAGTGTACCAGACCCCTATGCCACGCTGACCGAGGCCGTCGCCACCTGGAAGGCGACCAGCTGCATGTACCTCAACGCCCGCACCGGTGACAACTGCGCGGCCCTGATCGCCGCCTTTGATAGTTATCAACAGGCTATGAACATCTTGCTGGAGGGACTAGAATGACCACCATGCACATCAACACCGTGTCGGGCGTCCGTGACCTGATTGACCTGGCCCGAGAGATTGAGGCCGTCGAGCACCAGCCGCGCCGCCTGGCCCTGCGCCTCGCCATCAGCCGGCTGGAAGACTACCTGATCGATGTCGAGAGCGACCAGCGGTACGTGCCGGTCGGCATGACCTCGCAACCGTGGACGAGCTGGACCCTGCCGCCGATCGTGTTCGACGTGACGAGCCCGCTGCTGACGGTGGGACCATGACAACGGCAGAACTGCTGCTGGTCGTCACCAGCCCGGAGTGCACATGCTATCGACTCGTCGTAGGTTCCGAGGTCATCTGGCGGACCCGCGCCTTCACCGCGAGGCCGGAGAGTCACGCCGGCGCCCGCGACCGGATGGCAGCCTGGGCGATCCTGCATAAGGTCACCGTCACCGAGGCGCAACCGGAGCCCGCGCAGACCATTATCAAGGGCCGGTACGGGCGGCACTGAGCGCGGTCCCGCCTCCCCGTATCCCTCCACCACCCCGTCGCACCCCCCGATGGCCTATGCAGCGCTGTGTTGCATGGGTGACACTTCACACCACCCCCCGCTCTGGAGTTCGTCATGCTTTATCTTATCGGGTACATCATCCTCGCCTTCTTTTGGGGTGGCGTCACCTCAGCAATCGCGGACGGCAAGGGTCAGTCACAAATCGGCGGTTTCGCCCTCGGCTTCCTGCTCGGCCCGCTCGGGCTGCTGATCGCGGCCGTCTCCCGGTCCAACCAGCCCGAGCTTGACCGCCGCCAGGTCCAGCAGGGCCACGCGGTCGCCTGTCCCTTCTGTGCTGAGCTGATCCGACCCGAAGCTCGCGTCTGCCGGTCGTGCGGGCGCGACCACCCCGTCGGTGGTATGCCCTAGTCTTCCTCAGTTTGCCGAAGTGACTCCTGGTCAGGTATCCTGTCTGCCGTTGTAGTCGTCAGGAGGTCAATGATGAACCCGAAGACGGAAAGTCAACTGCCCAGCGGCAACCAGGCGGCACAGGTCGGCGGCATCCACAGCGAGCGGCGCTATCTTGACACCGACATGATCGACCGGACCATCCAGGCGATCAAGCAGGAGCGGAGCTTTGAGAGTAAGGTGCAAATGATCCGCGCCCAGGTGCCGGAACTGGCCCCGCTGGTCGATGAGTTGTTCAAGGCCGCGCCCTCGGAGACCAAGACCCGGCAGGCCGGCCAGTAGTCGCCCTGCCAGGACACGCCACAGACCCGTGGAGCGATGCTGCTCCACGGGTCTGTGTGTTTCTACCTTGGCCCCGCAGAAGGGCGCACATTGCCTTGTGAGAATGTTCCTTCTAATACCTAATCTGCTACAATCGCCCGCATGGATGATGACCTCGACGCCGTGCTCGCCCAGATCCGGGCACGGGCATACGAAGCACACAAGCTCCTTGAAGACTATCGGGATATTCTCTTTGACGCCGACCTGAACATGTCGCAGTATGCGCTGGCGGCTGTGTTTGCCCTCCTCGCTGAGCTTCAATGGCTCGATGCTGCAAAGGACACGACCCCCTAGCCCGCCCGTGCTAAACTATCCCCGTGCCGTCAGGCAGACCGCCGCGAGTCATCCTACGGGCACAGGACACTGTTTCAATCCTTTGCCGCCGCTGCGCCTATCCCCTCGGCCTGATGACCGCAGACGGCCTGAGCATCACCGTCGATGGTGTGACCTCGAAGCATCGCATCACCCTTCGCTGCGACCACTGCGGCAAAGACCGCACCTGGACACCCGGAGATGAGCGCATCCGGCCCCCGCACGTAACTTGACAACCGTGTACTATGTAGGCGTTACGTAAACTTATTCGTTCCGTGGCTTCGTCCACGGCGGGGGTGAACGCTCCGAGTGACTGGCGCTTGCGCTGGTTGGCCGGGGCATTTCTCTTGTCCCGGCAGAAGGGAACGACTGATGACTACCTCGCTAAACACTCCGGGTCGCCACGCATGACCGCCGCTCCGTCCGGCAACGGGAACAGCCCTGTGCACATGATCGACCGCCGCCGAACCGGTCATGCCCTCGACGAGTCGATCACCCTGCGCGAGTACATCGACAGCCGCCTCAACGAGCATGAGCGGGCGCAGATCGCCCTTCGCAACGAGACCGAGCGCATCGCTAAGTCGCTGCGGGAGGAGACTGAGCGCGTCGCCCAGTCGTTGATGATCGACATGGACCACCGCTTCGAGAACTCAAAGCAGATGGGCGAGACGCGCTGGATGGCCCGCGAAGCGCTGGAGTCGGCCCACGCCATCGCCCACGCCCGCGACCATGAGCAAGCCGAGGATGCGTTGGACAAAGCCGAACAGTCGGTCAACGCACGCCTGGCGCAGATGAATGAGTTTCGCGCTGCGCTGAATGACCAGTCGACGACGATGCTGCGGCGAGAGATCTTTGACCAGTTCGTGATCAGCCTGACCAACCGCATTGATCTCGGCGTCTCCAGCAACACCGAGCGGATCGAATTGCTCAGGAAGGATCGGGAGTCGAAGACCGACCAGATGTACAACAGCATCGACCAGCGCCTGAAGCTGCTTGAAACCGCGAGCGCCAACCTCACCGGCAGGCTCGCCGCGATGGGGATCGGGATCGCGCTCGTCATGGCCGTTATCGGGCTGGCCATCCGGTTCTTGCCCTAAGGAGGCGTCCATGCAGCAGTTCATCGCACTTGGTATCGGGCTCCTGGTCCCGCTGGCGGTGTCGGCGCTGAAGCGACGTGCCTGGCCGGATGGTGCCAAGGTCGCGCTGTCGCTCCTGGTGTGTGCCCTGGCCGGGGCAGCGGTCGCATATGGAGCAGGCGATCTCACCTGGGGCGCGTGGGCGGCGAACGCGGGCCTGGTGTTCACCAGTGCAACGACCGTCTATAAGACGTTCTTCCAGGCCACCCCACTGAACGCAACCCTGGAACAACTGCCGGTGCTCCCGTGATGGCCGTCGAGCGCGAGCTGGCCCCGCCCGTGCCGCCGGTCGTGGGCGACCCCGTGCTGACGTGCGAGGGCCCCGGCACGATCCGGCGTGTTGAGGCGCGTCTGCTCAATGGGCGCTGGCTGTGCGATGTGGTGCTGGACGAACCGGTGGTGTTCGATGGGCATCTGGTACTGGCGTCAGTCGATATTGAGTTGGAGGCCTGATGGCTGCCTGTACGCTGAGTATTGTCGTTATTGCACTCACACTTTGCACCTGCTTTGTCGTCGGTGCTGTGACGGTCCATCTGCTTGACGGACGCGGGCGAAAGGGAGGGAAGTAACGTGAGTCTTATTCTGAGCCTGATCATTTTCATCCTGGTCGCGGCACTTGTGCTGTGGCTGGTGTCGTACATCCTCGGTCTCCTGCCCATCGACCCGACGCTCAGGAATATTGTGCTAGCACTTGTCGCACTGCTGATCCTGATTGCGGCGTTGCAACGCTTCGGCGTGCTCGGTGCACTGGGGGTCAACTGATGCAGCTCGTGGGCTATGCCGACCGCACCGCGCTCATTCCGCTGGGCGACAACCGCCCCGGCGATACGCTTTCCAGCTTCCAGGCGTTCGTCATCCATGAAACCGCCAACGAAGCCGCCGGCGCGACCGCAGAGATGCACCGGCGCTACTGGTCGCCCGGTGGCGCTGGGCGGCTCGTCTCCAGTATTCACTTCGTCGCCGATGCCGCCGAGTCGATCCAGTTGATCCCCATCAACGAGCAGGCCTGGCACGCCGGCGACGTGACCGGCAACACCACCGGCGTCGGCATCGAGATCTGCGTCAACACCCGCGCCGGCTATCCGATGGCCTGTCGCAAAGCCGCCGCGATTGTGGCGAAGGTACTACGCGCTGAGAACAAGGCCCCCAGCGACGGTGGGACGATCCGCAAGCATGGCAGCTATCCGGGGACTACCCATAAGCAGTGTCCCCAGCATCTCAACGCGGGCGACTGGGGCGTGACCTGGGCCGGGTTTATCGCGCTGGTCAACGCGGCCTATGGCGGGACGCCCGGGGCTCCTGACTACGCGGCGATCTGGAGTCGCTTGCATCCTGACGTCGCCTACAACGCCGGGTGGGGTATCCCCTCGCGCTGGCGGGCGGAGCTTGACGCTGGGCGCTCGCTGGGTGCCGCCCTGACGCCGGAGCAGTACAACCAGTCGAACACCGTCGTCCAGGGCTTCGAGTTCGGCTGGGTGCTGTACCACAAGACACAGAACGTCGCGGAGGTGGTCAGATGACGCCCCGCCGCCGCCTCCTCTCCGATACGCTGATCGCCGTGGTCCTGGCCGGCACGCTGCTGCTGGTGGCCGGTGCCACGCCCTCGAACGCGGTGTACCTGCCGGCGGTGGGTCGCCTGGCGAGTTATCCCCAGTCTCTCCACATTCCCGCCGACTACGTGCTGGACGGGGTAGCGCCGGCCTATGTTGATGGGGTTTTATTCGTTGCCGTCGAAACCGTGACCAAAGACCACGAGAAGGTCTGTGTCGTCTTCAAGGACGCCGCAGGGGGATTGACACCCGTGCTGACCGTTCCGTCCATCTCCGCGTCTCCCAGCCTATTCCTGAGTCCTGACGGGCGGCTGCTCGTGGCCGGGTCAGACCGGGAGGGCAACATGTGGATCGAGGTGGTGCCACGATGAGCTTGCACCTCGGTGACTGCCTATCAGTCATGCAGACCTTCGAGGACAACTCGGTGGACGCGCTCTGCACAGACCCGCCCGCCGGCATCTCGTTTATGGGTCAGGATTTCGACTCTGACCGGGGCGGGCGCGACCACTGGATCGCATGGCTCGCTGCCATCATGCGCGAAGCACTCCGCGTCACGAAGCCAGGTGGTCACGGCTTTGTGTGGGCACTCCCCAAGACAAGCCACTGGACGGCGTTGGCACTGGAAGAGGCGGGTTGGGAAATCAGGGAAAAGTGCTATCACCTGTTCGCCCAGGGCTTCCCCAAGTCGAAGTCGATGCGCGACATTGGCCGGCCTGAGCTTGGCAGCGCCTTGAAGCCGGCGGCAGAAGAGTGGATCTTGGTCCGCAAGCCACTGAGCGAGTCAAGCATAGCCCGAAACGTCGAACGCTGGGGTACGGGCTGTCTCAACATCGACGCGAGCCGCATCGGGACAGACAACACGCGACGGCGAAGCAATGCCGGGACGAACGGCGACGGGTGGGGCATGGGAACACACGATGCTATCAACGGGTCCGACAGCGGGCGCTGGCCTTCGAACGTCACGTTCTCCCACGTCTCGCCTGGTCCCGATGGCACCGGCGGCTGCGAGGAGATCGGGACACGACGGGTCAAGACCACCAGTCATTCGCAAGGTCAATCAACTGGCAAGACGATCCCCAAGGCACAGCAGGGCAACGTCTATAGTCCGTTCGGGCAAACAGTCAATACCACGCATGTTGCCGCCGATGGCACCGAGACGGTCACGGCCTGGAAGTGCGTGGAAGGGGGGACTATCGCTAGTTACCAGTACGCTTATGGTGGCGTTGACGTGTCTCTTTTAGACGAGCCTTCGTTCCTTCTGGATCGGCTGCGAGCCTTGCTTCAAGATTTACGCGAGCATAGCACGAGTGGCAATAGCCTTTTGCAAAGTGCTTCCGCGTTCTACCGCAACGAGCACAAACAATCGGCGGCAATGTCGGACGGCCTAGGCCATGCAATAGCCCGTGTTCTGCACGTGTCAGAACTTCCAGGTTTTCAATCCGGTTATCAGTCTTGTCATGATTTTTGTGATGCACATCTTCATCAGGTCTTAGCGGCCTGCCAAGATGGGCTTCCATCACTAGTCGATGCTCTCGCTCACGTTCATTCTGTCCTGACACAACTCGTACATAGCCCGAAGAGTCAATGCCACGCCCGCCTGTCCAGTTCGGATGCCGTTCTCTGGAATAGTACTGTGACTGGCAGGTTCGAGAACAGAACTTCCGGCGTTCACCATGTGGCCCCAACTTCGCACGAACAGGTTGACCGCACTGAGGACAGGCCACAATCGGCACAGCAGCAGAACGGGCCGCATGATAGCAGGGATGAGAGCAATACTTTCGCGCCTTATAGTCATGAAACACCGACTGACAATGCTGGCATAGCTGCGGTCGTGAGATTACTGAGTCTATTTTGTATCGATTTGGCATGGCGTTTTATCCTCCCCGCTCACATTATACAGCGTTCCGAGATTGTTATCAATCTACCATCTTGCCCCGTCCGCCTGTTGGATGAACAAGCGGGGGAGCGGAAAGGCCACACAAGTTATCGCGGCCTCCAACCATCGGGACAGCACGCTGGACGGGCAGGAGCGCCGCCGCACCTTAAGGAAGGCACGAACACGATCCGGGGGTATGCCGACACTGGCGGCGCGTCTCGCTTCTTTCAAACCTTCCCCCCAGAGGTGCCGCGCTTCGTCTTCCAAAGTAAGCCATCGCGGGCGGAACGTGAGCGCGGGCTGGCGGGGATGCCCACGAGCAAGACCCTGATTGGCGCTGAGAGACACAAGATCAACCCAACGACAGGCCGCGAGGTTGTGGACATTCCACGCGCTAATCACCATCCCACGGTCAAATCCATCGCCCTCATGCGCCATCTCCTGACCCTCGTGGTCCCTCCCGGTGGGACGGTTTTGGACTGTTTCGCCGGCAGCGGGTCAACCCTGGTGGCAGCGGTCGAGCTTGGCATGGACTGGATCGGGATCGAGCAGGACGGCGGCTACCACGCGATTGCCGCCGCGAGAGTGCTGGACGCTGAGCTACGCATGGACGCGGCCCAGGCCATTCCGTTGCTGCGGGAGGTGATGGTATGACCGTGATGCCTGACGAGCTTGCGAGCGCGACCTTCGTCATCCCGGTCACGTTCATCAACGGGACTGAGGACTATCGCTACGATGCAGCCGGAACGCTGTTCGTGTCGGTCTCCTACGAGGACCAGGCCGGCGATAGGCCCAAGAGTGTTGTTGTCTTCCGGCAGCGTTTCGACGGTGCGCTCGATCCCACGCCGATCGTCAGGCTGACACCGGCCATCAGTTACCTGGGTGGCCGGCTCGACCTCCTGCCGGATGGTCAGGTCCTGGCGATGACGGTCAACGTCAACTGGATCTCCCTGACGTGCGTCTTCTGTGCGGGTGGTTCGTAATGCCGCCGCGCAAGCCGGTAGCGTGGCCGACGCCGAGGTCCATCTACAACATGCGCGACGGCCTGCTCGGTGTCACGCGGGAAGAGCGAGCGGAGCGCGACCTGGCCTGGGAGAAAGAACAACAGGAGCGCCACCCTGGTCCCGGCCACGGGCGCGAGACACCGCCACGCAAGCCCGACACCCGGAAGCGGCTGACCCCGCTGGAACTGGCCGGCATCAAGGGGTTGATTGCTGACGGGACATTGACCTTCGGCGCGATCGCACGGCTGGCCGGCGTGTCGCGCTCGACCATCAGTCGCATCGCGCAAGGTAAGCGCGAGAAGGGACAGCCCTGATGCCCTACAGTCCACAGACCGAAACGACCCGCATCCTGGCGCGGCTGCTCGCGCTCGTTGGCATGGGTAAGCTGGGGTTGACGGCGGTCCAGTACGAACGGCTGAGACGTGGGGTCATCGGTGAGCACTGCCTTTATAGCAGTACGAAACGCACGCTACCGGTCAGGACTGCCTGATGGGACGTGCAAGCAAGCTGACAGACGAGGTACAGACGCGCATTGTGGAAGGCATCGAACTCGGAGCGACCTACGCCCTGGCCGCAGCCTACGGGGGCATCTCCTACAAGACATTCAACGAGTGGATGAACCTGGGAGAGGAAGCGCCAGCAGGCAAGTATCGTGCGTTTCGTGATGCTATAAAGCTGGCTGAGGGCAAGGGCGCGCTCAAGTGGCTCAGGCTGATCGACGCCGCTGCGAACGACGGTGCATGGCAGGCAGCGGCGTGGAAGCTCGAACGGCGCTATCCGCAGGACTACGGGCGGACCGTGGTCGATACCAACCACAACGGCAAGGTGGAGCACTGGATCGTCAACATCGGCGCTCCTGACGAGGAGGCGAGCTAACGCATGGCACTGGCGAGCGCACCCAGCCAACCGATGGACGGCGAGCTCCGGCACGGAGGCACGCGGATACAGCGTGCGTTCTGGCATTCGCCGGCCCGGTTTCGCGGCCTGGTCGGTGGCGTTGGGAGCGGCAAGACGCGGGCCGGATGCGTCGAAGCCTTACGGATGCCGCCAGGCACGATGGGCATGGTGCTCGCGCCGACGTATCCCATGCTCCGAGACGCAACGCTGAAAACCTTTCTTGACATGACCGAACACGGCGGCGTCTTGCGTGACTTCAACCGCAGCGAAATGAAGGTCACGCTCACCGATGGCAAGGTCATTCTGTTTCGGAGCGCTGATAACGCCGATCGCCTGCGTGGACCAAACCTCTCGTATTTTTGGCTTGACGAAGCGGCCCTCATGCAGCGCGAGGTCTGGCTGATCATGCTGGGTCGCCTGCGCGAGGCACCGGGCCGGGCCTGGGTCACGACCACACCACGCGGCTTCAACTGGCTGTATGACGTGTTCCACACCGACAACACCGACTATGCCCTGTTCCGCTCGTCCACCCGCGACAATCGCTGGCTGCCCGCTGCCTTCATCCCGTCCCTTGAGCAGGCGTATACCAGTGAGTACGCCCGCCAGGAGATCGAGGGCGAGTTCATGGAGCCCGCCGGCGCACTCTTTAAGCGCAGCTGGTTCACGATCGTCGACCACGCGCCCGCCGGCCTGCAGTGGGCGCGGTACTGGGACCTCGCGGCAAGTCAGAAAAGCGCAGCCGACTACACCGCCAGCGCTGCCGTCGCGCTCGGCCCTGACGGGACGCTGTATATCCGTGACGTGCTGCGCGAGAAATGGGAGTGGCCCGACGCCCGGCGTGTCATCATCCAGCAGATGATTGCTGAGCCGCGCACCGTTCATGCCATCGAAGAGGCGCTGCACGGCATCGCCGCGATGCAAGACCTGAGGCGCGAGCGGTCGGTGGCGCATATCACCCTGCGCGGCGTGCATGTCGACAAGGACAAGATCCAGCGCTCGATGCCCTGGCAGGCCCGCGCCGAGAGCGGCAAGGTCGCGCTGGTGCGTGGTCACTGGATCGAGGAGTTTTTGGCCGAAGTGTGCTCCTTCCCTCTCAGCCCCCATGACGACATGGTGGATAGTGTATCCGGCGGCGTGGAGTTACTCAGCCCCGCCCAAAGTCGAAAGCTGGTGACGTTTTGAGCAGTGCACCCTTTCTGGCGGCCATCGCCCAACGCCCGCAGGCGACGGGTGTGACGTATCGTTCCACGGACCTCGACACGGCCCTGGCCCGCCTCGCCGAGCGCGAGCGTGGCTATGCGCTGTATCGCGGGTACTATCACGGCGACCACCCACTCGCCTTCGCGACGGACAAGTTTCGCACCGCCTTCGGCGAGTTGTTCCGCGCCTTTGCCGACAACCTGTGCCCTGCCATCGTGGACGCCGTGGCCGACCGCCTGGAGCTGACCGGCTTCGGCGTCGAGACAGGCGGCGCGGACCTGACCGCTGCGGCCTGGGAGGTCTGGAGCGCGAACCGCATGGACCGCAAGGCGGGCGAGGTGCACCTGGAAGCGGTCATGGTCGGCGATGCCTACGTGCTCGTGTGGCCCGACCCGATCACCCGCATACCGCGCTTCTATCCCAACCGCGCCAGCCTGATGACGGTCGAGTACGACGAGGAGACCACCGACACGCTGCTGTGGGCCGCCAAGATCTGGACGCAGGCCGATGGGCGCGTCCGAGCCACGCTGTATTACCCCGACCGCATCGAGCGCTACGTCACCCTCACGTCTCGCTCGGAGGCAACACACATCGACGCACGATCGTTCGAGATGTACGCGCCGGAGGAGGTCAACCCGTGGGGCGTCGTGCCGGTGTTTCACTTCGCCAACAACGCACACATCGGCTACTTCGGGCGCTCCGAGCTCTGCAATGCGCTGCCGCCGCAGAACGGGCTCAATAAGGCGCTGGCCGACATGCTGGTGGCGATGGAGGCCGTCGCCCTGCCGCAGCGCTGGATGACCGGCGTCGAGGTGCCGATCGATCCGCTCACCGGGCAGCCCGACGCCCGCGCAACCCGCATGGCCTTTGACCGCATCCTGGCGGTGGCGAATGAAGCGGCACGCATGGGCGAGTTCAGCCAGGCCGACCTCACCCAGTTCCTCCAGGTGCAGGACAGCTTTCGCCTCCAGATGGCACGCAACACCGGCACACCGCTGCATTATGTTCAACTGACCACGGGCATCCCGCCCAGCGGCGAAGCCTTGAAGACGATGGAGGCACGCTTCGTCAAGAAGTGCCTGGACCGCCAGGTGGCCTTCGGCAACGTGTGGGAAGATGTGATGACGCTCGCCCTGCACATGGCCGGCCATGACGGAGCGTTCCGCCTGGCCGCCCAGTGGACCGACCCGACGCCGCGCTCACCGCTCACCGACGCGCAGACGATCGAGATCCGCCGGCGCATCGGCGTCACCTGGCGGCAGGCGATGGAAGATCTGGACTACACGGCCCAGGAGATCGCCGCGATGGATGGCGAGCGCCAGGCTGCCATGCCGGTTCTTGCTCCGCAGGTGCCCACCGCGATGCCGCCCGTCGCGCCCGTCGAGGCCTAGCGGTGCTGCCCGAGCAGGTCATCATCGGTCCGGTGAGGTACCGCGTGCAGGAGGTCGAGCGCCTGACCGACGAGGGCAAGGATCTCCTTGGCCTGATCGAGTACAACCGGGCGCTGATCAGCGTCGACGCCGGCCTGCCCGAGACGGTCAAGCTGGTGACGCTGGTGCATGAGTGCGTGCATGGTGTCCTGCATCACGCCGGCGTCAAGCACTCCGAGGGCGTCGTCCAGGCGATCAGCTATGGGCTGGTGGACCTGGTGTATCGCAACGGATGGACGATCGACCTGGGGGACACATGACGAAGCTAGTCCAATACGACGTCGAAGGTGAAGAGTGCAATGGGCGGCTCGTCTCCAATGACGGGATCTCGCTGTTCAACGGTGTCCAGGTTCAACGAGGTGATCGTCTGTCCCGGACGTTGCCTGGCAATGTTCTGTCGAGCACGCTCCTCTATGGACGGAGTGATGGCCTCGATCGCTTCTGGAGGCAGCGTGCCCGTGATCAATATTTCTATTTCGCGCCATCTCATCTTGTGCATGAGGAAAGTATAGCATGACTGCCATGCCAGAGCCGCCGGTTCTTGCTCCGCAGCTGCCCACCGCGATGCCGCCAGCACCGGTCAAACTGGTGCATGCGTGCGTGCATGGTGCCCTGCATCACGCCGGTGTCAAGCACTCCGAGGGCGTCGTCCAGGCACTCAGTGATGGGCTGGCGGACATGGTGTATCGCAACCGATGGACGATCCACGTGGCAGAGACGCCCACACGAGCAGGCGAAAACGCTTGCGTTATACACACGGAGGCCTTATAGTGACAGCAGAACCAACGACAGGCGCGGCCGAGACCCAGGTGGACGAGGCGGCGCAGCCCCAGGTGGGCCCTCAGGATGCAACCCAGGCGGTTGATCCTTCCAACCTTCAATCATTGCCTGAGTGGGCCCGAAAAGAGCTTGACCAGACGCGCAAGGAGCTTGCACGCCGGCGCAAGGCCGATGACGAGCGCCAGAAAGCTGAGATGACCGAGGCCCAACGCCTCAAACAACAGCTTGACGACGTGACCGGCACCAACACCAGCCTCGCAACCGAGCTGCGCAGCTTAAAGGCTCAATCCCTGCTCCGCGATGCCGGTGCGCGCCATCCCGACCTGCTGGCTGATAAGCTGTCGGACGAGGCGCTCAACGGCGACCGCAAGGCGCGTGACGCGGAGATTGCCGACCTACGCAAGCAGTATCCCGGCCTGTTCCACACATCAAGCGCGGACGGCGCGGCGGGACGCATGAGCGACGGGGTGGGCGATCTGGACATGAACCGCATCTTACGCCAGGCGGCGGGACGGGGACGCTAAACCACTCGGGCATCTGACTCCTGGGAGCCACGATGCCAACCTATAACTCAATCATTTCCCGCACGGACGCGGCAGCGCTTATTCCCGAGTCGGTCAGCAATCTGATGTTGGCCAACCTCCAGAACGAGAGCGCGGCCCTGCGTCTCTTCCAGCAGCTGCGCATGGCCTCCAACCAGACGCGCATGCCGGTCATCGCCGCCTTGCCCACCGCCTATTTCGTGAGCGGCGACACGGGCCTGAAGCAGACCACCGAGGTCAACTGGGACAACAAGTACCTGAATGTCGAGGAGCTTGCCGCCATCGTGCCGATCCCGGAGGCGGTGCTGGACGATGTGACCTTCGACATGTTCGGGGCCATCCGTCCCTTGCTCGAACAGGGCATCGGGCGGGCGCTCGACGCGGCGATCTTCTTCAGCGTCAATAAACCGGCCTCCTGGCCCACCGCGATTGTGACCGCAGCGGTCGCCGCCGGCAACGTCGTCGCACGCGGGACCAACCTCGCCGCGACGGGCGGCATCGCCGGCGACATCTCCGACCTGTTCGCAACCGTCGAGGCGGACGGCTATGAGGTCACTGGCCTGATTGCCAACACCGCCTATCGTGGCCGCATCCGCCAGGCCCGCGACACCAACGGCCAGCAACTGCTCGACCTGAACGGCTCGGTGTTCGGCGTCACGCCCAGCTATCCCATGCGCGGCCAGTGGCCGACCGGCCTCAGCGCCGCCGAGATGATTGCGGGCGACTTCACGCAGGGCATCCTCGGTATCCGCCAGGACATCACCTACAAGGTGCTGGACCAGGCGGTCATCACGGACGGGTCAGGCGCGATCGTCTATAACCTTGCGCAGCAGGACATGGTGGCCCTCCGTGTTGTCTTCCGCTGCGCGTTCCAGGTGTCGAACCCGCTGAACTATGACCAGGCGACCGAGGCGAACAGGTACCCCTTCGCAGTTCTCAGGTCGCCAGCGGCCTAATTCGATAACTCAACGTGACGAAAGGGTTACTCAACGTGTTTCCATGTTTTACGGCGGATTATGGAACTGGTAGCAGACAGACCGACACCAAAACGTCGGCCGATAGCTTCCATGGTCCCCATGCCCGCCGCATACAAGGCTCGGATCTCGCGGACCTGTGCCTCGGTGAGCTTCGCAAGAGCCTGCCGTTCGCCACGGGCGCGGAGTTCGGGGTTCTCGGCAAGCACGTTGATTGCCTTTTGCAAATGCTTGACGTTGAGGGTCCGGTCTGGATCGCGGCCCTTCTGCATCATGTCCGCGATGTTCTGCTTCTGCGTACCGAGGAACAGGTGATCGGGATTGACGCAGCGCGGCACGTCGCACGAGTGAAGCACGAGCATACCGTCAGGGATGGGGCCGACGAAGTGCTCATAGCTCCAGCGGTGTGCCTTAACCATGATTGGATGCAGCTTGAAGAAGCCGTAGCCGTTGTGGGACACAGCAGCCGTCCAGAGCCAGCACGAGTCGGTCTTATCGACCTTGGAAAGAAAGCGGTCCAGGGGTGGTACAGTGGTCATTGTCAGCACTCCCATACAGTGGTGGCCGTGCCACGAGCGTTAGCGCGCTGCGTGGCTTTGGTATGCGCTAAGTATAGCACGCAGGTTCAACTATGAGCACCGAGGAGGAGCGAGCAGCGCAGTATTGCCGTGACCAGCTTGCCCGTCGTCTCGCGGAAGCCGCACGGCGTCGGGCACTGGCCGGCAGCACGCCAGCCTATCTCGCACTCCTCGCCAACTGGCAACCCGTCATTGATGTTCTGGAGGACGTGAAGCATGGCAACCAGGAAGAACGACGACCCGACGACACCATCGCCAACGGATGACGCCGGCGAAGCCGAGATGCAGGAAGCCGCCGACCGTGCGGCCGACCAGGGATTTATCGGCACGAGGATCGATCCGACGCCCAACGAGCATTACACCGTGGCCGGCGTGACCAGCGGCAAGCCGACCCCCGAAACGGATGAGGCGGCGGCGAAAGCGGCACGCGAGGCGAGCCACACAACGCCAGGTCAGTAGGAACGACGATGACACAAGCACCACTCACCCATCGCACGCAGGGCACCCTCGCCGCGCAGATCGCGGGCGACGCGGCCACCACGATCATCGGTGAGGCCCCGTTCGCTGCCACCGTCACCGGCGTGTCGTTCACACCGAATGCCGCCATCACGGGCGCGACTGCCACGAAGCGGACGTTCACGCTGGTCAATAAGGGGCAGGCGGGGGCGGGCACAACCGTCGTTGCAACACTGGATTTCGTGACGGCGGTCAACGGTGTCGCCTTCGATGAAAAGGCGTTCACGCTCTCGGTTGTCGCGGGCGCGACCACCCTGGTCGAGGGCGACATCCTCGCCGTCGTTGAAGCCGTGACGAGCACGGGGACGGCCAATCCTGGCGGCCTGGTCTCCGTCGATCTTGCGCGAGCCTGATCGTGACCGAAGCAGACGCCATGAGCGACCTCGCCGTGCTGACGGCGGCCGGCGACTATCCCGAGTTGACCGACGCTGACCTGCTGGTGCTGGTGCGGCAGAACGCCGTCATCGACGCCGACGGTCGCGGGCCGAGCGTGGACGGCTGGACACCCACGTTCGACCTGGACCGTGCTGCTGTGGCCGGCTGGACGCTCAAAGCGGGCAAGGCGGCGGGAGACTTCGACTTCACCACGGCAGCGGGCGGCTTCAGCCGCAGCCAGGTCGTGAGTAGTTGCCTGGCGATGGCAGCTACCTACCGGCGCAGGATCGTGTCAATGGTCAGTGTCGGAGCGCGTGACGCCTCCGGTACGGGCTGCACCCTCTGATGGCGCTCTTTACCGACCGGCAGATCGCGGCCATGCACCGCGTCGAGGCGATCAGCTACCTGACGATGGGCGGGGCGCGGGGTGTGGGTGGTCCTGACTGGACCTACGAGCGGCCCGACGGCACGACTGGCACGATAAGCGCCTGGGTGATCGAAGTCAAGCCCGACATCTCGGCGACCGGTGGCCCGGTGTTCATCGACGACGGCGAGTGGCAACTGGTGGCCTACGCTGACACCGATGTGCGGGTGAATGACGTGCTGACCAATGTGGACGATGCCAGCAGGCGCTTCCAGGTGATGACCGTCGATCAGCGGCAGGGGTATGTCATCGCGGTTCTGGAGGCAACCTGATGGCGAAAGACTTCACCGCAGGCATGGCCGGTGTCCTGGCACGTTTTGAGGAGCGCGAGCAGCGCATGATCGCGGCCTCGCACGATGTCACGGTCGCGGTCGCCGAGCAGGGCGTCCAGCAGGCGAAGGCCGATGCGCCGTGGGACGACGCGACCGGCCAGGCCCGCGAGCAGTTGCACGCCGAGTTTGGCGAGACGGCCAACGGGCTGCGCTTCACCCTGGCGCATGGCGTCGCGTACGGGATCTATCTCGAAAACAGCCACGGCTCGCGCTACGCCATCCTGGGACCAACGATGGCACGCCTGGGGCCCGAGCTCCAGCGGCAGCTTCGAGACATCTGGCACTAGAAGGGAGGACACCATGGTACGCGATCCCAAGGCCGATCCATCGACCTATCTGACCGCATCGGATGAGCAGTTGCGGCGCATGGGAGCCAGTGACAAAGAGATCACCGCGATTCGCCGTGCTGCCGCAGATGAGGCCAAAGCAGCGGCGAAAGCGGCCAGGGCGGAACAGGCGGAACAGGCAGCGTGAGCTTCGCCACGATTGCCGCCGCGCTCACCGTGCGCGACCAGATCATCGGAGCGTTGTCGGGGAACGCCGCGCTGGTCGCCCTCCTCGCGACGACACCGCAGGGCGCTCCGGCGATCCTGCCAACCGGCACGGTCGACCCGCAGCTCGTTCATAAGCCGTTTCTGTGGGTGATCAATGAGGGGGGAGGGCCACCGGATGATGCCGGCCCTGACCTCGTGACCTTCTCGATTGAAGCGCACGAGCGGCCAGGCTATGGCCTGGTCAAGCTGGACACGATCGTGGGAGCGATCCGCCTGATCTTCGACGGACGCCGGTGGGAGCTTCCTACTGGCGGTGGCCCCGGTCGCGCCTACTACTCCGAGTGGATCGGGGCGACGGGAGAACTGCCCGACCCGGGGTTCAAGACCATCAAACGCAAATGCCGCGTCAGGCTCTACATGAGCCCATGACCTGAGCGACCGATTGTCCTGATTGCGCGCATTGACTCTATTGGAGGTTCACCATCATGGCACCCACCCTCATCGCCGACGATCGGTATCGCGATCATGTCATCAAAATGGTCAAGCTGCTCTACAACAACCTCGACACCGTGCCGGCCATCGCCAAGCTCGAACTCGACTCCCGTGCGATCGCCTTTGACCGCGACCTCTCGACGCTCACCACCGAAGGCACGACGGCGACCTACAACACCAACAGCGTCGACGGGCTGCGCTGGACGCTTGACCAGTCGGTCTTCCAGTACGCCCTCGAACGCATCGCCCTGCCCTTCACGACCGGGCTGACCGGCGAGAGTGGCAGAAGCTGGTATACCGGCGATTTCATCACCACCTACTACGGCCTGGAGTTCACCCACACGGCGGTCGACATCGACAACGGGGCGCTGGTGACGTTCATCACGACCGTTCCGAAATGTCAGATCCAGGATTTCAATATGTTCCAGGGCGGCAGTCCGCGCAAGGCGATCACCCCTGAGCAGGTCGTCTTCGACGCGATCAAGACCGCGACCGACCTGCTCGGCACGGCGATCGCAATGGTCGGGACACCGGCCGGGCAGGTCACGGTTCCGCCCTGTTTCTTCTATCGGGCCAAGATGTCCTAGGCCATGACAGACGCAACAAACGGAGTTCACGCGGAGCCGGCACCCACACCGGCTACCGCGCTGCGTGACCGCTTCCGCACGGAGACACTGACGCTCTCAACCGGCGTGGTCGTCACGGCGCGGAAGCTATCGCTGATGCGTGAGCTGCTGGGCGGCAGCTTACCGACACAGGTCCTCGACTGGATCGTCTTCCAGGGTGCCACGTCGGAGATTACCGACTATGCCCAGCGCTCAGCCGAGATCTACAAGGCGCGGCTGTATGTCGTCGCACGTATCCTTGCCGCTCCCCGGCTGGTGCTGGGTCGCGGCAAAGACATCCGTGACGTGCAGCCCGATTATGCCGCCGGCGAGATCGGCCCGCTCGACCTCACCCACGAGGAAGTGTGGGAGATCTACAGCTGGGGGATTTTGGGGGTCGTGCCGGATGCGGTAACCGCCCCGTTTCGAGCTGAACTCGTATCTGACACCGGAGGGACTGGCGAGCCTGGACTGGGTAGCCCGCCGCTATCACAGGAGCCCGAGCCAGTATCTCGGGCTGACGGGAACCGATGACGTGAGCCTTTATTGGTCGTGGGCAATCGACCTGGCCTGCGCGACCTGCGCGGTACGGCTTGATGCGCCCCAGGCGCCGAACCTGGCCGAGCAGTTGATGGGGACTTCCAATGGGTAATGCGCCGCTCCTGCAAACAGTTGGCTTCCAGTACATCGCAGCTGGAGCGCAAGCATTCAAAACGGGTGCTGCCCAACTGATCGCTGCCGTCCAGGGACTCAACCAGGCGCAGACGCAAGGAGCGCGAACTGCCTCGACCTTCACCCAGTCGCTCAGTCGCGGCCTCCTCAGCGTGGCCGGTGGTGCAGGCATCGCCCTTGGCGTGGCGGGCGTCACGCGGGAGATCCTCCAGCTCGGCAAGGAAAGTGTCGGCCTGGCGATCAAGGCCGACACGATAGGGACCGCCTATGAAGCGGCGACCAGGCGTGCCGGCTTCGCGGCAGACGATCTGCTGAAGAAACTGGACGCGGCGGCACGCGGGACCGTGACGACAGCGAACCTCGAAGCCAGTGCGAACAAAGCGTTGGCGCTGGGCGTCGGACAGAACGCCGAGCAGATCGGTGACCTGCTCGCCATCGCACGGCAGAAGGGCAAAGATTTTGGCATTGACACCAATGAGGCCTTCGACAACATTACGACCGGCCTGGGGCGTCTGAGCCCACGCATCCTCGATAACCTTGGCATCATCCTCGATGAGAATAAGATCTACAAAGAGTATGCCACCTCGATCAATGCGGTCGGGCGCGGTCTCTCTGACCAGGAGAAGCGGCAGGCGCTGGTCAACGCGCTCATCCGTGACAACACCGACCTGATCACCAAGAATGCCGACGCACGCCTGAGTGCCGCCGATAAGATCGCACGCGCCGAAGCGCAAATCGAGGCATTAAAGACGAAGACGGCGGCGGGTGCTCTCCCCACGATCGGCCAATTTGCCGGTGCTGCCGGCGCGATCGTGAGTGGCGAGATTTCGGCGGGCGGGATCCGCGCCCGGGAACAGGCCCTGGCAGCTTCAACGACGACGCTGGCGGAATATACCAGGGCGAGGGATAAAGCCAACTTCGCCGACCTGACAAGCGGCGATGCTGCGCGGCAGTTTATTGGCATCCTGGCAATGCAGCAAGGAGCCCTCGACAACAATACGGTCGCGTTGATCCAGCAGGCGGGGGCGCACGAGCGCAACGCCGCCGCAGCGACCGCTAACTTTGCCGCCCTCGACCAGCTGAACCGTGGCCTGATCGCCGTCGCTCCTCCCCCACCGCCGATCACGGATGACGAGCGCAAGGTCCGCCATGAGCAACTGACCGCTGCCATTATCGCGGGTGGCACGCAGATCATCACCGCCCAACGCACCCGTGACGACGCGCTCCTCGCCGCTGACACCGCCTACACCATCGCCAGTGGGCGGCTCTTCGCTGACCTCAATCAAGCGATTGCCGATGGTGCGACCCAACGCGCTGCCCTGGTTGCTCAGGGG
>Ga0105247_10001040_pt1 | contig 20849 bp, 24 predicted proteins | sample KBSS24metaG_FD_81519 | JGI IMG/M metagenome (GOLD analysis project Ga0105247, IMG submission 81519) | Switchgrass rhizosphere microbial communities from Kellogg Biological Station, Michigan, USA - KBS S2-4 metaG | ecosystem: Host-associated > Plants > Roots > Rhizosphere > Soil | place...
CACGGTTCTATCGGCGGCTGGGCCGGATATCTTTCGCCGCGTGCAGTCCAAGGACCAGATTCGGGAGGAGGTCTGGAAGGCGATGGATCGCGAGGGCGTCTCGCGGTTCCCAGGCGCCGAGGGCCGCATTCCCAACTTCGCCGGCGCCAAGATGGCTGCCGAGAAGCTGGCCGGCCATCGGCTCTGGAAGCGCGCCCGCGTGATCAAGGCGAATCCCGATTCGCCGCAGACCCACGCGCGGCGGATGGCCTTGGAAGAAGGCAAGACGGTGATCATGGCGGTGCCGCGGCTGCGCGACCCCCATCCCTTCCGCGTCCTCGACCCGAAGCGGCTCTCGAAAGCGGCGATGAAAGAGGCGGCGACCATCAAGGGAGCGCTCAAGCACGGCCGGGTCGTCGCCCTCGACGACCTGCCCGAGGTCGACTTCGTCCTCTGCGGCTCGGTCGCGGTCAACCTCAGCGGCGCCCGGATCGGCAAGGGCGGCGGCTACCACGACCTCGAGTACGGGATCCTCATCGACGCCGGCAAGATCGACGACCACACCACCGTCGCCACCACCGTGCACCCGATCCAGATCCTCCGCAAGCACCTGATGGTCACCGACCACGACCTGCCGGTCGACATGATCGCCACGCCCCGGGCCGTGATCGAACTCGACCGTCAGTACGGACGCCCGCGCGGCATCCTCTGGGACCACCTGCAGCCGCCGCAGATCCGCGAGATCCCCGTGCTCGAACGCATGGGCTACGCCTGAGGCCCGCGACTACCCCGCCGGCATCTCGAAGACGGCGGCTGTGACCCGCGTGTCGATGCTCGGCCGGCCCGGATCTCGATCGATGCGGGCCGCACTCGCCGCCGCCGCCTCCATCGCTTCGTCCAGGGCACGGTTGTAGATGCCGGCAATCTCGCGCCAGCCCTCCTCGTCGACCCGGGCAGGAAAGCGGCTGACGTGATGGTCATGGCGATCGGCAAAGCTGCCAGCGTTGAGAGCCACGGCGGACTCGGCCAGGGAGAGCTGGAGGATCCAGCCGCTGAACTCGAGCCGCTCGACGGCGGGCAGCCGCGCGTATTCCGCATCGGAGATCATCGGCCGCTCGACGGCGCGGTAGATGTGTCGCACGGCGCCGCGCACCGCCTCCTGGGCGACCAGCTCGACGGCACCCAGCCGCTTCAAGGTGCGCACGTGGTAGGAGACGTCATCGAGTTCGGCCCCAAGCCGGTCGGCAATCTCCTTGGGGCTCAGGGTCGCCTCGGCCAGCAAGGTCAGGCAGCGGGCCCGCAGCGGGTGGCCGACGATCGCGGTGAGCGTCGTGCCCAACTGATCTGCGGGGCCATTCGCCGGCTGCTCCATCCGTCCCTCCCTGGGCCGTTCTGCTTGGCGTCCGTCCAATCGTACGTGACTTCCTGAACATTGAAGTCATCTTTTCGACGGAAGATTGAGGCCCGGGTGCGACATCGGGCTCCCGCCCGGCTAGCCTCTTGCCATGCCTGAGGCGACGGTCCTCGATCCCCGAATCTCCAGCGGCCGGGACTACGGCAACCCCGACCCCGAGTGGCCCCAGGTCGACTGGCGCCACCACCTGCGCAGCGTCTCCCTCCCCGGCGCCGAGGTGAACTACGTCGAGATCGGCGACGGCGAGCCGATCCTCTTCGTCCACGGCCTCTCCGGGAGCTGGCAGAACTGGCTCGAAAATCTCCCCCACTTCGGCCGCAACCACCGGGCGATCGCGCTCGACCTGCCCGGCTTCGGCGCCAGCCGGATGCCCTCATGGCCGATCGACATCCCCGCCTATGGCCGACTCCTGCACGACTTCTGCGAGAAGCTCGGCATCGAGGGCGCCAGCGTCGTCGGCAATTCGATGGGCGGCTTCGTCGCCGTCGAGGCGGTGACCAGCGGGCCCGACCGCTTCGACCGCTTGGTGCTGGTCTCCTCGGCCGGGATCATCAACACCTGGAGCCCCGAAGAGCGGGCGACGGCGACCGCCTGGGCCTGGAAGCAGTTCGGGCCGAGCTTCTACGAGGGTGCCCGCTTCATCGTCTCCCGCCCTCGGGCGCGGCAGTTCGTCTTCGGCCCGTTCGTCCGCTATCCGGCCCGCCTCGGCGCCGAGCTGCTGTTCGAGCAGCTCCTGGGCGGCATGCAGCAGGCGGACGGCTTCGAGGAGGCGCTGCGGGCGACGATCCGACACGACATCCGCGACCGACTGGGCGAGATCGAGATCCCCACCCTGGTTCTTGCCGGCCTCTCCGACCGGGTGATCCCGGTCGCGGCGGCGGTCAGCTACCACCGCCGCATCCCCCACTCGCGCCTGGAGATCTTCGAGCGCACCGGACACGTGCCGCAGCTGGAGCGGCCGCTGCGCTTCAACGCCCTGCTCGACGAATTCCCCGCCGAAGCGCGCTAGCGACCGGTCGCGTCCGAGCTAACGGCGACCGCGCAGAGCGCTGGCGGGGGAAGGCACGACGTCGTCACCGCGCCCCCGGATGCGGAGCGCATCGACGGGACCGGGCCCGTTGCCGATCTCCCGCAGGCCGGCGGCGACGGCCTCCGAGGCGACGGTCCGGGCTTTGCGAGCGGCCTCGAGCGGCGTCTCGCCATGGGCGAGGAAGGCCGCCAGGGCCGAGGAGTGGGTGCATCCGGAGCCGTGGGCGCTCCCGCCGGGATGCCTCTCGCCATGGATCTCGAGGACCTCCTCCCCGTCGAAGAAGACGTCGACCAGCTCCTCGCTGTGGCCCCCGGTGACAACCACCGCTCGCGGCCCCTCGTACTCCCGGGAGGCCAGCTCGAAGACGGCGCGGACCAGATCCTCCTGCCCCCCCTCCTTCAGCCCGGTGAGGGCACGGGCCTCGGGGATATTCGGCGTGATGACATCGGCTTTCGGCAGCAGGTGGTCGACCAACGCTTCCTTCGTCTCCTGATCGAGCAGCTCGGCACCGCTCTCGGCCACCATCACGGGGTCGATCACCACGGGCTTGAACGCGATCCCGAGGTAGGTGAGCCCGACCGCGATCGCATCGATCGCCTCCGGTGAGCCCAGCATGCCGATCTTGACCGCATCGGTCCCCCCGTCCTCGGCGATTGCCAGCATCTGACTGAAGATCATCTGTGGCGAGACCGGCTCGACCACCTCCACGGCGCAGGTGTTCTGCGCCGTAATTGCGGTAATCGCCGTCATCCCATGCACGCCGCAACGCGCGAAGGCCTTGAGGTCCGCCTGGATCCCGGCGCCGCCGCCGGAGTCCGAGCCGGCGATCGAAAGGGCCGTCGGTAGCCGTGCTCCGCTCATCGCGCTCAGCCTAGACATCGGGCGATCCCGGCGAGGTCATCGCGGTCCGGGTGTAGATGCCGAACGCCGAGCAGGATACGTAGCCGAGCACCTCGATCCGCGCCAGCGCCGCCGCCGCCTCTGCCCCGGGCAGCTCCAGCGCGGAGGCAACGGCATCGGCCGTCGTCGCCCCGGCCTCCACCGCCATGAGAGCCTCATGCAGGGCCGGCTCGAGCTCCGGGCCGCAGCGATCGAGGCGGAGGGCTCCGGCCCCGAGCATCGCGTCGAGGACGTCCTGGGCATCGCGAACCAGGCAGGCACCGCCGGCGAGCAGGTTGTTCGGACCGGCCGATGCTCGCGAGGTGACCGGGCCCGGCACGGCGCCGAGGTCGCGGCCGAGGTCGGCGGCGAAATCGGCGGTGATCAGCGAGCCCGAGTGGGCGGCTGCCTCGACGACGACCGTCATCCCGGTCAGCGCCGCCATGATCCGGTTGCGGGCCGGGAAGGTCCAGCGCCAGGGCGTGGCCCCCGGCGGCAGCTCGGAGAGGACGAGGCCGCGCTCGCAGATTCGCCGCCAGAGCGAACGGTGAGCCGCCGGGTAGGCGGTGTCGGGGCCGCAGCCGAGCACGGCAATCGTGGCGCCGGCTTCGAGGGCGCCGCGGTGAGCGCAGGCGTCGATGCCGAAGGCGAGGCCGCTGACGACGACGATGCCGGCCCGGGTCAGGTCCTGTCCGAGAGTGCGAGCGATCTCGCGCCCGTACGAGGTGGCGCGCCGGGCGCCGACGACGGTGACCCCGCCGACGGGCTCGAGACCGGCAAGCAGAGAGGGGTCGCCGCGCCCGATCAGCGCCCACGGTGCGTCGGGAGCGTCGAGCAGGGATTCGGGATAGAGATCGCCGTGGCGGCAGCTGGCCCAGCAACTCGCCGCCGCCAGCTCCTCCTGCAGGTGCGTCTCGGCAAGCGCCTCCACCCGGGCGAGCAGCTGACCGGCCACCTTCGGGGCGGCCACCGCCAGCAGATCCTCGTTTGAAAGGCGCAGGAGTTCCGGTGCGCGCGAGCCCGGCGAACCGGTGGCGATCCGCTCGACGTAGGGCCCGAGCAGAGCCAGCAGCCACGATCGGCGCAGACACGAGGGGCAGGCGCGAGGTCCGTCAGCCACGATCGCGCCTCCGCAGTTGCAGCGCCTGAGCCATCTCTGCTTCGCCGATCGTCTCCGCTCCGGCGAGGTCGGCGATCGTCTGGGCGAGGCGCAGGGTCCGGTCGTGGGCCCGGCCGCTGAGCCGCTGCCGCGCGTAGAGATCGGCGAGCAGCGATGCGGCGGCGGTGCCGAGGGTGCATTCGCGGGCCTCCGCCGGCGTCATCTCCGCGTTGCAGCGCCCCGGGCCCAGCCGACGCTCCTGTCGCTCGCGGGCGGCGAGGACGCGCTCCCGCACATCGGCAGAGGGCTCCCCTGGGGCACCGCCGATCTCGGCCGCGCTCGGCTGGCGGACGGCAGCGAGGATGTCGATGCGGTCGGCGAGCGCCCCGCTGAGGCGGCCCTGATAGCGCTGCACTTCGATCGGGGCGCAGGTGCAGTCAGGGTCGGCTTCGCCGCGACCGCAGGGACAGGGGTTGGCGGCGGCGACCAGCATGAAGCGGCAGGGGAGCAACTGGCGGGCTCCGGCGCGAGAGATCGTCACCTCGCCGCTCTCGAGCGGGCCGCGCAGCGCCTCCAGGGCGTCGCGGCGGAACTCGCAGAGCTCGTCGAGGAAAAGCACGCCGCGATGGGCGAGCGTCGCCTCCCCAGGCCGCGGCGGGTTGCCGCCTCCGACCAGGCCCGAGGCGCTGATCGTGTGGTGCGGTGCCCGGAAGGGGCGACCGCCCGAGAGCGCCGCGCCCAGGCGGCCGCAGGCGCTGGCGATTCGTGCCACCTCGAGCGCCTCACCCGATGCCAGCGGCGGCAGGATCGACGGCACCCGGCTCGCCGCCAGGGACTTGCCGGCACCGGGCGGACCGACCATCAGGAGGCTGTGTCCGCCGGCGGCCGCCACCTCGAGCGCGTGCCGCAGGTGTGGCTGGCCGCGCAGGTCGGCCAGATCGGGGGTCCCGGGGTTGGGGCCGAGCTGCAGTGGCAACGCCGCCGGTCGGCGCGGCTCCCACTCCCCCGCCGCCAGCGCGCTCAGCCGCTCGAGCCCCTCGAGCGGGACGACGTCGATGCCCTCGACCAGGGCTGCCTCGGCACCGTTCTCGGCCGGCAGCACGATCGCCTCGGCCCCGTCCTCGCGGGCCGCCTCGGCGATCGCGAGAGCGCCGTTGACGGCACGGGTGGTGCCGTCGAGGGCGAGCTCACCGACCATCGCCGTACGCGGCAGCAGGTCCCAATCGAGCTGGCCCGATGCACTCAGCAGCGCCGCCGCAATTGCCAGGTCCATGCCTGGCCCCGCCTTGCGCAGGCTGGCCGGGGCGAGGTTGACGACGATCCGCTGCAGCGGGAACTCGAAGCCACAGTTGACCAAGGCGGCCCGGACGCGCTCCCGCGCCTCGCGCACGGCGGCGTCGGGCAGGCCGACGATCGTGAAGCCTGGCAGCCCCCGATGGACGTCGACCTCGACCCGCACGGGGCGGGCGGCGATGCCATCGAGGGTGAAGGTGCGGACCGTGGCGAGCACGGCGACGACGCTATGGAGGCGGATTTCGGGAGTGGCGCGCTAGTCGAAAATCTTCCGTGCCGAAAGGGGGGCGAATCTGTGACAACGGCGACCTTGGCCGGGAACCGATGACCGCCGCACGCCAGAGCATGGGCCGCGAGGCCGAGGAGCTGGTCGCTCGCCGCCTCGACGGCGGGGGCTGGCAGATCCTCGAGCGCAATGCCCGCACCCGCCACGGCGAGCTCGACATCGTCGCCCGGGAGCACGACACGCTCGTCTTCGTCGAGGTCAAAGCGGGCCGCCGCGGCGCCTCGATCGGGCCTGAGCGCCCCGTGCTCGCCGTCGACGCCCGCAAGCAGCGCCGCATTCGCCGCCTCGCCGCCGCCTGGCTCGCGGAACGCCCTGACGCGCCTCAGTGCGGGGCGATCCGCTTCGACGTCGTCGGCGTCAGCTTCGATCGCGGTCGCCCGGTCGAGGTCGAGCACATCCGCGCGGCCTTCTGAGCATGCAAGCTGGCGTGCCTGACCAAGCAGGTCAAGGAGGAGCGAGGGAGTGTGCTCTGCACATGACCGAGCGACGACGCCGAGATGCGCCGCGTCAGGCGCGTCAGAGGCTCAGCTGGCTGTAAGCCACAGACTGGAAGGAGCGACGATGCAACGGGGAGATGCCGATCTCCTCGATCGCCGCCCGATGCTCAGGCGTCGAGTAGCCGACGTGCTCCTCGAATCCCCAGCCCGGGTGGCGCTCGGCGGCGTCGCGCATGTAGCGGTCGCGGGTCACCTTGGCAATGACCGAGGCGGCGGCGATCGCGGCGCTGGTCCCGTCGCCTTCGATCACCGCCCGGTGCGGCACCGCGCAGCGCTTCAGCGAGAAGCCATCGGAGAGGCAGATCGCCTCGGCCGGCGGTTCGAGCCGTTCCAACGCCACCGAGAGCGCTTCGATGTTGGTCACGTGCAGGCCGCGGCGGTCGATCCCGGCGGCGCTGCGGATCACGACGCTGACCCGGGATGCGGCCCGCAGCACGCACGGGAACATCTCGTGGCGCTTCTCCTCGGTCATCTGCTTGGAGTCGTGCAGGCCGGCGAGGGCGCGGCGGTCGGAGATCGAGAGGCGCTCGTAATCGATCAGGACCGCGGCTGCCACCAGCGGCCCCGCCAGGCAACCCCGGCCGGCCTCGTCGGTTCCGGCGACGAAGCGGCTGCCGAGGCCTCGGTCGAAGGCGAAGAGCCGCCGGCTGCGAGCGAGCCGGCGACGGTGCAGCTTCCCCGGCTTAGAGGAGGCCGATCCGGTCGGGTGGCCAGTAGGTGGCAAAGGCCTTGCCGATGATCCAGTCGCGAGGGACGGGTCCCCAGAAGCGGCTGTCGTCGCTGGCTCCACGGTTGTCGCCCATCATGAAGTAGTGGTCGGGTGGAATCGTGATCGCCCGCGGCATGTTGCAGGCGGCGGCGTTGCCGCAGGGGTTGGTGTAGGGCTCATCGGTCTTCTCGACGCCGTTGACGACCGGGTGCCCTTCTTTGACCGAGAGCGTGTCGCCGGGGCCGGCGACGATGCGCTTGATGAAGTTCTGGCTCGACTCGCCCTTGGTCGGCTCCGGACATGGTTGGCCCGGCTTCGGGATCGTGCCGCATTCGGTGCCGTTGTCGGCTCCGGCGGGCGGGTGGAAGACGACGATGTCGCCCGGCGAGGGGTCTTCGAAGTGGTAGATGAAGCGGTTGACGAGAACCCGCTGGCCGACGTCGAGGGTCGGCTCCATCGATTCGGAGGGGATCTGGTACGGCTTGATCAGCCAGGCCTGGATCGCCAGGGCGAGCCCCAGGGCAAGGGCAACGATGACGACCAGCTCGATCAGCCCGCCGCCTTTGGACTTCGGCTTCGGGATCGAGAGTTTCAGGCCTTGCCCTCGTCGGAGTCGCCGGCCTCCTCGGCTGGCGACTCGTCCTCGGCATCCTCAGGCGCTGGGCTCGTGTCCTCGGTCTCCCCGGCCGCGGGCGCCTCGGCGTCCGTCTCTGCCGTTGCATCGGTCTCAGTCTCTGCCTCCGCCGCGGGCACCTCGGCCTCAGCCCCCGGAGCCTCCTCGGCCTCGGGCTCAGGCGCTGCCGCCTCCTCGGTCGCCTCCTCCGCCGGGGCCTCCTCGGCCACCGGGGCGTCCTCGGCCGGGGTCGCCTCCTCAGGCGTCTCGACGGCGCCGACGACCTCGTCCTGGGTCACGCCCTCGGCATCGGTCGCCTCGACCTCGGCGGGTGCGGCCGACACCATGTCCTCGTCGATGCCCCAACGGCGCTCGGCGACACGGGCCGCCTTGCCGATCCGGCCGCGCAGGTAATAGAGCTTGGCGCGGCGGACGTCGCCGCGGGCCGCGACCTCGAGTTTTTCGATCTTCGGCGAGTGCAGCGGGAAGGTGCGCTCGACGCCGACTCCGAAGGACTGCTTGCGGACAGTGAAGGTCTCGCGGACGCCGGAGCCCTGACGGCGCAGAACGACGCCCTCGAAGACCTGGGTCCGCTTGCGGGTGCCCTCGATCACCTGGAAGTGGACGCGGACGCGGTCCCCCGGGTCGAAGGAGGGCAGGCCTTTGCGCAGTTGCGCGCGCTCGATGCTGTCGATTACGGAGCTCATGTTCTGGCGAGAAAAAACCGCCGGACCCCGAAGCGGGAACCGCGCGGTGGCGGAATGGTAGCTACTCGGCGCCCGAATCGAACTCCTCGGCACGAGCGCGGCTCTGCGCGAGCCGCCATTGGCGGATTTTCTCGTGGTCTCCGGAGAGCAGAACCTCCGGCACATCCCAGCCCCGGTGGACCGGCGGACGCGTGTAGTGGGGGTACTCCGGCATCCCCTCCAGAACCTGGCTGAAGGACTCCTCCACCGCCGAGTCGGCGTGCCCCAATGCACCCGGCAGCTTGCGCATGATCACGTCCGCAAGCACCATCGCCGGCAGCTCGCCGCCGGCGAGGACGTAGCGGCCGATCGAGACCTCGTCGTCGGCGAAGTGCTCATGGACCCGCTCGTCAAACCCCTCATAGCGCCCACAGAGAACCGCCACATGCGGCTCTGCCGTCAGCTCGTCGGCCAGCTCGTCGTCAAGCAGCCGCCCGGTCGGCGTCAACAGCACCCTCCGCGGCGCCTCGCCGCTCGGGTAGGCCGCCTGCAGCGCCGCGTCGACCACGTCCACCCGCAACACCATCCCGGCCCCACCCCCGTAGGGCGAGTCGTCCACCTGACCCGCCCCCAGCGGAGTCGTGTCCCGATAGTTGAAGAGACGCAACTCGTTGCCCTCACTCAAAGCGTTGCGAACCGATCTCTGCGACTGAAACCAGTCAAAGGCTTCAGGAAAGAGCGTGAAGATGTCCAACTTCATGAGCTAGAGCGTCCTTGAGGTGGGGTCCAGGGTGAGGGTGGAGCGTCTTGTACTTTTTCAGCGCATCCGTTCTCGGACGGCGCCCGGCGATCCACGAAAAAGTTAAGCGGAACCCTCACCCTGGACCCCACCCCGCGGACCCCTCAGTCAAGAATGTCGACGATCACCCGTCGATCGATCCTCACAGCGGCCGCCTTGGCAATCGTCCTGATCGCGTTCGCAACCCGCCCCCCTTTGCCGATCACCCGACCGAGGTCGTCCTCGGCGACGGTCACCTCGTAGACGAGGTCGCCGTCCTCTTCGAGCTCCTCGACGACGACCGCCTCAGGGTCCTCGACGAGGGCCCTGACGAGAAACTCGATCAGCTCGGCCATCTAGCTGCCGGAGGCGGCGATGCCCTTGGTCCGCAGCAAGGTCGCCACGGTCTCCGAAGGCTGGGCGCCGTGCTCGAGCCAGTGGCGCGCGCGCTCCTCATCGAGCACGATCGTCGACGGCTCCGTCTGCGGGTTGTACTGGCCGATCGTCTCGATCGTCCGCCCGTCACGCGGGGAGCGTTTGTCGGCGACGACGATCCGCCAGATCGGGTTCTTCTTGGAACCCACTCGTCTAAGTCTGATTCGTACAGCCATTCGGACGGGGCAGGTTACAGAATTGGCCGCGACGGGCTTACTTTCGCCGCATCTTCGGCCGCGGCGGGCGCGGAGAGCCGCCCATCATGTGGGCCAGCTGCTGCTCGTTGGGCATCTTGCCGGAGGTCATCGAGCGCATCATCTTGCGCATCTGGTCGAACTGTTTGATCAGCTGCTTGACGTTCTGGACGCGGGTTCCGGAGCCGTTGGCGATGCGTTTGCGCCGCGAGCCGTTGATCAGCGCCGGGTTGGCGCGCTCTTCCGGGGTCATCGAGAGGATGATCGCCTCGACCCGGTCCATCTCACGCTCGTCGACGTTGGCGTTCTTCAGCTGTTTCATCGCCCCCATCCCCGGCAGCATCCCGATGATGCTGCTGAGCGGGCCCATTTTGCGGACCTGGCGCATCTGCTGGAGGAAATCCTCGAGCGTGAACTGGTCCTTTTCGAGTTTGCGCTGCAGGTCCTCGGCCTGCTGCTCGTCGACCTGCTGCTCGGCTTTCTCGATCAGGCTGAGGACGTCGCCCATGCCAAGGATGCGGGAGGACATCCGGTCGGGGTGGAAGCGCTCGAAGGCGTCGAGTTTCTCGCCGGTCGAGGCGAAGAGGATCGGCTTGCCGGTCACCGCCTTGACCGAGAGGGCGGCACCGCCGCGGGCGTCGCCGTCGAGCTTGGTCATCACCACGCCGTCGAACTCGGCCGTCTCGGCGAAGGACTCGGCGACGCCGACCGCGTCCTGGCCGGTCATCGCGTCGACGACCAGCAGCACGTCGTGCGGCTTGGTCCGCTTCTTGATCTTCGCCAGCTCGTCCATCAACTCGCTGTCGATGTGGAGGCGGCCGGCGGTGTCGACGATCAGCACGTCGCGGCGCTCTTCGCGGGCGCGGTCGAGCGCCCAGGCGGCGATCTCGACCGGGTCGGCGTCGGTGCCTTTCTCGTAGACGGTGGCGCCGGCGCGCTTGCCGACGGTGACGAGCTGCTCGACGGCGGCGGGGCGGTAGACGTCGCAGGCGGCGAGGGCGACGTCTTTCTTCTCGTTCTCACGCAGGTGCTGGGCGAGCTTGGCGCAGGCGGTCGTCTTGCCGGAGCCCTGCAGGCCGGCCATCAGGATCACGGTCGTGCCGCCGCTGGCGAAGGCCAGCTCGCGGCCGGTCCCGCCCATCAGCTCGGTCAACTCCTCGTTGACGATCTTGACCACGTGCTGGCCGGGGTCGAGGCTCTCCAGCACCTCGGAACCGAGGCAGCGCTCCTTGACCTTCTTGGTGAAGGCTTTGACGACCTTGAAGTTGACGTCGGCCTCGAGCAGGGCGAGGCGGATCGCCCGCATCGCCGCGTCGACGTCGGACTCGCTGAGCTTGCCGCGCGAGCGGACCTCGGAGAGGGTTCCCTGCAGCCGCTCTGAAAGCTGGTCGAACACGGTCGCTCAGCTTAGGCGACCGACGAGGCCGCGGTCACTCGGCGAGCAGCGCCTGGGCGTAGTCGGAGGGGTCGAAGGGGCGCAGGTCCTCGAGCGTCTCCCCCACCCCGATCAGCTTCACCGGGATGCCCAGCTCCTCGGCGATCGCCAGGGCGATGCCGCCCTTGGCGGTGCCGTCGAGCTTGGTGAGGACCACGCCGTCGACGTCGACGGCTTCGGAGAAGACCTTGGCCTGGCGCAGGCCGTTCTGGCCGGTGGTAGCGTCGATCGAGATCAGCGTCTCGTGCGGCGCCTCGGGGATCTGCTTGGCGATCACGCGGCGGACCTTGGAGAGCTCCTCCATCAGGTTTTCCTGGGTGTGGAGGCGGCCGGCGGTGTCGACGATGACCACGTCGGCGCCGCGAGCGCGGGCGGCCGTGATCGCGTCGTAGGCGACCGAGCCGGGGTCGGCGTCGGCCTCGCCGCGAACCAGTTCGGCGCCGGCGCGGCGGGCCCACTCTTCGAGCTGCTCGGCGGCGGCGGCACGGTAGGTGTCGCCGGCGGCCATCACCACCGAGAGGCCCATTTCCTTGCTGAGGTGCCAGGCGATCTTGCCGATCGTGGTCGTCTTGCCGGTGCCGTTGACGCCGACCATCATCAGCACCGCCGGTTGGGCGCTGAGGTCGATCGGGGCGCGGCCCTTGGAGGCGACCTCGGCGAGGATCTCGATCAGGCGGTCGCGGACCGCGACCCCGTCGGCCGGTACGGCGCCGGAGTCGACCTCGTGCTCGAGCCGCTCGACCACCGTCGCCGTCGTCGGGGCGCCGGCGTCGGCGAGGATCAGCGCCTCCTCGAGCCGCTCCCAGGTCTCGTCGTCGATGCGGTCGAAGAGGCTGGCCGAGATCTCCTCGGTCAGAGCCTGGCGGCTTTTCGAGAGGCTCTCGCGCAGGCGCTTGAAGACGCCGCGGCGCTGCGGCTCCGGCTCAGTCTCCGGCGAGCCGTTCGCGCTCGCGCGAGAACCGAGGTTGATCATCTCCTGCCAGCTGGTCGCCATCAGTGCCCGGGGAGGCTATCTGCGCGAGCACGCGGAGCTCGTCCAGCGAGCCGGCGAGGTGGTCGGCGATCCGCTCGGCATCCGGCAGGGTGTCCGGGTCGGCGAGCAGACCGAAGCTGACTTTGCCGTTGTAGCTGAGGATCGCGATCGCCAGGGCGTGGTTGTGGGCGAGGAAGCCGACCGGGTGGATCGCGGTCAGCTCGCGGCCGAGCACGTAGAAGGCCATCTGCGGGCCGGGAAAGTTGGTGACGAGCAGGTTGAAGAGCCGGGTCGAGAAGTTGATCGCCGCGGTCGGGCGGAGCAGGACCGGCGGCGCGAAGTCCCGGAACCAGTCGTTGAGGCCCCAGATCGCTTCCGCTCCGAGCGGCTGCTTGGAGGCCTTGAGCTCGTCCATCGCGAGATGAATCGCCCGCAGCCGCTCGACCGGGTCGGCGATCCCGACCGGCAGCGGCCCCCTCATTGCGGTCAGTTTGTTGCCGAGCTCACCGTGCTCGTTTTCGGTCCGGATCGAGACCGGCACCAGGGCCTTCAGCTCCATCCCGTCGACCTGCTCGCCGCGCTCGACCAGCCAGGCGCGCAGGGCACCGGCGGCAACGGCGAGCGTGACGTCGTTGACGGTGGTGCCGAGGGCGTTCTTGACGTGCTTGAAGTCGGCGAGGTCGAAGGTCGACCAGCAGAAGCTCCGGTTCGGGCCGATCTCCGTGTTGAAGGGCACCGGCGGGGCGGGGCGGGCGAGGTTCCAGGTCACCTCCCAGAGGCCGGCGATGCCGTCGGCGGCGCGACGGCGGGCCCGGCCCGGATCGTCAGCGGCGCGGCGCAGCCAGCGGCCGAGCCGAGCAAAGGTGGCGCCGATGCCGGAGAGCGCACGGGCAAGCAGCCCCAACCGCGAGGGCGTGCGCAGGGGCTCCCAGGGAGCTTCGTCGCGGGCAGGCTCCTCGCGCGGCTCGACGTCGAAGAGCAGCATGCCGATGTCGACCGCCGAGATCCCGTCGGCCATCGCGTGGTGGGTCTTGTAGACGATCGCGAAGCGGTCGTCCTCGAAGCCCTCGACGACGACGAGTTCCCAGAGCGGCTTGGAACGGTCCAGCGGCGGCGACAAGAGCTCGCCGACCAGCTCGCGAAACTGGGCCTCGCTGCCGGGGGTTGGCAGGGTGACGCGGCTGACGTGCTGGTGGATGTCGAAGTCGTGGTAGTCGACCCAGAACGGCGTGCCGAGCCCGAGCGGCGGGTAGAGCAGCCGCTGGCGCAGGCGCGGCAGCTGGTGGACTCGACTGCGGATGTGGGCGAGGAAGTCGTCCTCGGGGGGCGCGCTGCCCTCGCACATCAGCAGAGCGCCGATCGCCATGTGCCCGTTCGATTTCTCGTTGGCCAGGAACGACGTGTCGAACGACGTCAGCCTGTCCATGTGGCGTTGAGCCATCTTCTCTCCCTCCCTGGCTGAGGGTACTCCCGAGCGGTCCCTGTCGCCGCCCGGTTTCGTTGAGATTAGGCTACGGCCGAGAGGGCACTATTTCCACCCTCGCCGTCCCCGTCGTCGTCTTCGCCCGCTTCGCGGGGCAAGCGACGGGAGACGACCTTGGTGACGCCATCGCCGCCCATGGTGACCCCGTAGAGGACGTCGGCGGCGTCCATCGTCCGTTTCTGGTGGGTGACGATCACGAACTGGGCGCGGTCGGCGAAGCGCCGGATCAGTTGCAGGAAACGATCGATGTTGGCGTCGTCGAGGGCGGCCTCGACCTCGTCGAGGATGTAGAACGGGCAGGGCCGGGCGAGGAAGACGGCGAAGACGAAGGCCAGCGCCACCAGCGACTTCTCGCCGCCGGAGAGCAGGTTCAGCTTGCGCATCGACTTGCCGGCCGGGGTCACCTCGATCTCGACCCCGAGCTCCTCGCGCTCTTCTTCCTCGTCCTCCTCGTCCTCCGGCTCGGCGTCGGCCGGGACCTCCTGCTCGCCGGCGGGCCGCTCGGCCTCGCGGACCGGGCGCAGGCTGACCCGCCGTAGGCGACCGCGGCCGCCGGGGAAGAGGTGGGAGACCATCTCTTCGAAGTTGGTCGCGGTGGCGTCGAAGGTCTCCTCGAAGGCGCGCTCGATCTCGGCGTCGATCTCGCGGATCAGCGCCTCCAGCTCGCGCATGCCGCGCTCGATGTCCTCGCGCTGCACCTGCAGCGACTCGACGTGCTCGCGGGCCTCGTCGTACTCCCTCTCGGCGAGCGGGTTGACCGGGCCGATCTGGGCGCGACGGCGCTCCAGCCGCTCGAGGCGGCGGTCGATGTCGGCCCGCTCCTCTTCGCCCAAGGGCTCCTCGGCCGGCGGCACCTCCTCGCCGAGCCGCTCGGCGATCGAGGCCAGCTCGCGCTCGGCCTCGGCGCGGCGGTCGCCGAGGTGGGCGGCCTCGACCTCGGCCTTGGTCAGCTCGTCGGCGACGAGCTTCATCTTCGACTGCAGCTCGTACTCCTGCTGGGAGCAGGCGCGCAGCTCCTCGGCGATCTCGTCGCCGTCGTTGTCGCCGCCGACGACGCGGCCCTCGGTGCGGGAAACGCGGGCGCGGATCGCCGTCCCGACGGCCTCGATCGCCGCCAGCGCCGCGCGGACGTCGTCGAGCAGCTCCTCGCCGTCGGCGAGACGCTTGCGCAGGGCCTCACGGTGGCGCTCGCCGAGCAGGCCCTCGGCGCGGCGGGCGTGGCGTCCGGCGCGCTCGGTGCCGGCGCGAACCTCGCCCAGGGCGACCTCGCGATCGCGCTCGGGCGCGTCATCGGAGCGGGCCACGGCGAGCCCCTCGACGGCAGTCTTCAGCCCCGCGTCGACCTCGCCCAGCTCCTCGACGAGCTGACGGGCGCGCTCGCCGGGCTCGCCGCCACCGCCGACGTCGAGGGTGAGGGGGCCCAGTTCGGACCGCAGCGCCTGCAGCCGGGCCTCCAGCTCGGTGTCGCGCCCGGAGAGGGTGGCGGCGCGGACGGCGACCTTCTCCTGCTCGCCGCGCAGCTTGGTCAGCATGCCCCAGGCCTGGGTGCGAGCGCGATCGCGGTCGGCGAAGCGCTCCTCGGCCTCGCGGCGGCGCTTGCTGACCGCTTCGAGCTGCTGCTCGATCTCGGCCCGGGTCGCCCGCGCGGCCTTGGCGGCCTTCTCGGCGGCGGCGGCGCGGTCGGCGCCGAAGCGCAGCTCCTCGGAGACGAGACGGCCGCGCAGGCCGAGTTCCTCGCGCTCGATCCGCGCCCCCAGCTCGGCTGCCTGGGCCTGGCGCTTCAGCGGCCGCAGACGGGCGCGCGCCTCGCGCTCGACGTCGAGGGAGCGGTCGAGGTTGTCGCGGGCGCTGCGCAGCTTCAGCTCGGCGCGGCGGCGACGTTTGCGGTGCTTGCCGAGGCCGGCCGCCTCCTCGACGAGCAGGCGCCGCTCGCGCGGCTTCGAGTGGACGATCGTCTCCACCCGGCCCTGCGAGATCACCGAGTGCATCTCGCGGCCGAGGTTGGTGTCGGAGAGGACGTCGGTGACGTCGGTGAGGCGGCAGCGGGCGCCGTTCAGCCGGTAGCCGCCATCGCCGTTGCGGTCGAGGCGGCGCTGCACGGCGATCTCGGAGAACTCGGTGTTGGCGCGGCCGTCGGAGTTGTCGATCACGACCTCGACCTCGGCCTGGCGGCGCTGGCTGACGCCTTTGCCGCCGGCGGAGATCACGTCCTGCATCGAGGCGCCGCGGATCGCCCCGGGGCTCTGCTCGCCCAGGGCCCAGAGGACGGCGTCGGTGATGTTGCTCTTGCCGGAGCCGTTGGGACCGACGATCACGCTGACGCCGGGCGAGAACTCGAGGCTCACCCGCTCGGGGAACGACTTGAACCCCTTCATCGTGATCGATCTCAGATACATGCTCTCCTGGCTCCTACTCGCCCAAGGCTCGCGATCCGGTCGGACGCGATCCCAACTCCGATTCAGCCCCCGAGGTGCTCCAGCGCCTGCTCCGCGGCGACCTGCTCGGCGGCCTTCTTGCTGCGGCCCTGGCCCGCGCCGACCCGCTCCGAATCGACGATCGCCACCACCTCGAAGGTGCGCCGGTGCGGCGGCCCGCTGGCGCCGACCACCTCGTAGCTTACGCGGGCGCCGCGCTGCGCCAGCAGCTCCTGCAACGCCGACTTGAAGTCGATCCGGGTCTCCGTGGCGTGGTCGATCCGGCCTGTGAAGGCCTCGGTGACCGCCTGGGCGGTGCGCTCGAAGCCGAAGGCGACGTAACAGGCCCCGATCAGCGCCTCGGTGGCCTCCGGGAGCGGCCGTCCCCCCTCGAGGAGGATCTCGACCGGGATCGCGCCCGTCACGTCCTCTGGCTCGCTTTCGCGCAACATCGCCGGGACGCCGAGCTGCTGACCGACCTCGGCGACGGAGACGCCGCTGACCGCCTGGTTGTGCGTCTTCGTCAAGCCGCCTGCTGCCATCTCGGGAAAGCGCGCGTAGACGGCGGAGGCGACCGAGAGGCCGAGCACGCTGTCGCCGAGGAAGGCGAGGCGCTCGAAGGAGTCGGCTCGCCGCTCAGTCCAGGAAGAGTGGGTCAGCGCCTGGCGGCGCAGATCCTCGGGTAGCTCGGCGATCAGGGCCGAAAGTGCCGCGACCCCCGGCTCGGTCTCCGCCGCCACCGATTCAGGCCGGAGCGTGCTCGACGACGAAGGACACCGCGTCGCCGACGGTCTCGATCTCAGCCGCCTGCTGCTCGGAGACGGCGACGCCGTAGCGATCCTCGAGCTCCATCACCAGCTCGTAGAGGTCGAGCGAGTCGGCGTCGAGGTCGGCCTTGAAGCGGGTCGACTCGCCGATCTTCTCGATGTCGACTTCGAGCTCCTCGGCGAGATGGGAGCGGACGAGCTCGAGCACTTCGGCGCGGTTCATCGCCGACTTCCTATCACGCGACCTCACCGCCGGCGAGCGCGCCCCGCCCGGCGCCGCCCTCGCGCAACAGCGTCGCGGTGCGGCCGACGGCGTCGACCTCGGCACAGCGGGCGGCGAGGCGAACCGCGTTGGCGACCCCGTCGGCGCCCGAGCTGCCGTGGCCGACGACGGCGATGCCGCGCAGCCCGAGCAGGATCGCGCCGCCGGTCGTGTCCGGGTGCAGGTCGCGACGCAGGGCACCGAGCGCCGGCTTGAGCAGCAGGCCGCCTAGCATCGCGATCGGGTTCGAGCGGGCGGCCTCGGCGACGGCGCCCGCGACCGTCTTCGCGGTGCCCTCCATCAGCTTCAGCGAGACGTTGCCGGTGAAGCCGTCGGTGACGACGACGTCGGCGGCGCCGGCCGGCAGGTCGCGGCCCTCGACGTTGCCGACGAAGTCGATGCCAGACGCGGCGGAGAGCATCGCGTGGGCCTCCACCACTTCCTCGCGCCCCTTGCCGGCCTCCTCGCCGACGGTCAGCAGGCCGACGCGGGGATTCTCGACCCCGAGCACGGCGGCGCTGAAGGCGGCGCCAAGGAAGGCGAACTGGACGAGGTGCTGGGCGCGGACCTCGACGTTGGCGCCGACGTCGAGGAAGAGCACCTTCTTGCCGGGGACCGGCAGCTGCACGGCCAGGGCCGGCCGCTGGACGCCCTTGAGGCGGCGCAGGCCGAAGGTGGCGGCGGCCATCGTCGCCCCGGTCGAGCCGAGGCTGACCATCGCGTCGGCGGCGTCATCGGCGATGTCGCGGGCGATCTGGACGACCGAGGCCCCCTCCTTGGCGCGCACCGCCGGCACCGGGTCCTCCTCGTTGCCGATCCACTCCTCGGTGGCGATCACTTCGACGCCGTCGGCCCCGTCAAGGCGGAGCTGGTCGGGCGGTCCGAAGACGCGCACGCGGATGCCGTCGCGGGCGGCGCGGCGGGCGCCCTCGGCCAGTACGTCAAAGCCCTGCTCGGCACCGAAGCCGTCGAGGGCCACGGTCAAGCCGCGCCCGGGGGCCATCGCCTACTGCGAGTCGCTGGCCGCCGAGGGCTCGGCGACGGTGTGCTGAATGATCTCGCGGCCGGCGTAGGTGCCGCAGGTCGGGCAGACACGGTGCGGCAGCCGCGGGCTGTGGCAGCGCGGGCAGCTGTTGAGGCGGGCCTTGCCGGCCTTGTGCTGGGCGCGGCGCTTGTCGCGGCGGGCGCTCGAGGTTCTCTTCTTGGGGACGGCCATTGGACGCGGAATGGTAGCCGGTCGGCCTTGAAGAGGAAGGCCGGCGGTTTCTCAGTAGACGGCGCGGATCACCGCCAGGTCGTCCGCCGCCCAGACGATCTCGCCGCCGGTCCACTCGGCCAGGTCGTCCGCGGTCTCCGGGAAGTCGTAGTCGGGGTCGAGCGGCGTCACCCCGACGCCGGCCTTGACGACGTCGGCGATCACCAGCGCCCGCGCCTGCTCGCGGACCCGTCGGAAGAGGTTCTGCTTCTGCTCGCTGGTCAGGTGGTGGATCGAGAGGACGCCGATCACCAGGTCCCAGGGCCCGTCCGGGAGCGGGTCCTCGATGCGGGCGAGCTGCACGTCGTCGTAGGCCTCGCGGGCGCGGAAGACCATGTCGGGGCTGGCGTCGAGGCCGATCACCCAGCTGTCGGGGTAGGCCTCGATCAGCCGCCGCGTCGTCTCCCCCGTGCCCATGCCGAGCTCGAGCACGCGCGCAGGCGGGAAGGGGATCGCGGCCACGGCCTGCTCCTGCAGTTCCTCGTAGCGCGGCACCTCGGCCCGGACCTGGTCCAGGTAGGTGTCTGGTTTCCATCGGAATTTGTCCATCTCGTAACCTCGCGTGGAGAGTCGTCCATCGTAAGTCTCGCCGCAGCGGAGGTGCGCAATGTCTCAGACGGTCATCGATCTCGGTCGCCTCACGCTCGCGCACGGCGAGGGCACGCGGCTCGACGTACCGGTCCGACTGGACCCGTTCGAGCTCGGTGGGCAGAGCTACGCGGCGGTGCCGGAGAGCCCAGTCGTGCGCCTCGACGTCTCGCGGCCGAGCGGCGGCTTCGCCTTCCGCCTGCGCTTCTCGGTCCACCTCGAGGGTCCCTGCATGCGCTGTCTCGAACCGGCCCAGCTCGACCTCGACGTCGAGGCCCGCGAGGTCGACCAGGCCGAAACCGAGGACGAGGAGCTGCGCAGCCCATACGTCGACGAGGGCGAGCTCGAGCTCAGCCGCTGGGCCCATGACGCCATCCTCCTCGCCCTCCCGACCCAACTCCTCTGCCGCCCCGACTGCGCCGGCCTCTGCCCCGTCTGCGGCGAGTCCCTCAACGACAACCCAGGGCATCATCACGACGAGGCGCCCGACCCCCGCTGGGCGAAGCTGAACGACCTGAAGTTGGAGTAGCGCCCTCGTCCCGGCGCGGCAAAGCGGGGCGAAACCGCTGGGTGTGACTACTTAGTCGGCATATAGCCGAGAAACTCGTCACAACGCCCCTCCACGGTCCGGTGGATCAGCGCATTGCATGGAAAAGCGATGGCCAGCACGGCGTCGTCACGATCGCCCAGCTGCATGCCGCGGGGCTGAGCTCCGACGCCGTCCTCGGACGGGTGCGCGCGGGGCGGCTGCACCGCGTCCACCGAGGGATATATGCGGTGGGTCATCGGCGCCTGTCCGTGGAGGGACGGTGGATGGCGGCGGTCCTGGCTTGCGGAGAGGGTGCGGCGCTCAGTCATCGCAGTGCGGCTGCGCTGTGGAACCTGGTGCCGAGGAGCGGGCCGGCAGTGGGGGCGGGTGGATCGATTGACGTGGTCGTGCCGTACGTGGCCGGCGGTCGGCGGCGCCGGGGCGTGCGGATCCACCGCTCGCGTTCGCTGCCGCCCGGGACTGTTGTGCGGCGGGATGGGATCCCGGTGACGAACCCAGCGCGGACGATTGCGGACATGCGGCGGGTCGCGGCGGCGTCCGAGATCCGATCGATGGTGCGCAAGGCGGAGGTACTGGGGCTGCGGACCGAGTTGGCGCCGCCGAAGGAGCCGACGAGGAGCGACTTGGAGGACCTGTTCTTGGAGTTCTGCGAGCGCTACGGGTTTCCGCGGCCGCTCGTCAACCAGAAAATCGCCGGGCTCGAGGTCGATTTCTCCTGGTCCGACCGGCGGGTCGCGGTCGAAACGGACGGCTACGGGTTCCACCGCGGCGCCCAGGCGTTCGAGAACGACCATGAACGCGACCTCGACCTCCGATCCGCCGGCTACGACGTCGTGCACCTCACCTGGCGGCAGTTGACCCACCGGCCCGATCGCTGCGCCACGGTAGTCGCGGCCGCACTCGACGAGCGCGGCTGACCGGCCCGACGTACCTGCCTGACTACGGCTGCTGGTCGAGCTCGGGCGCCGGCTCTTCATCGCGACCGGCGAGGCGGTCGCGACCGCGCTGCACGGCGGCGAGGAACTTCTGAAGGTTGACTTCGAGGGTGTTGAGGATCTCGTCGGCGTAGTCCTCGGCGCCGAGGCGGATTTCGCGCTCGCGGTTGCGGGCGTCCTCGACGATCTCGTCGGCGGCGCGCTCGGCCTGCTTGGTGACCTCCTCGTCGGAGATCAGGCGGGCCTGCTGCTCGCGGGCCTCGCGGACGATCCGCTCCGCCTCGCGTTTGGCCTC
>Ga0105247_10001041_pt1 | contig 20844 bp, 18 predicted proteins | sample KBSS24metaG_FD_81519 | JGI IMG/M metagenome (GOLD analysis project Ga0105247, IMG submission 81519) | Switchgrass rhizosphere microbial communities from Kellogg Biological Station, Michigan, USA - KBS S2-4 metaG | ecosystem: Host-associated > Plants > Roots > Rhizosphere > Soil | place...
AGTAAGATCAAACGATTCGTGATTGATAAGATAATGAATAGCCCTATAATCGCTTAGCTGCGGAAAATGTTCTTTTACTTCATTGATAGGTTCAGTTGCAAGTTTATTATTTTCAATAAAATCTCGGGCAGGCAAATGATATAAACGCTGGCCGGTTTGTTCAATAGTTTTTTTAAGCTGAACAATGCCTTTATTTTTTCTTGGGTTTACTGCAACCACCGGCACACCCAATTCTCTTTCCATTGCAGCTATATCTATTTTAATGCCCTTTTTTTTTGCAAGATCCATCATTGTCAATGCGACAACCACGGGGACTTTCAGATCAATGATCTGTGTACAAAAAAGAAGATTGCGTTTCAGATTGCTGGCATCAGCAACAGCTACAATAACATCTGGTTTTATATCCTTGTCCTGATCTAATAAAACTTTATAACTAACCCACTCATCCTCTCTTCTTGGGTATAAACTATAGGTTCCCGGCAAATCTGTGATCTCAGCTTGCGTTAATTCAGATAGAGAAGTAAATCCCGTTTTTTTGTCAACTGTAACGCCGGGGAAATTACCCACTTTTTGATTCAGGCCTGTAAGACAATTGAACAGCGAGCTTTTTCCGCTATTGGGGTTTCCTACAAGAGCAATATGTAGCTTATTTTTTTTCAAACTGATATAGCCGACAAAAATAAACCTTAGGTTTTCAAGGCAGGTTACGATTTGCGATTTTTAAACATCCTTTTCGGGAATTATTCTGTATTGAAATGTTTCTTTAAATGCTGTTTGAAATAAAAGGAAAAACAAAAGGCATCAATATCTTTGCAGCATAATTAATTAACTATCTCATGAAATTTTCCCTTGTAAGGATCTTGTTGCTATTGTTTGTTGTATCATGCTCGGGACCAAAAAAAATTTCGAAGCCCGAACCTTCAGTTGCTGATAATCTTCGTAATCATATACAATACCTCGCTGATGATAAATTAGAAGGAAGAAGAACGGGCACTAATGGAGAAAAACTGGCAATGGAGTACATCAGCAATCAATTTAAAACAATCGGGCTTTTGCCAAAAGGAACAGATAACTACTACCAGGCTTTTGATGTAATAGATGGCAAACAAATGAATCCTTCTACTTATTTTATTATAAACGATAACAAACTTGAAGCAGGAAAAGATTTTTTTGTTTTTCCATTCAGCTCCAATCATACGATCGAAGCTCTTCCTTCAATTGCATTAAAAGAAGTGGACATGCCATGGTTCGTTGATCTTAAAGAAACTGTAGAAGAAAACAAAAGTAATCCGCATTTTGACATTGAAGAATATATAAAAGCAAATAGCAAACAGGCTAAAAGCAAGGGTGCATCAGCGATCATTTTTTACAATACGGCATCGATAGATGATAAATTAAAGTTTGATCCGAAAGATAAAACTGAGCAATCAGCCATCCCGGTTTTATATGTAAATAATGAAATCGCTAAAAAATATTTTAAAGATGCATCGGCTACATTAAGCATAAAGCTGAAAACAGATATTGGTGAAAAGAAAAGAATTGGACATAATGTGATCGGATACATAGATAATGGCGCAGCTACTACAGTAATATTGGGAGCACATTTTGATCATTTGGGATACGGCGAAGATGGAGGTTCATTATTCAGAACGGGCGAAAGCCAAATACATAATGGAGCAGATGATAACGCAAGCGGCACCGCCGCACTGATCGAGCTTGCAAGGAAATTGAAAACATCCAATGCAAAAAATAACAACTATTTATTTATAGCCTTTTCTGGTGAAGAGCTGGGATTGTTCGGGTCAAAATATTTTACAGAACATTCAACTGTTGATTTAAAAAATGTGGATTATATGATCAACATGGATATGGTAGGGAGATTAAATGATAGTTCGAAAGTAGTAACGATAGGAGGATATGGCACATCCCCAACATGGGGAGAAACCTTTTCATTACTTCAAAAAGAAAGATCTCCTTTTGTTTTTAAATATGATAGCAGTGGCACAGGACCAAGCGATCACACATCTTTTTATAGAAAGGACATTCCGGTATTATTTTATTTCACAGGACTGCATTCTGATTATCATAAACCATCAGATGATGCTGATAAAATAAACTATACAGGCGAGCAAATGATTGTTGAACATATTTATAAGTTGGTAGAGTCACTCAATAATAAAGGACAGCTGGTATTTACTAAAACCAGGGAAACACAAACCTCAACTTCAGCAAGGTTCTCTGTTTCATTAGGTATAATGCCCGACTATACTTTTTCCGGCACAGGGGTAAGGGCTGATGGAATAAGCGATGGAAGGCCTGCACAAAAAGCAGGAATAAAAGCAGGCGATGTGATCATTCAATTAGGAGAAACCAATGTAAGCTCGCTGGAAAATTATATGCAGGCATTGGGAAAATTCAAAAAGGGAGACAAGGCTAATGTAAAATTTAAACGGGGCAATGAAACTTTAGAGGCTACTGTCGAATTCTGATAAATGGAATAACTGATCAATTTAAATTTGCTTATGGCAGACCGCAGTGCAAAATTGGTACTTAATACTAAAGAACTAACCGATGATTTCTTTGAACAGACGAGGCTGCTTGGTATAATGATGCCTGTAAAAGACTACCAATTTTGCTGGCATCTGAATAGCACAATGGGTATGGATTTCCGGATTAATAATGAAATTGAGATACAGCTCACCAAAAAGAAACGCAACTATTTTTTTGCTGTGTATGAATATTGCGAGCCTACCGGTTCCTTAGCGCATTATGTTTATAACAATCAGTTTGACGGCGAATATTTATTGCCCGAATTTAAGCACCTTGATTTCTTATGGCTCATGAAAGGTGATGAAGTTCCGGATGAACAATTACAAAAAACTATTACGACTATACGTTCAATTGAAAAAATACAATTAGTAGCAGAACTAACAAATGAAAAGATCAGGAATAAAGAGAACCTGGTATTTTAAAACTTTAAATTGAAGCATTATGTGGAAGGAAACTGATAATAAATTATATAGGAAAATTCAATTTAAAAACTTTAGCGAAGCTTTCGCCTTTATGACAAGAGTTGCGCTTGAGGCAGAAAAAATGGATCATCATCCACTCTGGACGAATGTATATAATACCGTAGAGATATGGCTCAGTACTCATGATGCCGGTGATATTGTGACGGAGAAAGATCACAAGCTCGCAAAACTAATTGATGCATTACTTTGATAATACTATTCAGGCATGAGTAAGCGAGGACGTTTGCGTTTCAGTTTACATAAAAGACTTCTTATTGACTCTTTAAGAGTTTGAAGCATGCCAGCCGCTTCTACCATATTAATGATCAGGCCAGCTTCGTTTGGATACAATGAAGAAACAGCAGCCAATAATTTTTTTCAATCTCATTCCAACCTTAATGCTGATGAACTACAGCAAATCGCAGTGGTCGAGTTCGATAATATGGTTCGGATATTAAGAGACAATGATCTTAATGTGATAGTCATTGAGGATCTGAAGGAACCGCCGAAGCCAGATGCAATCTTTCCAAATAATTGGTTAAGTACTTCTCCTGAAGGTATTGTTTCGATTTTTCCTATGTATGCACCAAACCGAAGACTCGAAAGAAGAGATGATATTTTAAAACTACTCACCGAAAGATTCTGCGTAGAAGAGATACAAGACTTAAGTGGGTTGGAAAAAGAAGGGCACTATCTTGAAGGAACTGGTAGCATGATCATTGATAATGAAAATAAAATGATCTATGCAGCTATATCTGAAAGGACAAGCATTACTGCATTGGAAAAATTTGCTTCAAACGGCGGGTACCAGGCCATTGTTTTTATTGCCACCGACAAGTATGGAAAACCAGTATATCATACAAACGTAATGATGACCCTGGGAGATAATTTCGCAATTCTTTGCGAAGAATCTATTGATGAAGAATGGGAGCTCATAGCTGTACGTCAACTATTAGAATCAACCGGTCATTCGATTATACCTATCACAAAAGAACAAATGCATGATTTTGCAGGCAATATGCTTTTGGTAAAAAACAATAAAGGAGAAAAAATTTTGGTAATGAGCGAAAGAGCTTATCAGTCATTGCGAAAAGAACAAAAACAAATGCTTGAAGCTTATGCAAGCATGTTACCCATTGCTATTCCAACTATTGAAACAGTGGAAGGTGGAAGCGTTAGGTGTATGATGGCAGAAATTTTTTTAGAGCCAAGGAAATAGATTGCTATCGTTTTACCCTTCTGAATATGACTCCAGCATTTTTTTGGAAATCTGCGCTGAAGCGTACATTGTACACATCATCACCATCATGTACTACCAGCAGACCCGTATTAGGCGGATATTTTCCTAAGTTTTCAGCATACAAGATCAATGAAAACTCGTCACCGTCGTCGGGAGTTATATAAACCGTTTTCTTAATTGCAGAAGCTTTTAATCCTTGTTTGGCAAGAATGATCTCACCATTCATTATTACACTTACTGTATCACCATCTATTTCACCATTATCATAAAGAGCCAATTCAAGACTATCTGATTTAAAATTTACGAACTGGTTGAACTCTGATTTCCGTTCTTCAATAAGAGCTGCGGGCCCATTTATATCAACAGGTTTTTTAAGGATTGGCTTTTTTGAGGAAGATTCTTTTTTAATTTCTGTATATGCAAATGTCGGCGTCTCTTTCTTTTCAACAGTTGATTGTGTCGAAGCAACTGTATTATTTTTTACTGGTGTCGGAGCAACTTCTTTTGTTTGAATTGGAGAAACTGAGCTGACAGTATTATTTGTAGTACTTTTTATATCAGTTGGCTTATTCACTTTTTGTTTAGTTATGTCCGTGTTATTTATTGTTTCTATTTTTTCAGCCGGTTTATTTACAGGTAAATTCGAATCCTTCATTAAAACAGGCTGCTCCGTTTTTACCTGGGGCTTTGTTACTTGTTCGTTATTAGCTAAAGAAGGATCAATTTTAGCAATGGATTGTTGCTTATCTTCTTTCTTTTCTTCAACTTTTTTAACTGTCATATCTGTTTTATTTGAAGAAGAAATAGCTTCAGTGTTTTTAGTATTAACCACACCCTGATCATTATTTACAACAGACTTTGGTTTGTCTTTGAACTCTTCTGTTTTTATCCCCGCATCAGTCTTTGGTAAAACAACAGCTTCAGCTTTTTTATCTGGTTTGTTAATGACGACCGCGGCTTCCTTCGGTTCAGGTTTAATAATTTCTGGTTCTTTCTTTGCGGCAATTGATGCCGTCGTTTCTTTCTTTCTATCCTTATAAAAAGCTACATCGTTTGCAAGCTTAAGCTCTTCCAGGTGGGGAAATATTTTTGAAGCGGTAAGATCCTTTTCTTCTTTCAGATCAACCTTTCCTGTAACAGTATAATAGGTCTTAGTTTGATTTGTTTTCCAGTTACCATCAAGATGCCATGTGCTATCTTTTATATTACGGTAAAAAGTGCTTGTTACTTTTACCCCCTTTTCAAGTTTAGTAGGAAAATTATAGGAAACGATTTCGTCATCTTTTACTTCACACATATCGCCATTAATAGTTCCTTTTACTCTTTTTACAATATAATAAAGCGTATCGTTTACAATAAATTCGCTGCGGGAGTATCCATATACCTTGCCACGATATTCAGTTAGCGCAATCTCAAACGACTGATCTTTTCTTATAGAGTTGCTGTCATTAGTAAGAACTCCGGTCCATAGCCCGGTCAAAGTTTGTGCAAAAAAGAAAAGAGGGGATAATAAAAAAAGTACAGTAAGCTTAATGCTTTTTTTGTTGATATTGGTAAAGGAAGATGGTTGCATTTTCAGAGGTTAAGGGATCGTTCGTGATCGTATCTAATAACGAATTTATCTTACACCGATTGTGCAGGAACTGAGATAAAGCCTATCGTAATATTTCAATTTGAAATGCGGAAACCTCCGATAGTAATTTTATACTGGAAAGAAGATAAACAATTATCCATTCATGCTGGCCAGGAACTCTTCATTGCTCTTGGTCCCTTTCATGCGGCGGAGAAGTTCATTCATGGATTCTTCGGTATTCATATCAGTAAGATAAACACGGAGAAGGTTCATACGTTGTAATACATCTCTTTCAAGTAATAAGTCATCACGACGGGTAGATGATGCCGTAAGATCAATGGCGGGAAATACTCTTCTGTTGGACAATCTCCTGTCAAGCTGTAATTCCATATTACCGGTTCCTTTAAATTCTTCAAAGATCACCTCATCCATTTTACTTCCTGTATCTACTAATGCAGTTGCAATAATAGTTAATGAACCTCCAAATTCAATTTTCCTGGCAGCGCCAAAAAATTGCTTCGGCTTTTGCATTGCATTTGCTTCCACACCTCCTGATAAAACTTTCCCTGACGAAGGAGCAACTGTATTATGTGCACGGGCAAGACGAGTAATGGAATCAAGCAATATCACAACATCATGGCCGCATTCTACTAAGCGTTTCGCTTTTTGTAAAGCAATAGTAGAAACTTTAACGTGTTTCTCTGCCGGCTCATCAAATGTGGAAGCGATCACTTCGGCTTTTACACTGCGTTCCATATCTGTTACTTCTTCAGGGCGTTCATCAACGAGCACAACCATTAAATAGATCTCCGGATGATTTTCAGCGATAGCATTTGCTACAGCTTTTAACAACATTGTTTTACCTGTTTTAGGTTGTGCGACAATTAATCCTCGCTGTCCCTTACCTATCGGTGTAAACAGATCCATTATTCTTGTAGAATAATCATTGGGCTGTGTAAATAAATTTAATTTTTCAAATGGAAACAATGGCGTCAAATAATCGAATGGCACACGGTCACGAACTTCTTCAGGGCTCTTGCCATTTATGGTATCTACTTTTAATAAGGCGAAATATTTCTCACCTTCTTTGGGTGGCCGAACTGCGCCATGAACCGTATCACCCGTTTTTAACCCAAATAATTTTATTTGTGATGGGGATACATATACGTCATCGGGAGATGATAAATAATTATAGTCTGAGGAACGAAGGAAACCATATCCATCCGGCATCATCTCTAATACTCCTTCTGATAAGATCACTCCATCAAATTCAATATTAAAAACCTGGTCACGTCGCTGAGGGTAAAATTTATTTGCCTGTGATGGCGCTTCAGCGGGTGCTTGTGTATTGCCATTGTTTTCGGCATTTTCCACAACTTCTGGTGCAGCAGTTTCTTCTTCAACTATGGGCTGTTTCGGAGCATCATTTTCAACCGGCTCATCGGGTTTTTTGCGACCCTTTTTTACCGGAGCTTTTTCTTCCTTAGCAGAGTGCTGTGTATTTTTTGGAGGCATTGGAGATTTTTTAAGATGTTTTTTATCATCACCATCAGCCGGGTGATGTGTCGAATTATTTTCAACTAATGCTTCTTCGGTAGTAATACCGGTTGAGGTTTTAATAATACGTTTACGTTTATTTTTATCTTCAGCGGCAGCGCCAGATTTGGCGCCGGCAATGGCCTGGCTGTCCAGGATCTTATATACAAGGTCTTGTTTACCTAATTTTTTGGCGTTCGGAATTTTAAGTTGATCTGCTATATCCAGCAGTTCAGGAACGAGCATATCGTTCAGTTGCAAAATATCATACATACAAAAATCTTGATGTTGTCACAAACTTGGAGAGCCAATCTTAAGTACTGAAAAATTTTGAATTTAAGTTTGAAAGGGAGGTTACTGATGAGCTGTTATTGGGGTACTTTACTTATCAGCCTCGTTTATATCCAACACAATAATACGCTGTTTTTCGTAAAAATAAAAATTTTATCCCTCAGGCCCGCTCACTGGACTGGGTTTGATCGATTGTTTTAAGTAGCCTATTTAAATCGAAATCAAAGAAATATTCCTGTTTCCGGAAAAGAGCACCTCTTTATCTTTGCTCACTTTAATTTTTAACCGAATGTTCAATAAGCGGATCCGGATAAAAGAATTGCTGGCACAGGAACCTAATAACCAGGAAATAACCGTAATGGGATGGGTACGAACCTTTCGCAACAACCAATTTATCGCATTGAATGATGGTTCTACCAATAATAATCTTCAGATAGTCGTAGAATTGGGTAAATATGATGATGATTTTTTAAAACGCATTACAACTTCGGCCGCATTAAAAGCTACAGGTTTTGTTATTCCTTCAATGGGTAAAGGACAAAGACTGGAGCTTAAAGCAACACATATTGAAATTCTTGGCGATAGTGACGCAGAAAAATATCCTTTGCAACCGAAAAAACATAGCCTGGAGTTTTTAAGAGAAATTGCACATCTGCGGTTCCGTACTAACACATTTGGTTCTGTATTTCGAATTCGCCATTCTTTAGCATATGCAATCCATAAATTTTTTAATGATAAAGGATTTGTGTACATGCATACTCCCGTTATTACTGCAAGTGATGCTGAAGGCGCAGGAGAAATGTTCAAGGTAACTACTCTTCCATTTGATAATACTCCACGAAATGAAGATGGTACTATTAATTTTAAGGAAGATTTTTTTGGAAGGGCTACCAATTTAACGGTGAGTGGCCAGTTGGAAGGTGAATTGGGGGCCACAGCATTCGGAGATATTTATACATTCGGGCCAACCTTTCGTGCAGAGAATTCCAATACGGCCAGGCATCTTGCTGAATTTTGGATGATTGAACCTGAAATGGCCTTTTATGATCTGGAAGACAACATGAACCTTGCGGAAGAATTCATCAAATACATTATTCAATATGCAATAGATAATAACCGGGACGATCTTGGATTTCTTGCGCAACGATTAGCCGATGAAGAAAAACAGTTACCACAGGATAAAAGAAGTGAGATGGGATTGGTTGAAAAACTTGAATTTGTTTTAAACAATAGTTTTGAAAGATTAACTTATAGCGAGGCTATTGATATTTTAAAAGAAAGTAATCATAATAAGAAAAAGAAATTTCAATATCCTGTTACCGGCTGGGGTATGGATCTGCAAAGCGAGCATGAAAGATATTTGGTAGAAAAACATTATAAAAAGCCGGTCATACTTTCCAACTATCCCAAAGAGATCAAAGCATTTTATATGCGTCAAAATGATGATGGTAAAACCGTTGCTGCGATGGATATACTTGCTCCCGGCATTGGTGAAATAGTTGGCGGCTCGCAGCGTGAAGAAAGATTAGAGAAACTCGAACAAAGAATGAAAGAAATGCATGTTCCTGTTGAAGAAATGGGGTGGTATCTCGATACAAGAAGATATGGCACTGTTCCTCATGCAGGCTTTGGGCTTGGTTTTGAAAGAATGGTGCAGTTTGTAACGGGAATGACTAATATCAGGGATGTTATTGCCTTTCCAAGAACGCCAAAGAGCGCAGAATTTTAATCTTGCTTTTTATCTTAACTCTCATGAATACACATCACCGGGATCTGCGAATGAATAACGAGTTGTTTAGTTGCACTGGGTTTAAAAAGGCCTTCTAACAATTTATGTTTTTTAGGAATAGCAATGAGCAGATCTATATTATTTTTCTGGGTAAAATCATTAATACCGTCTTCTATGTCTTTGCGTTCTATAAAATGGTAGGAAGGTTTTACATCTTCCAACAGTGTATGTAGCAATAATGATTCTTCCGGCGTTTCAGGTTTGAAATGTTTATTAGCATGATCAACATTCAGTACATGCAATTCTGCATTGAATTCCTTAATAAATTCTTTTATGAAATGCGTAGGTGTTGTATTAACAACATCCCTGAAATCACAGGCAAAACCAATCTTCTTTAATCCTTGTCCGAATTGTTTTCCGGATGGTACACATATTACAGGCCACATTAAATGACGGATGGCAGTAAGTGTATTACTTCCAAAAAAAACTCTTTCAGTTGCAGAAGATCCTTTAGTCCCCATTACTACAGCAAACGGTTGGGTTTTATTACTTAGCACTTCTAATTCATCTATCACATTACCCAATCGGCTTTCGCAATATATCTTTGTTTTACCCGAACAAATATGTTCAACTTCCTGTTTTAGGGTGCTCATCTGTTCTTCAGCATTTTTTTCAAGATCTTCAAGAGATACAAGTACGATAGGAGTATCTGTCATGCTAATGGGCACCTGGTAGGCATGAAATAATAAAATGCTTGCATTAATAGCCTGGGCCATTTGTATTCCGTAATGCATTGCATTAGTTGCTCCGGGTGAAAAATCTGTAGGGATAATAATTGTCTTCATATCGTTAAGTTATGATAAAAATAGCAAGAACGATACAGGGTAATTATGACAACCGTCACAACAACAGGTGATTTATTATGGAATTATCATCCCTTATGAATCTTGTATGTAAAAATTTTATGGATCAAATAACCATACAGCCAATGCGGACTATAAAGGCCGGAGTATCCCGTATGGTAAAAAACAAATTAAAGATCGACATGACACCAATGGTTGATCTTGGGTTTCTTCTTATCAGCTTTTTTATTTTTACAACACAGATTAATAAGCCAACAGCCATGAATCTGAATATGCCAATCGATGGTCCACCTATGCCAACGGCTAAATCAAAAACAATCACATTTCTAATGTCAGGCAACAATAAATTATTTTACTATGCCGGACAAGGAGAAGATGCTATAAAAAACAATCTTGTTTCTTTAATTACTTATGATGAAAAAAATGGGATGGGGAAAATCATAAGGGAAAAGCAAGTGCAACTTGCAAGATTGGGGATAGATAAAAAAGAATTGATGGTATTAATAAAGCCGGCAAAGGAGTCAATTTATAAAAATGCAGTAGATGCGTTGGATGAAATGACGATCAATGGCGTGACAAGGTATGCGATTGTAAAACCTGACCTGCCAGATCTTAAATGGCTTGAAAAGAATGAATAATTATTTTTTCAAGAATTCATTTATTCTTAGCGCTACATTTTCCCTGATGTTTATATAAAACAAATTAATATCACCGGGATGGTAATTACGGGTAAGGTATAAAAAGCTCCAGGGAAATTTTGGCCTTTTTACCCATAATAAACCATTATGTAATTGTGCATCGCAGGTTTGCTTATAAACCTTATTGAATTTAGTTAATACACTTCCTTTGTTTAATTCTTTCGATCCATATTGTTCATCGATTGTCCATGTAAGAGGATTGGTTGCAAACGAATTTCCATTTTCATGTCTAACATAAAAGGGTATATATCCTCGCCTCAAGGTTCGCCAACTACAAAGACAACCAGTTTGCAATGAATCATTGCACATTTTAAGTGTGCCGAAATATTCCTTAGGCACAGGCCATCCGGCGATATAAGCAACAACGAGTTTACTTTTTAATGAATTTCTTAAAGAAGTGTCTTCTTCAAAAAATTCTTTTAACAACCTTTCTGCCATCATACTACCCTGGCTATGTGAGACGATAATAATAGGCTTTCCATTGTTCCAATTTTGCAGGTAATATAAAAAGGCAGTTCTTATATCATTATATGCAGTATCAAATGCTTTATTGGCTCTTTCCTTTTTCTTTGTAAAGAAATTCTTGATATGTGCCTGCCTGTATCGCGGAGCAAATATTCTGCAATGTTGATTGAATACACTTGCCTGGTATAAAATAGAAGAGTAATCTGTTTTAGCATTGATATATTCATCGTCAATACTTGCATTCTGTTTCTTCAATCGCAACTTCATTGTATAACTCGTAGGATGCAGAAAAAAAACATCCGCAGCAGAATCTCTTTTTTCATTTTGTAATGGCTTCGGAATACTATCGGAATTATCACGTTTCCACGGATGAGCAGCCCAATAATTAAGATCGCTATAATCCGGTAAGCCCGTTTTGCTTTTAAAATTATAGCGACTCTGAAAAGCTTTATACCTGGAACATGAAATAAGACTACAAAGCATTAGTATTAAAGGGATAAATCGTAACATAAATGAAAGTGAAAAGCTGAAGATAGGTTGAAATGGATTGTTGATTTTTAGAGAAATTTGATTGTTTATCCATTCATTTTACCTTTTATAAAAAGAAAAAGGTTCTTTTATTTTACCTCTAAATTCATCTTAATGCTTGACTTCCAAAGCTTAATACAGCCTATTTATAAAATATTACCTTTAAATATTTGGTACTTTATTTTGCATAGTACCAAATATCACCTTACCTTTGATTTCAGAAACAAAAAACATGAAATCAAAATTCTTTTGGTTGAAAATATTTCTCCTGGTAATAATTACAGGAATGAGTAAACACTCCAATGCTCAATTACAAGACTCAGTTGCAAGCCCGGATTTATACAAAGAAATAGCACACATGGACAGTGCGGTATTCAATGCTTTTAATAATAGAAATATCGATCAGTTCAAAAGTTTATTTGCCGAAGACCTGGAGTTTTATCATGATAAGGGCGGATTGACAAACTATCAGCATACAGTTGACTTTCTTAAAACAACAGATTCTCTCAACAATCACCTAAAAAGAGAATTAGTAAAAGGAACTCTTGAAGTGTATCCAATACCGGGGTACGGTGCGATGGAAATAGGAGAACATACATTTTGCCATTTGGAAAATGGAAAACAGGATTGCGGAACTTTTAAGTTCGTTCATATTTGGAAAAAAACAGATGGTGAATGGAAGATAACAAGAGTGATAAGCTACGGGCATTAAAATAATTACGAGTATAAATAAGAAAAAGCAGAATTATGAATATTGAAAATACACAAAGCCAGATGCGGAAAGGAATATTAGAATTCTGTATTCTTTCCATCATCCGCCGGGGCGAGGCATATCCAAGTGATATTGTAGAAGAGATGAGAGCTGCTAATCTGAATATCCTTGAAGGCACTTTGTATCCTTTGCTTACAAGATTAAAGAATGCAGAAATGTTAACCTACCGTTGGGTAGAAAGTAATTCAGGACCTCCCCGCAAATATTTTTTACTGACACCCAAAGGCGAAAGTTTTTATAAAGAATTAGAACAAACGTGGAATGAACTTTCAAATGGTGTAAATGCATTAGCAAACAAAAAAAATAATGAATTCAATCAATAATATTGTTCTCGTGCCGACGAGTTACTTCAACCAATAAAATTTAGAAAATGAAAAAGATCATTAATATAAACTTAAGCGGACGGGTAATACCGATCGAAGATTCCGCTTATGAAAAGCTGCAAGTCTATATCGAAAGTCTTCGACGCTACTTTGCGAATGAAGAAGGACGTGATGAAATCATTAACGACATTGAAAGCCGTATAGCTGAGTTAATGAGTGAAAAAATTCGGAAAGGATCTGCTGCCATCACAGATGAAGATGTGAATGAGATCATCGCATCAATGGGAAGACCTGAAGATTTTGAGGCTGAGGCACCAGAAACCGCTTCTGCAACATCAACACAAAATACCCAGCAAGAGTATTCTTTTGCACAAACAAAAAGAAGAAGGAGAAGATTGTACAGAGATAGCAGCGATAAATTTATTGGAGGCGTATGTAGTGGCATTGCGAATTATCTTAATACAGATCCTGCAATCATTCGTATTCTTTTTGCGATAATAACTTTTGGAGGATTTGGTTTTGGATTTCTTATTTATATTTTATTATGGATGTTTCTTCCTGTCAGCGATATGGAAGGATATTCCGGTAAAAGATTATACCGCAATCCTGACGACAGAGTAGTTGGAGGTGTTGCAGGAGGGCTCGCAGCATACTTTAATATGAGAGCATCAACTGTCCGTCTTCTTTTTGCCGCACCTATTGTCCTTAGCATTTTATTGAGCATATTAGATGGGATTAGCTGGAGACACAATTTTGATTTTTTTCCCAATATAGTTTTTGGTTCTTTGAGCGGCACATTCATTTTAGCATATATAATATTATGGATGGTACTTCCAGAAGCACATAGCCCATATGAAAAAATGGAAATGCGTGGAGAAAAAGTTGATGTTAACACAATCCGGCAAAATGTGCAGGAAGGAATGGGAAATGTAAAAGACAAAATGAAAGGATGGAGTGAAGAAGTAAAACAATCAGCACAAAACTTAGGCAGCAAAGCAAGGGAATTTGCCAATACAAGAGGTAAAGCATTTGCATCGGAAGTAAATGAAACTGTTCGGCGCAGGAGAAGTGGGTTGGGACATGCGATAGGCGTGTTATTCAAAATTTTCTTTTTATTTATTGCAGGTAGCATTGCGTTCGGTTTGTTTGTTGCACTAATAGCTTTAATATTTAGCGGCGTATTCTGGTGGCCAGTCAATAATTTTTTATGGACAAGTAAGTGGCAGCAATTATATGCATGGGGAACACTGATCTTTTTCCTGGCTGTACCACTAATCGCATTTATTACGTGGGTTGTTCGCAGGATAATTCGTGTTCGTTCACGCAGCAATTATCTTAGCTGGACATTTGGTTTTCTATGGATCATTGGTTGGGTATCTGCAATATTATTTGCAGCAAGTGTTGCCAAAGACTTTAGAGAGTATGAACATACTGATACAAACGTTGCGGTCAATCAACCGCCAAATAACAGGATAATCGTAGCTGTATCACAACCTGAATTAGAATATACCGGGAGCTTTAATTGGATAAATGATAATGGGGAAGAAGGCTGGGACCTGACTGAAGACACTTTAAAAATGTCAACGGTAAGATTCAATATTATTGCAAGCAGAGATTCGGCCTATTATGTTACCCTTAAAAAATATAGTTATGGTAAAACGGAAGCGGATGCATTAAGTCGGGCAGATAAAATCCAATACGCTGCTTTTTCAAAAGATAGTGTATTAGACCTTGCAAATGGATATGCAATAGATAAAGGAAGTAAGTTTCGTTTTCAGCAAGTTGAAATAGAGATACAGGTACCAGTTGGTAAGAAGATTCGTTTTGACAGATCAATCCCAGAGAAATTAAATCCTTCTAATCTTGAAATAAGAAAAAGATACAGAAGCAGAACCACGGTAAATGGTCATGTAATAAGAGAGTTTTCTTACAACGACGATCATTTCCGCTTTGTTCCCAACATTGACTATATAATGGGCATTGATGGCAATCTCAGAGATCCGGCAGGTAATGTAATTGACAAATACAATTATAACAGGTATGATCCGGTTGTAAATGATACATTAACTACTGAACAGCAGTTGGAGAACGAAAAACAAAAAAGAGAAGAAAGCGAACGCAAAATAAGAGAGCTTGAAAAAAAACAAAGAGAAAGTAAGCAAAAAACGGGAGCTATTATGATCCGAAGTGATAATGATAAAGCCATTGCAAGCGCCTCATCAGCAATCTATCCATTAGAAAGAATGCTTAATTAAACCTTGGTTGAAGTTGAGTTCTGCATCAGGCGGAACACAAAGGCTCCTTTATGGAGCCTTTTTATTTTAGAAAGTAAATTTGTTGCATGAAAGATAATTTCTCAAAACTGGCGGATATATATGTAAAGTATCGCCCTACCTATCCACAGGAGTTGTTTGATTTTATTTTCAGCTATGTAAAAAATAATGATGCAGCATGGGATTGCGGTACTGGTAATGGGCAGACCGCTAAAGAACTTTCAAGGCATTTTAAAAAAGTGGTTGCTACCGATATAAGTCAAAAACAAATTGATAAAGCATACCAGGCAAATAATATCATTTATTCACTTCAACCAGCAGAGCAAACTAATTTTACAGCAAACAACTTGGACCTTATCACCATATCTCAGGCATTGCATTGGTTTAAGTTTGAAGAATTTTATGCAGAAGTGAAACGGGTAGCTAAGAACAGCGGAATAATTGCAGCCTGGTGTTATTCTTTACCGGCAATTTCAAAAGAGATTGATCAAATCGTTAATACCCAGCTTTATAAAAATACATTAGGTCAATATTGGGATGAGGAAAGACAATATGTGGATGATCATTATGCAACGATTCCATTTCCTTTTGAAGAAATAAAGACTCCTTCTTTTCAAATCATTAGTGAATGGACAGTAATTGACCTGGAAGGTTATATCAATTCATGGTCTGCCCTTCAAAAATTTATAACTGCAAACAATTATAATCCTGTTGATAAATTTATAGAGCAGGTAAAGCCATATTGGAAAGAGAAAATGAAAGTCGTATTTCCAATTCATCTTCGGATCGGCCGTGTAGAAAAATGATTCGATAGCTATCGGATTGCTACATTTGCGGTCAATTAATTCTAATGAAGAACACAGCTTTTACAGAAAAACATATTGCCCTTGGAGCTAAGATGGCTGAATTTGCCGGATACAATATGCCCATTAGCTATACGGGCATTAATGATGAACATGCGGCTGTACGAAAGAATGCAGGGATATTTGATGTGAGCCACATGGGAGAATTTATTTTAAAAGGAGAATATGCACTTGGGCTTATTCAAAAAGTAACAAGTAATGACGCCTCAAAATTAAAAGTCGGCCAGGCTCAATATAGTTGTCTGCCAAATGATGACGGAGGAATTGTTGACGATCTTTTAGTTTACTGTATTGAAGAAAATAAGGTTTACATGCTGGTTGTAAATGCATCTAATATTGAAAAAGATTGGAATTGGATAAGCAAGCATAACAGCGAACAAGTAGAGATGCATAATATTTCTGACAAAACTTGTTTGTTGGCTATACAAGGTCCTAATGCAACAAAGATCTTACAACCGCTAACTGATATAGATATTTTGAATTTGAAGTATTACACTTTCGTAAAAGGAAAATTTGCCGGCGTTGATAATGTTTTAATAAGCGCAACAGGATATACCGGTGCAGGCGGCGTTGAAATTTATTTTGAAGACAAAAATGATAATGCTGATAAAATTTGGAATGCCATTTTTGAAATAGGTACTCCTCAGGGATTAAAGCCCATTGGTCTTGGTGCAAGAGATACGCTCCGTCTTGAAATGGGTTATTGTTTATATGGAAATGATATTGACGATACCACATCCCCGCTTGAAGCGGGGCTCGGATGGATTACGAAATTCACAAAAGATTTTACCAGCAGAAAGATCATTGAAAAGCAAAAGGAAAAAGGAATAGAAAGAAAGTTGGTCGGATTTGAAATGATGGAAAAGGGAATTCCCCGTCACGGGTATGAAATAAAAGACTTTTCAGGTACAACTATTGGCGTTGTTACTTCGGGCACTCAGTCGCCAAGTCTTAATAAAGCTATAGGATTGGGGTATGTACGAATTGCTTTCGCTTCTCTTGATACCAATATTTACATAAAGGTTCGTGATAAATTACTACAGGCTAAGGTGGTTAAAGTGCCTTTTCATTAAAAAAATTGAAAGAGGAAAACTAAAATGTAAAAAAATATATACGATTTTATATTTTTACGTTTATAAATTTTATATCCTTTAAATGCCGACGATCCATCTTACCACATTTATTGCTGCACCGCCGGATATAGTCTTTGATCTTAGCCGCAATGTAGACCTTCACAAAAAATCAATGTCGCATTTTAAAGAAGAAGCTGTAGCGGGAATACGGTTTGGATTGATGGAAAAAGAAGAGACCGTTACCTGGAAGGCAAAACATTTTTTAAAAACAAGATTGATGCGGGTAAAGATTACAGCCATGAAAAAACCACATCATTTTATCGATGAGCAGGTGCAAGGGGATTTTAAAATGATGAAACATGAACATCATTTTAAACCATGTGAAAACGGTACCATTGTGATTGACCTTTTTCACTTCGAATCACCTTATGGTTTGTTGGGAAAATGGTTCAATAGTCTCTATCTCACAAAATATATGGTACATCTCCTTGAGCAACGCAACCGGACAATAAAAGACTACGCTGAAACGGGTAAATGGAAAAGACTTCTTATTAAGTAGTCATTCAATCATTAACTTTTGTTCCGTTATTTTTGTTGTTCAGCAATATGAATAACAAGCCAACACTTTATACTTCTCTTTCTCCTGCCCTTCTGCATTTATATGATGTAAACAGTAGTATCGTAGTGATCATCGATGTTTTTCGTGCCACATCAACCATAGCAACCGCTTTGCATAATGGAGCTAAATGTATAATACCTGTTGATAGTGTTTCAAGATGTATTGAGTTAGGTAGGCAGATCGAAGGAATTACTGCTGGTGAACGTGATGGTAAAGTGGCGGAGGGGTTGGTTTATGGCAATTCACCATTTGAATACCCAAAAGAATTCATTGAAGGAAAAACATTAGTGCTTACTACTACTAATGGAACAAGATTATTGCACATGGCTTTGGAAAAAGGAGCCGGCGAAATAATTACCGGCGCATTTTCTAATCTTTCTGCTGTTTGCAATCATTTATTAGCGATGAATCAAAACGTAATACTTGCATGCGCTGCCTGGAAAGATAAAGTCAACATGGAAGACGCATTATTTGCAGGTGCCGTCATCTCAAAGATTGGAGAACATTTTTCCATTAATTGCGATTCTTCGCATATGGCCGAGGCTATGTATGAAAAGGGAAAGAAAGATCTTTTTGGATTTATTAAAAAACACAATGCCTCTCACTACCATCGGCTGATGAGCTTTGGATTGGAAAAAGATATTCGTTATTGTCTTACTTCAGATACAGCCGATATATTGCCAAAATATACGGAAGGAAAGTTGGTCGTAAAAGTTTAGATCAGGAGGGCAAAAAAATCTTGCAAGATACTTCAAATTTTGAGTGGAGGACAGCTAAAAAAATTATTTTTTATTTCTTCTTATTTACGAGGAAATCCGGATTACATTCTTTTACATTTGCCGGTTACACTTTTTTGATTTTAGGTTAAAGATGAATACCATTTTTTCTAAGTCACCAATCTAAAGTCAGCCATTTAAATTTGAAATCGCTTGGCCCTACCGCACCTTATCAAGTATGTTTATACCCATGGAACTGATGAAGTGATCCGCCGGGGAAAAAAAATACATGCAATCGGGTTTGCAGAATTAGTAGAATATGATGACCTGTTCGGGTCTGCTGTATTTCGTGTAAAGGATGATACTTATTCTACCTTTTATAAAGTTTACATACAAAAATTTAAGGATCCAAGATCTATATCACTCCGATGCAGTTGCCCTTATAACCTTGGAGATATTTGTCGTCACGAAGCAGCCTCTTTATTTCAGTTGCAGGAAATGATTGACAGGGGTCATTTGCAAACAGAGGAAATGAGGTACGATCAGCGGCATACTACTGCCAAAATGAAATTGATCGATCTGCGTACACTTCGTATGCTTTCATCTCCCGATGCTTTTTCCCAGGCAGAAACATTTTTACGTACCCAAAAAGCTAAGATCGAACATGCGGAAAATGAAATGGTAAAAGCTACGGTAACATTGGATGGAACTCCTTATAAAGTTATCATTCGAAAAAACGAAGAAAGAAATTTTGATACGAGCTGTGATTATGAAGATACGGAGCATCCGTTGTGTTTACCGAAGGTGATCGTTTTTTTACAGTTGCTTTATGCTTATGGAGCCAATTATTTCGATAGTATTCGTAACTGGGATAAAGAAAAAAATAAACTGCTTGAAATATATGGGTATTCTTTAAACGATGACCTTACCGGTAAGTTTGAATTTATTTATAAGGATGGCAAACCTTTCTTACGGGTATTGGATAGCAGTATAAAAAGAGTGGCTACATCAACAGCGTCACATGTACCGGCTACACCAAAACCGGCACCTGTTATTATTCCACAATCAACTGAAGAACCAGAACAGGAGCCGGAAGAAATTCAAAAATCATCTCAGAGGCTTGGTGTTGTTTTTAATTTCAGCAAAAAAAATTACCCGCAATTCACATTAGATGTAGTAATGGGAGAGCCCAATGATGATAATACTGCATTTATTGGCAAAACTGAAAAAATAGATATAGGCCGTTATGTCAATACAGATCAGTTATCAGATAAGGATAAGGACTTGCTTGGATTACTCCGTAAGCTGCAGTCAACCGAAATAGACAAATACATCAGCCGTAATTCACCATTTTCAGGTATTTGGGAAAACATTATTCACCAGGAAGAAGATGATTTGCCCGATGAAACAAAAGAGTTGATGGCAGAATATCTTTTACCCAAGCTTAAAAAATTATTTACAGACGAAACCGATAATTCTTTTGTCTTTTTACTGCCACAGGGAAAAACTTTTAAAACAAATAACCTGGAGCCATTGCAATTACAAACAGGAGAAGCCAAGCCTCATTTTATTATTAAAAAGAATTCGCATTATGTTATTCATTGCCGGGTAAATGCTGGAGGAATGGAATATGATCTTGGTGATAATGAAAGCTCAAGCCCTCTTTTCTTTTTATACAATCAGCAAATACATCTGTGGAAGAATAATGAAGTAATTCACCTGGTAGAAAAATTTTTACCAACAGGAAAAATAACTATATCCCAGGAAGAATGGAATGAAACTTTGAATCAATTTATTTTGCCATTGACCAAAGAACACAAGATCGATTTCGATAAATCAATGGTGAATGAAATAAAAGATGGACAACCAGAAGTAAAATTGTTTTTGCAGGAAAAAGGTGATTATCTCGTTTTCCAACCTTCATTTTCTTATAAAGGGTATGAAACGAGAACAAGAGACAGGGATGAAATCATAATACCGCAGGCAGATAAAGTGGTGATTGTTCATCGTAACAGGGAAGCGGAAAATGTATTTATACAAAAGCTTCAGAATCTTCATTCCAATTTTATTTACAATGAGGAATCAGCTTCGTTAGCATTGAAAGGAACGGATGTGCTGAAAAACAACTGGTTCTTTTTGTTTGTGGATGCGATGAAGGATATGAAGACGCCTGTGTTTGGTTTTGAAGCATTAAAAAATTTCCGTTTTAATACAGCGAAGCCACAAACGAAAATTTTTATCAGCAGTAACACCGATTGGTTTGATGCAAGG
>Ga0105247_10001044_pt1 | contig 20780 bp, 17 predicted proteins | sample KBSS24metaG_FD_81519 | JGI IMG/M metagenome (GOLD analysis project Ga0105247, IMG submission 81519) | Switchgrass rhizosphere microbial communities from Kellogg Biological Station, Michigan, USA - KBS S2-4 metaG | ecosystem: Host-associated > Plants > Roots > Rhizosphere > Soil | place...
AATTCAGGTGGAGGATTTTCGGCAATGGCGGTGAAGGTTGGCATCAACGGATTTGGTCGCATCGGCAGAAACATTTTTCGCACTTCACTCGGTGATCCGGACATCGACTTCGTGGCCGTCAACGATCTGACCGACACCCGAACGCTTGCGCACTTGCTGAAGTACGACTCGGTGCTTGGCAATCTCGATCATCAGATCACTTCCACGGAAAACGGAATCAGCGTCGAGGGCGAGGAGTTTCGCGTGTTTTCGCAACGCGATCCGGCGGCGATTGACTGGGAGTCGGTTGGCGCGGAGATCGTGATTGAGTCGACCGGAATATTTACGAAGGCCGAAGACGCGAAGAAGCACCTGCACGGCTCCGTGAAGAAAGTGATTATCTCAGCGCCCGCGAAGAATGAAGACATCACGATCGTTCTGGGCGTTAACGAAGAGAAGTACGATCCGGCTGCGCATCACATCATTTCAAATGCGTCGTGCACGACGAACTGTCTGGCGCCCGTCGCGAAAGTGGTCCATGAGAAGTTTGGGATTAAATCGGCGCAGATGACGACGATCCACTCGTACACAAACGATCAGCAGCTTCTCGATCTGCCGCACAAGGATCTGCGACGCGCACGTGCGGCAGCGTTGTCGATGATTCCGACTTCGACGGGCGCCGCGAAAGCAGTTGCGCTCGTGCTCCCGGAGTTAAAAGGGAAGTTTGACGGCATCTCGGTGCGTGTGCCGACGCCGAATGTGTCGCTGGTTGACGTGGTGATGGATCTAGAGAAGGAGACCACGGCGGAGGAAGTCAATCGTGCGTTCAAGGATGCGGCGAATGAAGAGTTGCGCGGCATTCTCGACTATTCTGAGGAGCCGCTCGTGTCGGTCGACTACAAACGCAACCCTAATTCATCCATTGTCGATGCAGAATACACAAAGGTAATCGGCGGAACGATGTTGAAGGTACTTTCGTGGTACGACAACGAGTGGGGCTATTCCTGCCGCGTCAGGGATCTGATCAAGTACATCGCCTCCAAGGGTCTATAGGAACTCATCTTGTCAATCATGAAAATCCTGTAATCCTGTGCCTAAACTATCCATCAAAGATCTAACTCTTCCCGGCCAGCGGCTGTTTATCCGCGTCGACTTCAACGTGCCGATCAAAGACGGCAAGGTCGACGACGACTCGCGCATCACAGCATCGCTGCCGACGATCCAATACGCCATCGATCACGGCGCGCGCGTAATTCTCGCGTCTCACCTCGGCCGTCCGAAAGGCGAGCGCGTCGAGAAATACAGTCTTCGCCCCGTGGCCGAACATCTTTCTGAGTTGTTGAAGAAGCCCGTTGCGTTCGCTGAAGATTCTGTTGGCGAAGCGGCTGAGTCGAAAGTGAAAGCGCTCGCTGATGGTGATGCGGCATTGCTCGAGAACCTTCGCTTCCACGCAGAAGAAGAAAAGAACGACGATGGCTTTTCGAAGCAGTTAGCTTCGCTTTGCGATCTTTACGTCAACGACGCTTTCGGCACGGCCCATCGTGCGCATGCCTCGACTGTCGGCATAACTCATCACGTCTCGAAAGCCGCGGCCGGATTGTTGATGGAGAAAGAGCTCGAATATCTCGGTCGGGCGATTAACCATCCCGAGCACCCATTCGTCGCAATCCTCGGCGGCGCAAAAGTCTCCGACAAGATCCCCGTTATTAATGCGCTCATCGATCGTGGCGTGGACAAGATCCTGATCGGCGGCGCGATGGCTTACACGTTTTTGAAAGCCGAGGGATTCACTGTCGGCAAGTCGCTCGTCGAAGACAGCATGTTATCGACGGCGCTCGAGATCAAGAAGCGCGCAGAAGAGAAGGGAATAGTTTTTCTGCTCCCTACGGATCATCAGGTTGTCGACAGCTACGAGCCGATCAAAGGTCAACAGATCGTCACCAAGACGATCCCGATCGAGTTCACCAACATCGGCCTCGTCGGCATGGACATCGGCGTCGAAACCGTCTCGCATTTCTCCGCCGCACTCCAAGACGCCCGCATGATCATCTGGAACGGCCCGATGGGGGTCTTCGAAGAACCACCCTTCGACCAGGGCACCATCGGCGTCGCCAAAGCCGTCGCTTCGGCAGCAGAACTTGGTGCCATTGTTATCGTCGGCGGCGGCGACTCAGTCTCCGCAGTTACACGCGCCGGCGTCGCCGACAAAATCACCCACATCTCAACCGGCGGAGGCGCCACCCTGGAATTTCTCGCGGGCGAAGAACTCCCCGGTGTCACTGCACTTACCGACAAATAAATGCGTAAACCTGTTATCGCCGGAAACTGGAAGATGTACAAAACGCTGGGCGCGGCGGTTGATACTGCGCTCGCTTTGAAGCCACTCGTTGCAAATGCAAATCATTGTGAAGTTGTAATTGCACCTGTCTTTACGGCGATCAAGACAGTCGCCGATCGACTCGAGGGCTCAAACGTTCGCGTCTCTGGTCAGGATTGTTCGACCGAAGCGGAAGAAGGCGCGCATACGGGCGAAGTGTTGGCGTCGATGCTGAAAGACGTCGGCGCGCGGTATGTGATTGTCGGGCACTCGGAGCGCCGCCAGTTCTATTGCGACACTGACGCAACAGTGAATCGAAAGACCCACGCCGGTTTGGCTGCGGGGTTGACCGTGATCATGTGCGTCGGCGAGACGCTCGATCAGCGAGAGCAGGGAAGTGCGGAAAGTGTTGTGTCACAGCAGTTAACTGCGGGACTCAGCGGGTTGACAGCCTCAGATCTCGCCCGTATCATCGTCGCTTACGAGCCGGTCTGGGCCATCGGCACTGGACGTACAGCGACGCCGGAGCAAGCGCAGGAAATGCACGCGTTTATCCGGCGCGTTTTCGCGGAAAGGCACTCTAAAGAAGCCGGCGACGCGTTGCGGATTCTCTACGGCGGCTCGGTCAAGCCAGACAACATCGCGGGACTGATGAGTCAACCGGACATCGATGGCGCGCTCGTGGGCGGCGCGAGTTTGAAGGCGGAGAGTTTTGCTGAGATTGTGAATTACAAGCGATGAGGTTTTGATTTGGTAACTTATATTCTCTATACGCTTTTTATTTTAGCGTGCCTGATTTTGATCGTGGTGATCCTGCTTCAGCCTGGCAAGGCTGACGCGGGCGCGCTCTTTTCTAACACGTTATCGAGCACCGCTTTTGGACCACGTGGCACTGCGAGTCTGTTGGCGAAGATCACGATTGGAGCAGCAGCGGCGTTCATGTTGATCGCGCTCGCGCTCGGCTTGCCGATCCTGACCGGCTCACGATCGGTTTTGCAGTCGGAGAGCGCACCGGCAGCGACGCCGACACCCACTCCAGCGCCCGCGCAGCAAGCTTCACCGGCAGCACCAGCCGCATCACCGGCCGCGAGCAAGTAGTGCGTGCTGTTTGATTGAAAATTTTTCCGGCTATAATGGCCGAGCCCTCTAAACTCACTTCATGCCGAAGTGGCGGAACTGGCAGACGCGCACGTTTGAGGGGCGTGTGAGGCAACTCGTGGGGGTTCGAGTCCCCCCTTCGGCACCAAGTCCTTTATCCTCAATAGTTAATAGCATTTCTCTATACTCTACATTAACAGTTTCGTTGGCGTCAATGAATTAATCACCCTACATGCCGACTGTCGGCACCCCAGCCCCAAACAACGCCCCCACGTTGGTATATTATTCCGTTAGTCGGGAACACCGGAAGTGCAAACTGTCGAGCTGTATTCATTTCTACCTCGGAAGAAAATCTTAACCCCTACCCTACCTTTAAGCTCACGTGCAGGTCATGCCTCCATTTGCTGCTTAATGGGGAGCCCAATTCTTCTATGATCCCGGTCATTGAGCAAACCAACGATCTGCAGGAACTCTTTTGGGTCTTATTGCGCACGACTCGCGTGCAACACAGTCTGCTCAACTATTATCTACGCTTTACTTTTGCGAGGCGGAGCGGTTCCTATCCAATAGCCGGTCCAGGTGGTTGGCACGGTTGCGGCTCGAGTTCCCAACCTGCAGGCGATCACGCAGCGAGCAGAGAACGAGTTTCTGGAAAGAACCTCGAAGCTGTTAAGGCGGAAGCAATCCAAATCAGCCACTCTGCGTGCTCTATAGGCAAAAGCTCAACGGGGAGTAGAGTATCTCGTAGTAACATCTCAAGATACGAAAGAGACCCGTCACTTCCCGAGTATGCCATGGGAGTTTGTGGAGCTATAAACATTTTGCGATCAGATCGAAAAATCAACCGTCCATATCAATGGGGGTCTGACAGTTCCTAGTTATAAATTGCTCCGATTGTTGATTGGATAGGCTCAACAAGACTCTTTCCGTAACACTTGGGAGCCAAGACGTGTAATCACTTGGCCGCTTCAGCGCATTGTTCCTTAATTCTTCAAGGGCCAGCCATTTCCAATCGGCCACCTCCTCCAAATTCGGAGACGGCTTGCCGTCAAATCTTCCAATGAATATGTGGTTATACTCATGCTCGAACAGATGCTCGCTAACCTTCAAGTTGTACCTCAGACTGGTGAGGACGGTTAACTCACAGCCGAAGCCCATCTCCTCAATCAACCGTCGATGTGCGGCGGCATCGATCCTTTCCCCGGGCCGAGGATGGCCACAACACGTATTTGACCATAGCATTCCTGAATGATATTTAGCACTCGATCGTTGTTGAACCAGTGCTTGGCCTTCTTTATTGAGAACGAATATCGAGAAAGCCCTGTGAAGTCTTCCTTCGACATGGGCCGAGAGTTTCTCCTTAGAACCGATAGCCCTGTCGTTCTCGTCGACTAGTATGACTTCTTCGTTTACTGAATTCATAACAGTGTGCAACATCCGGACGTGGGGAAATTGTCTGTTGATGGGTTGCGACTTGCGTGGTCACGTTTTGTGCTTTGATTTCTACTTGACCTAACTCTATTGTTCCACTAAAGATTCTTGTTTCCCTCCCAAAAGTAAACACTGTAAATAAGTAGCCGCAACGGCGACCCCCTTCCGCCTCCCCCCTACAGGATAGTCTGCATCTTCTTGGGGCATCAAACCTCGAACCGCTGGCGACTTGTTTCTCTACGTATGCTTCTTGTTGGGGTCCACTTTGAAGTCTGACCGCGAGAGTTTGTGCTAAGACGGCTCTTAATGCGATTTTTTTGAACAATGGCTTGAACTCTGCATCTTGCCCTCAAATCGATGATGGATATAAATGAGGTCTTAGCAACCAGTCAACCTAGCAATCAGAGCTGCAAAATGCGCGAATATCCCTTGAAGCCTCCTTGAAATCGTGCTCTCGGGCGTGGTAGTGTACGATAGCTCATCAAGAGAACCGAACGAACCCCTGAAATGCAGGTTCGATTTGGTATGAACAAGCTATCTTTACTAACACTCACCAAAAAGGAGACCTCCATGAATACCCTGAACAGTGACCGCAGCGAGGAAAAGGCTTTTCCTGTTGTTCCCGCAACCGATCTCAATGAGCTGCCGGCCCTTGACTTAAAGGCGCTCCTTCAAAGCAGCCATGAGGCTATTGCGCGTGCAGCTGCCGAGGTACTGGAAGAGCAGGAGGCTGGAACTCTTTTTGCCACCAAACATGCCAACCACTCCAGTCACAGAAGTAGCTCGACCTGGTAGGAACTTTGAACGAATTCCTTGCAGCAGGTTTTGCGGAAGCTGCTGCTGTTCCTGCTAACGCCTGCTTTCACACTTTTATCCTAAAAGTTCAGCGCGATTGCAATCTGGATTGCGACTACTGCTACGTGTATCACATGGCCGACCAGTCCTGGCGACAGAAACCAGGCTTAATGTCGCCCCAAGTGGTGAATGCGTTGGCGACGCGCATTCAGGAACATGTTGCGACACATCAACCTGCCAAGATTGACATCGTTTTCCATGGAGGTGAGCCGCTTCTTGGCGGAGTGTCTTACCTGGTTGACATCAAGAAAGCGATTGAAGAGGTTTTGCCAGCTGGCGTTGCGTCTTTTGGTATGCAGACGAATGGCTTGCTCTTGTCCACTTCAGTTCTGGATACGCTGGTAACAGAGAAAATAGGCTTTGGTATTAGTCTGGACGGACCACGTCAAGTCAATGATCTTCATCGCGTTTATAGGGGAGGCAGACGGGGATCATATGATCGAGTCATAGGGGCTCTTGCTAACATTGCAAAGCACCCGGCGAAGGAACTGTTCTCGGGATATCTCGCCGTCATCCAGGTGGACTACCCACCCGAGGCCTTGATTGAATACTTTGTCTCGATCGGGACGGAGAGACTGGATTTGCTTCTCCCTCACGGAGACTGGGACGTACTCCCGCCTGGAATGGCATACCCTGAGGAAGGAAGGTACGGTCGCTGGCTGATAGAAGCCTTCGATTGCTGGTTTGACCGCTTTCCAAATATTCGTCTCCGCTTTTTCTCTGACTTGCTGAAATTATTCTTCAGCGGGCAAAACGTAGTCGAGAGTTTGGGGTTAGGCGCTAAGTCGATCGTGGTGGTGGAGACGGATGGCGCAATCGAGGGCCTTGACACTCTACGGGCAGTGAAAGAGGGAGCCACAAATATCGGCCTCAATGTTCTGGCCAATTCTTTTGATGAAGCGTTGAGTCATCCAGCCGTTTTGTCTCGATATCTCGGCGAAGACGCGCTGGCGCCGCTCTGTCGCCAATGTCAGTATATGAACGTTTGTGGCGGTGGATACCTGCCGCACCGTTACTCTCGCTCTCTCGGCTATCTTAATGCTTCGGTCTATTGCAAAGATCTCTTCGACTTATGCCGGCACGTCGCCAACCGTATCGGAAAGGAGATCGGCCATGGAGCGCCGATCCTTAGCAACTAGCGGCCTCGGTCAGATGCGGTTAATAACCAACACCCGGTTTGATGACGTCAAGACGCTGGCGAGTCGTCAACTCCAGCGGCAGGCAATCGAATTCCTAAGTTTGCGAGAGATTGCACTCCGAAATCGAGAAAGCCTTCCCGTTGCAATGTTGGAAGGCCTTGACGCTGTGGTCCAGTCGCCCCCTGAGGTGGTGGCGCAACTATTCAACCTTCCGCACCTTCCTCAATGGTGTCTGACTTTGAAAGAGTTTCTCTTATTCAATCTCGCTGCTGAAGGCGTGACCGAGCGGCTGGAAATTCACGCGGCTGAATTGCGCCGACTACTTTTATCCGCCTTCATAGCCGTTCGTCCTGACGATCCACATAATGCCCAACTTGTAGTTCAACCAAGTGGTTCGATCCATCTGCCAGGTACCGGTTGGATGGGACGCTTCCCCGCAGAAAAGGCTGGTCAGCGCATCTCAGTCAAAGTCAAAAGTGACGAAGCGCCGTTTGAGCACACCTTGAAAAATGGTCTTGGCAGCGCAGAACTCTGGAGCACTGATTTGTTAGTTCGTCGGCCGGGGTCTCGGTCTTACACTTTCCCGATTGAGGATCAGCAGGAGATTGAGCGATGGCGACTCTTAGTTGAAAGTTACACCGCAGAGTTAAAGGATTGTTGGCCGGAATTTGCCGCCGAGTTGCCCTACCTTCTCAAAGGGATCATTTGCGTCGACACTCCGGACGGTGAAAGTCATCTGAGTGGAACTTTCTCAGAAGTTCCTGGCGCTATATATCTCTCATGGTCAGAGTCGGTAGAAGTCATTCTGGAGGCAATCACTCACGAGCTGTTTCACACTCGCCTGAATCTCATGATTGAGCATGAGTCGTTTCAGCCCTGGCTTTCCGATGAGTATCTGTTTTGGTCGCCTTGGCGGTTTGAGGTCCGACCGCCTTTAGCGTTTATCCATGGAGCCTATGCGAACTACGGAATGATGCTTTACAACCAATGGGTCTGTCGGCATCGGCCAAACAGTAACTGGCAGTCGAAACTTTCAACTCAACTTATTCGCCTAGTGATTGCGCAGGCCCAGTGGGTCGAAGCTGTAAGACTTCATGAGTTCCCGCCGGTACTAGTGGCAGTAATGGACACGATTCTAAAGACCGTAAGCCAACTATGGAGAGACACCACTGCCGGATTGGGCGAAAGGTTATTGATAGCTATTGCGGGTGAAACCAGCGAGTTGCAAAAGTGTATGCAGAGCGGTAAGCCGCTAATGTTCGATAACGCCATTCAGAATGCACTCGACGGCGTTGCGCACGATCTGCGCTAACGGAAGGTGGGGCTCGAATCTATGGAAAATTCACTGGAATACGCTCTCGGTGGGGACGGTCCTCCAGGCCCAGATTTTCTTATCTCACTAAAAGCTCACTTTTCGGCCGAGGTGCCACAGGCACTTGAGCGCGCTGATCAAACTCTCGACCAAGTCTCCCATATCCTGAGTTTCTCTCATGACGAAAGAACGATTTTGAATCAAGGATTCCTGGCCTATTATCTCTTGTTCGTTGAAACTGCTTTGGAACTAAGAGGAGTCCCATTACTCTCGACCGATGACGCGGCCGTACTTCAACTACTTGCTTTGATACACTGGCGCAGCGTGGATGCCCTCCATGATGCCGATAGCCTTGACCTTGACAGCAAACGGCATCGCGAACTTGCGGCACAAGCGTCAGCATACATCCAACAGAGAGCCGAGGGGTTAGGAATTGATTGGGCTGGTGGGCCGGGAAAGCAGTACCGGGCGTTCCAAATAGAAGTTCGTAGCCCCAAGCCAAGCGAGACTTTACCAACGAAAGACCTTACCGAAGCCTTCCTCAGAGATCATTTCGAACATGAACCTGGAACCCGAGGCTCGTTTCTATTCTTCATGCCTGCACACGTACTGCGCGTCAAAGAAGCCGATCTTGCATGGTATAGTTTTTATACTTTTGTTGTCACTCTTGACGACGATCTCGACGACGTCCTTGCCGATGCGATCGCAGGCCGGAACACTCCGACAGTTCACTATTTAACGAGTCTCGGGGCGCTTAGTCCCGGCAAGGCCCGAACCTTTCCAAAATACTACCGTTTTCTTACTACCTTTTTGATTCATCAACTCGACCTGTGCATGCAGGTCGCTATTCGAGAGCAATTCAAAGCTGCCTACATCAACTTATCGGTTCTTAGAGACTTTACTCTGCAGAAGCTCCAAGAGGTTTGATGGACTTAACAACTCTTCGTTATGCCGATCAAAAGCTTCAAGGAGTACGAGCGTCTCTTGCCCAGCGTAGAGATGTAATTGCGGCGCTCTCGGGATACAAAGCCTCACGTCTCATGTTAACTGACCGTGGCATTCGGTTCCTCAAGGCGTTGCTCCACCAGTTTCCGTTCGGCTTATCCATTGGCAGCCAGTATTATCAAATGTCCCGGAATCCTGCCAAGGGAGGATTTAGCAACTCAATGTTGCCGGCGATCAAGGGACGACGCGAGGTCTTCCTTTCGCGAGACCTGTCTCTGGCGCCGCTACTAATCCAACGCCGCAATGATCATCGGTTCATCGGAGACAGTCTTAAAATCCCCGCGTGTTGTGTTGAGTTTTATCTGGCCCAATCCGAGCAGGCTGCGGAAAGAGGCTTCGATTACAGCGGATTGATCCGTATACCTAAATCACTCGAGGCGCCGTTGCTGAACAACACGCTGGCTAGGTATTTCGACCGAGGAATTGTGGACCACTTCCCCTGTCGCCACGACTGCAAAAAAACTGCTGTCGTGGCTCGCCACCTAATGGCCGTCCTTCGAAGTGTGGATCAAACGTTGGCCGCTAACCTCGTGGCGGAGGGGACTTTTATTTATTCGGATGATCAAGGTGTTTTTTGGTTGGTGCCACTTTCAAGAAAAGGGAAGGGAGACTGTGTGCTTAAGGAGATGACTACTAACCGCACAGACTTGGCGAAACAGCTAAAGTCGGCCAGTACGGTTTCGGCGTTGCGTGACGGCAAAGGCGGTGTCACGTTGGAACTCCACGGAAGTGAGCACCCAACTCCAATTAGTGTGTTTGAGTCGATGAAAGTAGTAACATTCCGATCTGTCGCCTCGGACTTTGCCACTTTCCCAGAATAGCTAACCACCTAAGTTGTGGTTGATTTTCTTGCGGTCCAGCGGAAGTATTGTATGTTCTCAAAGCAGGAAAATGGTGGCGCTACAAAGAGCTTCAGATCTATCCAAGCCATCTGTGAGCAGCGCTTCATTCACCTTGAAGTCTTGAATCGCGCCCTTTCTACGCTGCACTTCACCAGCGACAGCGCGCTTTCAAGAGTTCTCGAGTTGCTTCCCGACGCCCCTCAGGAATTGCAATTTGATTTCTTACTGCTACCAGAACTCATTGTTTGGATATGCGGACTGAGACACCAATTAGAGACTTGGTTCCCTCTTCCCTCGCGAACGTTATCGTTGTCTCAGCATCTGACCCATCTGCGCACGCTTGCTCTTCCTGTGCTAATGGCGGTGCAGCCGAAAACAGTCATCACTATTAGAATTCCCGCGACAGGTGTCCTGGTGCTTCCAAACCCGGGCGTTTCGATCGTTTTTCCTACTTCGATGGCCGGCACCATGGTGGAGACGGAAGGCGACGACCAGTCGTTTTGGTTTAAACATATCGCCTGTAGGGTGGCCTGGAGGGAGCCGATAAATAGGAAGGTAGCGGCAATGAGCAACTGTAAGAAACAGAAGACTCAGGCCCAGGTGGTTTACCATGCGCAACTGACCGGGCAGGTTACCCTCCGCAGGAGTTGTCATTGGGATCGGCTGCCAGGTAACTACCCTCTCATCCACCCGGGATCAAGATCTGAAGAACAATCAGCGCCTCCCAGAGAGTTGATTGACGTCTGGAAAGAAGTTCGGCAGGACGCTCTAGACGCTGGTCTTACGGACCATGTGCTGGCCAAGTCAATCAGGGTGGTGATAGTCAATCCATTTGAGGTAGGAGATTCCGAGGGGATGGCCCGCATCCACTTGGACATCACACGCGAAGAGGTGCACCACGAGTTACGAAGGGCACTGTCGGAGACATTTTGTTTGCTAGATCAGGGCAATACCGCGCCTACGCAAGAGTTGCCGTTGATTGAACTGACGTATTTTAATCAAATTGAAACCGCGCTGATGAATGGTGAACAGGCGGTGCAGGAGCTTCTAGTTCATTCGAAGGCGGATCCGTTTCGGCTCGGATGCACTTTGCTGTACTTGGAAGAGTATGGCGGTGCTGCCGAAGCGTTCCACACGGCATCGCGGCAAAATTGCCAACCCGACCGAGCCTGGCAACTTTATTGTTTATGCCTCCGCCATCAAGGGAAGGTGGCATCCTTCGAACACGCAATTTTCACTGGCCGATCAGCTATCTTAAATGAATCCAACTGACCGACCTTTAGTGGAGCCTGACTCTCCGCTGGACCAAATCATTTCGACTCGGAGTCACTGCGGTCAACTCTATCAGTATGCAGCCGTGCTGTTAGGGATAAAACCGGCCATCGATGATTGGCTACCGGTTCATACGGTCCCGGCATTTCTTGCCACTTGTCGAGCTTTAGGATTGTTCGTCGAAACCGATGTGGTGTTCCTTGATCTGCCCGAAGACGCTATCGTTAGCGGAGCGAGCCGGCTATGCACTACACGCGCTGACGCATTGATCTGGGATCCGTCCGCCGACTATCCAAGCGGCGCCCAGCTTCATGTATTTGCTGGTCTAGAGCAATCGGCTGTGAAAGAAGCCTGGCGGCGAGGGTGGTATCCCGTTGTAATTAACGGCCAAGTCGTAGATAAACCGTTAACGGATTTCATTGCCTTCGGCCGCAGCCTTGGATATCCAGCATGTTGTATCGAGGCCTTTAGCAAACACAACGATTGGCGCCGCAGCAACTCTTACGAAGTGGCCTGGGAACGAACGCGTCTGACAGCGTCTGCGCTGACCAATCCGTTTGGGCGGCACACGCCCTGGTCGTACATCTTTCATTTGCCATGCTCGTTTGATTGTTCAGCTACCAAAGAGTATTCCAAAGCGCTGCGCGAATCGCTTCACAAAGAGCAACCGGGATACGCAAAGCAGATTGAATCATTCAACAAACTAATCTTCTTCGTTACCAATGAAAATCGTGCTTACGCACTCCAGGGCGAATTGAAAAATCCTGATCAGGCCCATTACCGAAGTTCTTTTTTCCTTGGTGGGCTCAAAAGAGAGGACGTCTATGGTCCATTGCTCGCAAGAGGCAATGAGCTTTCTATTCGTGACAATCTCGTATTTGTTCTTCAAAACGGAGAACTCAAGGGAATTATAGAAACAAGGTCCGATTGTTTCGGTCCAGAAGCTCCTTTACTCATTCAGTTCGAATAAGCAGGCAAATCAAAGTAACTTCCGACGTCAACTTCTATCAAAGAGGTCAAATTATGAAAGAAACAGATCCCACCACTATCCTTCACATTTCGGATCTACACTTTGGCTCGGACTTTGACATCAGGCGCAAAGGAGGCGTCGACTCGTTGCTAAACTCGCTGGTACGAGATCTCAGGGAAGTTAATGATGACAAGAGTCCGGATTGCATAGTTGTTTCAGGCGATCTCACAACCAAAGGTGAGTCAGAAGGTCATGCCGCAGCCTTGAAATTTCTTGTGGATCTCACCTCGAGGCTGAAACTTCGTCGTAAGGATGTGGTGATCGTTCCCGGGAACCATGAGATTAATTGGGAAGAGCTCAAGCGTTATGACGACGACGGATGGCCGATCGACGAATTGCGTGCGGCTGCGTTTAGTTCTTATGAGAAGAACCTCGTTAATAAGTTTTACGGCCGGGGGAGAATTGATGCGGCCAACTGCTGGTTCACTACTCACTGGTCTGATGAGAAGGTTTTTGTTCTCGGCCTGAATTCATGCATGATCGATGGGCCGCTCTATCAGGGAGTCGGCTATGTTGATCATGAACAGACTGAAGACGCCTTGAGAAGGTTCGGAAAACATTGGGATCGCTGTGCAGTGCGAGTCGCGGTCCTTCACCATCATCTGGTTCCCGTTACATGGATGGAGAGCAGGCCAAATCTGGATCACCCAAGTTTGACGCTTAACACCGAGCGTGTGCTGAGTTGGCTTTCTGAGAATGGTTTTCAGGTTGTTCTTCATGGTCACCAGCATCAACCGTTTTGCGCTGCAGAGGTTAGGTTTGGCAAGTCTAAGAAACGTTTTGCAAGGTCCGAAATAGTCATTTTAGGGGCGGGCAGTGCTGGCGCGAAGCCAGTTCGGCTCGACCACGGCTTGGGCCGAATCCATTATCAGTTACTCTCAGTAGTGCCTGGTCAAATCGAACTGCACTCTCGCATGGCTGACGGGGAGATGTTCACAAGGTTTGAGTACCATCAGCGCCTCTCAATCCCGCTTCGGCCGGGTATGAACAGTCCACAGTTGTGTAGGGTCCTGGCACACTTGGAGACTCAGACGAATAGCAAACTGGTTGGCGCTATCCAGCGAACCGGGGCTGGCACGGCGGTTGGTTTTCCGAGGGACTCTCTACCTTCATTGTACCCGGGTATCTTGGCCGCGGCGTCTAACAAGTGTTTCGGCACCTCTTTGGGGATTTCAGCGCAGAGTGCTGACGATGATGATCCGATGTTCGGCTTATCACATTCCGAACAGATTGCCTCTGGAGACTTTCGGCAGCTCTTCATCGCTCCCGAGCCGGACTGCCAGAAACGCAGAGTCCGTAACTTTCTAACAAAGCTGTCCTTGAAAGGACTCAAGGTGAGAGTTATCTCTGATGACGCCTATTTCTCGATCGCTAAGCCTTCCATGGTTGAAATTTTCGACAAACTAGTCTCGATGTACCCTTCGTTTCCGGCTGCTCCAAGTTTTCGCAGGGCGCTGAGGTCCGATCTTACGAGGCTTATGCTAGCGATCTTCGGCGACGAAGATGATCGTTTCATCGGGTTCACTTTCGATCGAAGCGACAATTCAAGGGCAGGCGTAACCATCCGGTCTCAGAAGAGTTCTTTCGTAGTTCTAGTTTTCGAACCGCCACCGCAGTTCCTCTCATTGGTCCAAAGACTTTTAGACCAAGCGTGGAAGAATGCTTCTTACCCTTGATAGATCTCGGAATTCATCGAGCCTGAACTAGCGGCTGGCTTCTAGTTGTACTACCCGCGCTGCGCACAAACCACCGTGCTCAACTCAGGCTCTAATTCAATAGTCTCGAACACACCAATCTCATATCCGTTCGCGCGCAGGCGTTGGGCCAGAAATACATCAAACGGAAGTAGTACGTCTCCCACCCTCTTCGGCCCCATTTCCACCCCAACTGCGCGGCATTCGATAGCTGACGCATGTGAAACAATGCAATCAAGAAAGAAAAGATAATCCGCCACAGCGTCATAAAGTTCGCGTCCAGCGGAAACAGAGTCGAGGATTGGCCGTGCTTCCGGCACTAGCCAGTTGAGCGGGCGTCTTGCTTTCGTTTCCATCACTGCGGGCTTGCCCAGTAAATCAGATATTCGTTGAATTATGGGATTCGTGTTTGATCCAAAAAAAGGAGGTGATGAAATCATTGCCAATCGGCCCGCAAAAGGAAGAAGTTGGTTGAGATCAGCCACTAAGAACTCGCGACATGAAACGGAGTGTTTTGGGTCGCGCAAACGATCAGCCTCAATGTCTGTGCGCATTTCTATTATGAGTTTGCCAATCTCCTTTTCCACGCAATCCAGCTGCAAGTCGGTTCCGCCATCCCACTCAATGCGAAGCACCGCCGCAGCTAAAACGAACTGTAGAATATGGAGAGTCGACTCGGAGGTATGGTGCGACAGAGTATTTCCCGCAAAACACACCAAGAGCGACTTAAGATCGATTTCCTGGAAGATCTCCTTAACGCTATCTAATTCTTCTAAAGAAGGGTGCTCTAACTTAATTCGTGTGGTCAGTACAGCGAGGTTGCTTCTGTCAGCGCTAACGGTCATTAACCCTCTGTGCGCACAAACAACTGGAGTTGTGCCACTTCCAACAAATGGATCGTAGACAATGTCAGTTTCTATCCTTAGACAGCTCAGAAGGTACTCCACCGAAGATGGCGGCCAGCTGTCCACAAAGGTTAGCCATCGGTGAACCGGTAGCTTATTCATTGGGGCAAATGAAGAGAAGATAGCACCCCCGGATTGGGCTTAGGTGGTTTTGACACCCCTTCCAACTCGTTGTGATTGATATATCAACGCCAAGAGGTATGCTCATCTAATGGTGTTATCGTGGATCGCTTCATCGAAATGCTTTTGATCCACTTCGATAAGTTTACGCTTGCGTCTGCCACAGCCCAAAAGACTGAGCCGGACAATCTTTAAGCTGTCTTTAAGTTGCCTATTGTCTCGGACCAAATCGGCTCTAAAATCTTGAACAAAAGGAGCCGCTTGAAGGAAAGTTCCATTCACGAATGAATTGTTCCCAATATATGGGGATTATGCCATAGGCTAATGGTCAGATGACTTACGCACGAAAAAGAAGAACTTTGGAATTGGCTAAACGTTGACGGGACCGACTTTTGTTCGTCAATACAGTTGCTCCTAGGAACAACCTCAAAAACTCCCAAAGTTGGACAAAGTCAGGAACAACTAAGGTACAACTGGGTGCGGAACGTGCGAGTGGTGCGGACGGTGCGGAACACGAAACTTGCAGTTTTCTTGGGAAAATCAAAAGTCCCCTGTAAAAACCGCAAAAACAATATATTGCTGTCAAGCCCCCCTTCGGCACCATATCCAAAATTAAGCCTTACAGATAAAAGACTTAGGGGGAGCGCGGAAATATCGCGTCTCAACTAAGGCTCAATGTTAGAATTCCTCTCCTGCTTCCTGCGATTGCAGTCTCTTCTACTTGTGACGCAGCTCTTGGAACATTGGAGCGGGGTCATCAGTCGCACTCGATGAACTGACTCAGCTCGTCTACAACGAACTTTTCATGGAATCGCATCCGGCAGTGAACAAAGGGAGTTCAATGAGACAACTACTCTTTTTAACGGTCTGTTTCTTGTCTTTTTTCGTCAACGCTTCAACTCAAATCTCAGACACGTTCGACATTGCGACGTTTCAACCGCCACCCCAGTGGAAAAAGCAAACCAAAGATGGCGTCGTCATCTTTAGTACGTTGAACGAGCAGAAGGGCACTTACGCCATGATCACGCTTTACGGCAGTGGCGAAAGTTCTGGCAATGCGAAAAATAATTTCGATAGCGAGTGGCAACAGTTCGTCGCCGGACAACTTGGGATAAAGGGCACCCCGCAGATCGAGCCGGTTCGAAATACTGAGGGGTGGGCCATCGTCACCGGAGGCACTACTTTTCAAAACGAACAGGGAACATCAGCAATTATCCTGAGCACCTATTCCGGGTACGGAAAAACCTTCAGCGTAACGGCGATCTTTAACAGTCAGGATAATCTTCCCGCCATCGAGGCGTTTGCCGCTTCGATCAAATTGAGGAAACCTGAAACGCGCCCTCAGCCCGCACCAGCCAATAATGACAGCGTTGTTTCAATCCTTGGCACTTGGGGGAAACAGGCCGGTGCGCACATGACCTACGGCGATCCAGTAGCCGCGGGCATGGCCGGATACAGCAAAGATCAATATACGTTCAACGCAGATGGCACCTACAGCTTTGTTTCCAAAACCTTCAGGATGTCCTTAGATAAACTTCTGTTGGTTAAAGAGAACGGAAGTTATCAAGTCAGTGGCAACACGATCATCATCAGGCCGAAGAAAAGCGTGATTGAAGCGTGGAGCAAAAGCAATGGTGGTGATAGCTGGGGCAGACTCTTGACAACACAAAACCGGCCCCTCGAAACGATAACCTACCGATTCACTAAACACTATTTTTCCGGGATACAAGTTTGGAATCTGGTGCTGCAGTCCGATCGCCCTAACCAAAGGGATGGTCCATTCAGCAATAACACTACATTTGATAACGCCTGGTATTACGCGCCGATCTCTTCGAGCAATCCTGTAATTGAGCTGCCGAGATAGCGCGTCCAGTTGTCATAGACCAAAGCGTCTTCAGTCCTGTAGGGTTCGGAGCGGTGCCCACACTTCTCACCTGGACTGAATACTGCTTTGGCAACGGGCGATCGGTCGCTTCACTCCTCGAAAGTGTTTCATTCATTTTTACCCTTCCACCCATTCCATTACCTTATTTCTGATATGCCAAGGCCTACCTGGCCCGGATGAGCTTCGAGTGAAGTTAGACCGTACTGTCAATACTGACAGTTACTGTCTGCCGAACCTTGCCTACAATTCAAAATGAGATGCTTATGTGCCGTAGAGTCCTGGGAAACTGTAGGAAGCAGAAAGAACATCAATCATGAACCTGTCGCGATTCATCTGTATCCTCACCCTCCTGTTGGCATTTATGGCGCTTGTACAAGGCCAGCAGCCAGTTCAACCTGTGTCAAAAAACGTGACTGGGTTGACCGTTATAGAGAAGGCGGAACCGGATCGTGACGCGGGCACTGCAAACATTTTTGCCCGTGCGAGCGCTCCACTTTTGGAGACCATCAAGGCTGGCGGTTCAGATGCCAGGCAACCACAAGCCGACCCCGCTGACCAGTGGCACTTTCAATTCACTCCCTATTTATGGATCGTAGGTATCTCTGGCAGGGCCGGCTTAGGGTCCCTGGCTGTCGACGTCAACACCGGGATCACTGACTCTGATATTCAACTCAACTTCGGTTTCATGGGGACTTTTGAAGCTCGCAAAAAGCGGATAGTTATCCTGACAGATTTGCAATTCTCGAACCTGGGCACTGATAGGCCCAGTCCGGGTCCGTTGTTTTCCGGTGCGAGTGCCGACTTTAAGACTTTCATTTTAGAGCCTCAGGTGGGCTATCGAATCTTCGATAATCCGGAGAAGGATGCTTTCTTCGGTGTGCTGGGAGGTGTTCGTTACTGGCACTTAAAAACCGATCTGACCGTCAATGCAGGCCTGCTTCCCGGCGGCACCGCAAGCCGCAGCCGCGGTTGGGTGGACGGTATCGCAGGTGTGCGTGGCAAGACCCATCTCACGCCGAGATTCTTCGTCACCGGAGAGGCTGATCTTGGTGGTGGTGGCTCAAATTTTACTTACCACTTTTTTGGTGGCGGAGGTTTCCTGGTCGGCAGGCGCTACGCGTTGATCGCTGGATACCGTTATCTCAACGTTAACTACAACAAGGATCGTGTTCTCTTCGACATGGCCCTGCAGGGTCCACTGTTTGGTTTGGGAATCAAGTTCTAAACCAAACCAGAATTTAATGGTCCGAAGAAACTGTTCCTGAATAGCGGGTGCGAGCGATAAAGTGGCGCAAATTTCTGTAACCGATGCTAACTGAGATCGCGATTGCCGTAGGCATTGTGTTTGTCTGCCTGTTGCTTCATGTGGCCGGAATACTGCTGATGGCTGAATGGTTGTTGCAGCACCGGCAGTATTTCGAGCGCTCAGGCGCCAGAATACACTTCAGCATTCTGATGATGGCTCTCATCTCCGGGATCATGCTTTTACACGTAGCCGAGTCCAGCATGTGGGCCGTGTTCTATTGCACCAGCGAATTGTTCCCGGACTTCGAGACCTCTCTTTATTTTTCGCTGGTGAGCTACACGGCTATAGGTTATGGCGATGTGGTACTGCCACAAAATTGGCGGCTATTGGGTGCGATTCAGGGCGTTTCCGGAGTTTTGCTTTGCGGACTCTCCACTGCCTTCATCTTTGCGATTATGAACGCGATGTTCAAAGCGAGAATGCAACAACAATCCCGATGGTAGTCGACGCCGGCACTCACCAGACACTGTCAGAAGTAACAGGTACCACAACACTCACGTCACCATAGAATCTCGCCCTTAAACGCTGTCGTGAGAGGGGGTTAATCATGAGTTGGCTCGATCGATATCGCTTGAAACTATATGTCCGTCAGTCAATCTGGATTTTTCCGGCACTCGGTGTCGTTCTCGGATTGCTCGCGGTGATACTGCTCCACCGGGTCGAGCGCACAATGGGCTGGGAGCTTACGGTCAGCCAGGAAACTGCGCGGACGGTAATGAGCACCATCGCCGCAGCGATGTTCACGCTGGTCGTGGTTGGCTCCTCCGCCGTGCTGCTTGTCGTCCAGCTCGCCAGCGCTCAACTCACCCCACGCATCATTGCATTGGTGTACCGCGACAACCTCAGGAAACTCTCTTTGGCGGTGTTTGTCTTTACTTTCACTTTTTCGGTTGGTGTCCTGGTCAGGATTGAAGGCAGCGTGCCACTCCTGACGAGCTACATTGCGGCCTATGGATTCCTGATCAATCTGGGGCTTTTTCTCCATTTCGTCGATAGCATCGGAAAAACTGTCAGGCCAAGCTCAGCTCTCCGGTTTCTTGGCCTGGCCGGTAGGGAAGTCATCCAAAGTCTTTACCCTTCAAAACTCAAGAGTCATCATCCAGTAGTGGAAACCCCGGTCGAAGTTCTAAACCGAGAACCCGGCCGTATCGTAGTCAACGAAGTTGATGGAGTAGTACTGGCGTTCGATCGCAGAGGTCTTGTTTCCCTCGCCAGAAATTCAAACTGCCTCATCGAGTTGGTTCCCGAGGTCGGCGACTTCGTCGCGGCAGGTGATCCTCTGTTCCGAATTTTTGAGGGTGGCCAGGATATCCCTGCGGATCGCTTACACAAATCGGTTGCCCTGGGCCAGGAACGCACGCTTGAACAAGATCCGATGTATGCGTTTCGCGTTATTGTCGACATCGCGTCAAAAGCCCTCTCGCCTGCCATTAACGATCCCACTACAGCAGTATTGGCGATCGATCAGATTCACCATCTCCTGCGTGCTGTCGGCTCTCGCAATCTGGCTGAAGGACATGTGCCGGACAGGAACGGGCAGGTTCGACTTGTTTATCGCACGCCCGACTGGGAGGACTTTGTTCATCTGGCGGTCACCGAGATTCGCCAATACGGGCGCGAAAGTATTCAGATCATGCGCCGTCTCAGAGCCATGCTTGAAAACCTCATCCAGACATTGCCCCGGCGCCGCGCGGCGCTGCTGCAAGTGGAGCTCAATCTGCTAGTAGCTTCATCGAAGCGAATGTTTCCAGATCTTGACGATCAGGTGCTGGCGAAAACAGCAGACCTGCAAGGTATGGGTGGCGGTGACAAGCGCCGTGAACAGGGTGTTTCAGCCACCGCCTAGCATCGTTCACTTCCTGCCTGAATTGTTCTGGTCCATTTGTTCATTTGGCCCTGCACGAAGAGTCTGATTTCTCTGTGCCACCTCTGTGTGTCTCTGTATCTCTGTGGTTGTTTTTCCTAAGCAATCGTCAACCACAGAGAACACAGAGGTTGCTCCTGAACCCACTGGCAAAATTTACAGGCCTCTATGCATGAAGAGACAAAATCTCTTCGGCTGATCTTTGTGCGCCTCGACCTGTAACTTTTGCCAGTTTCTGGCCTTTGCAGGCTCCGCTACATTTCCGACCAATCGGGAGCTCTACCTGAACACGTTGGAGTTGAAGGAGAAGGTATGACGACGAACTGTCGATCCTGGAAAACGATTGCAGGTTTTGGTTTGGTATTAACCACTCTCTTTTTGTTTCAGAGTAGATCTGCGCTGGCGCAAACTCAGGACCCACCCAAACAAACACCCGAGGTAGAAGAACTAAAACAGCGCCTGCAACAGCTCGAGCAGACAGTGTTGGAATTAAAAGGACAAATCACTGCGATTGAAGACGCCAAGAAACATAACCCAGCCCCAGCAATAGTCGAGGCGAACTATTCGGAACCAGCCGCAGCGACGACTGCTGCTGCGCCTCCTGCCAAACCTCAGAACAGTCAGGGTGAAAGCACATTTGAGATTTATGGTTTTGCGATGCTCGACGCGGGTTATCAATTCAAGCAAAACGATCCGGATTGGTTCGATGTGGTCCGGCCCACGAAG
>Ga0105247_10001046_pt1 | contig 20765 bp, 18 predicted proteins | sample KBSS24metaG_FD_81519 | JGI IMG/M metagenome (GOLD analysis project Ga0105247, IMG submission 81519) | Switchgrass rhizosphere microbial communities from Kellogg Biological Station, Michigan, USA - KBS S2-4 metaG | ecosystem: Host-associated > Plants > Roots > Rhizosphere > Soil | place...
CGCAGCCGCAGCACGTGGTCGACGCGGTGGCGGTGCTCCTCGATGTGGCCGTAGAGCATCGTGCTCGGCGTCTTGAGGCCCTACTTGTGCGCGAGGCGGTGGATGCGCGACCAGTCCTCCCAGTGCGTCTTGTGGTCGACGACCTGACTGCGCACCTCCCAGTCGAAGATCTCCGCGCCGCCTCCGGTGAGGGACTCCAGGCCGGCGTCGATCAGTTCGTCCAGGATCTCGTCGGCGCTCAGGCCGCTCAGGGTCTCGAAGAAGTGGATCTCGGTGGCGGTGAACGCCTTGAGGGCCACGTCCGGCAGTTCGGCCTTGAGCTCGCGCAGCACGCGCGGGTAGTACTTCCACGGCAGCGTCGGGTGCAGGCCGTTGACGATGTGCAGTTCGGTCAGCCCGTCCCCCTTCATGGCGGAGGCGAGGCCGACGGCCTCCTCGACGCGCATCGTGTACGCGTCCTTCGCGCCGGGCTTGCGCTGGAAGGAGCAGTACGCGCAGGACGCGGTGCAGACGTTCGTCAGGTTCAGGTGCCGGTTGACGTTGAAGAAGACCGCGTCACCGTTCTTCTCGGTGCGGACGCCGTGCGCCAGCCGGCCGAGCCAGGCCAGGTCGTCGGTCGCGTAGAGGTCCTCGCCGTCCTGCCGGCTGAGCCGCTCGCGGTTCTCGATCTTCTCGGTCAGTTCGTCCTTGCGTGCCTGCTCCAAAGCCATGCCGTTCAGGGTACGGGGACGGGCTCAGCGCCCGCCGCCCGTGCCCTTGGTGCCGAACGTGCCGAAGCCGCCGGCGGGGAACGTGCCGCCCTCGCCGAACCGGATCCGGGTCGTCGAGGACGTGGTGCTCGCCGGCAGCGCCTTGCCCGGGTCGGCCAGTTGCACGCGCTCGCCCGCCGCGACGCCCCCGGTGACCTGGCTGGCGTCGGTGCCGATCAGGCCGAGCGTGACGTTCACGGTCTTGGTGCCGCTGCCGGTCACGACGGTCACGACGTGCCGCATTCCAATCGAGGTGATCGCCGAGTTCGGGACGAGCACGGCGTCGCTCGCGGTGCCGGTGGTGAGGACGACGTCCGCCCCGACGCCGGCGTGGATCCTCCGGCTGCCGTCGGCGAGGGTGACCGTGACCGGGAAGGTGGTCAGCGAACCGCTGGTGGTGCTGACGATGCCGATCTTGGTGACCGTGCCCTGCAGCGGCGTGCTCTGGCCGTCGACCTGCACCTGGGCCTTCTGCCCCTTCTTCACCTGGTCGATCTGGCTAATCGGCACCTCGATCGTGACGATCTGTTTGCCGGTGCCCAGGATCGTGATGCTGGAGCCGCTGGAACTCGATCCGGCGCTGTAGCCGACACTGGCGATGCTGCCGGCGATCGGGCTCTTCAGGGTGGCGGCGGCGAGGTTCTGCTCGGCGACCTTCAGGTCGGCCTTGCGCGCGTCGATGGCGGCCTGGTCGGCGGCCAGTTGGGTCGCGCTGGCCGGTTCGCCCGTGCTAGTGGTCGCGCTTGTGCCGGTGCTGCCGGACGGGATCGTGCCGGTGCGGGACGTGCTGCCGGTGCCGCCCTGGCCGGTGCTGCCGGGCTGGGTGGTGTCGCGGGACGGGCTGGTGGAGGGCGTTGTCCCGCCCGGCTGACCAGAGCCCCTCCCGCCGGGGGTCGTTCCCGTGGTGGAACCGGACTGCGCCTGGAGCTCGGCGATGAGCCCGTCCAGCGTGCTGATCGCGCCGTGTAGCGTCTTGATCGCCTTGTCCTGCTGGGAGATCGCGTGGTCGAGTGTGTCCATGTCGGTCGCGAGGGTGTCGGCGTAGTGCGCGTAGTCGGCCTGCGCGCTGACGCAATCGGCGTCGGTGGCGGAGGTTTCGCTCGAGGGGCTCGACGAGTCCGAGGAGGAGGGCGACGGGCTCGGGGTCTCGGTCGGCGCGGCGCAGGCGGCGGTCTGGGCGTCGCGCAGGGCGAGGTTCTGCTTGATACCGGCATCGACGGTCTGTTGCGCGGCGTCGACCGCGGCCTGGCCGGTGTCGACGCCCTGCTGGGCCTGCACGACGGCCTTCTGCGCGGCCTTGATCTGCGTGATGAGCTGCGCCTGGTCACCGCTAGCCGAGCCGGTGCTGCCGCCGGAGGGGGCGGACGACGTAGTGCCGGCCGACGGTGCGGGGGCCGGGGTCGAGCTGGACTCGGTCGCCACGAGCGGGGCAGCGCCGGCCGAGTCGGTGCTCATCCCGCCCGTCCCGCCCGTACCGGAACCGGTGCCGGAGGTGGTGCTCGTCTGGCCGTTCTGGTCGTCCTCGAGTCGCTGTTCGGCGCTGGCGACGGCGGCGTCGGCCAAGTCGACCTTGGTCTGCAGGTCGGTCGTGTCAAGCCGGGCCAGGACCTGGCCCTTCGCGACGTCCTGCCCGGCCTTGACCGCGACCTCCGCGACGGTGCCGCCGGTCGCGAAGGAGGCGGTGCTCTTCGACGAGGAGGCGATCGTGCCCGACGCCTCGATCGTCTGGGTGATGCTGCCGGTGGTCACGCTCGTGACGATCGGTTCGGCGGTGTCGTCGCCGGTCGCGGCGATCGCCGCCGAGCTTCCCGCAACGATGACGACCACGCCCGCGCTGAGCGCGCCCAGCCTGCGTCGGCGGACGCGCTGCCGGCGGCGCCTGGCTGCCGGAGTCTCAGGCACCGTTGCCCCCGGTCGGCGCCCCCGCGCCGGGTCGCCGGCCGAAGCCGCCGCGTGCGAAGCAGGCGCCGTCGACGGGGTCGGTGATCGCGATGCTGGTGGCAGTCACGGCTCCGGTGTCGTCGCTCTTGCCCTGCGCGTCGGCGCACCTGCCGACCTGCACCGCCTTGGCGCTCGCCTTCTGCTGCGCGGTGATCGTCGTCTTCGCATCGACCGTGACCGTCTTGTCGATCGTGGCGGTGCTGCCGGGGCTGCCGCTGGTGAAGTCGCGGGCGGCCACGACGATCGTCGAGCCGGACACCGACTTGACCGCGCCGGTCACGAAAGAACCGGTGAAGGTCGGGGCACCGGACGGACGAGCGCCGGTCGGGAAGCCGGAGGGCCGCGACCCGTCGGTGGGGAAGCCGGACGGGCGCTGGCCGCCGCCGAAGCCGCCCCCGAACCCGCTGGTGCACTCGCGGTTGACGGCCGCGGTGACCGAGATCGTCGCGGCCCTGATGGCGCTGGCCGTGCTGTCGCCGGTGTCCGAGCGGGCCACGACGCAGTCGCCGGCCTTAATGCCCGAGACCGGGACCTTCACCTCCTGCGTGAAGGTCGTCGTGCCCGTCCAGCTCACGGCCACCTGGCCGTCCTGCTGGGTCTGCACCTGTGCGGTGGTGCCGTCGACCGCGGCGATCAGGCCGTACGTACCGGGCACGCGCCCGCCGCCGGGAAAGCCGTTGCCGGTGCCGCCCTGGCGCTGCTGACCGGTGCCCGCGCCGGCGCTGCCGCTGGGCTGCGCCGAGGCGGGCGCCGTAGTCGTGTTGTTGCCCGCGGGCTGCGACCCGGAGGACGAGCCGCCGCAGGCCGGCAGGATGAACGCGGCCACGCCGCCGAGGGCGGCGACGGCCAGGATGTGCTTGCTACGCATGGGAAACCTCATTCACTGCGGAGTGCATCGATGGGGGAGAGCCGGGCGGCGCGGGCAGCGGGATAGACACCGAAGCCGACGCCGATCGCGATCGCAACGCCGATGGCGATCAAGATCCACGGGACCGAGATGGCCACCGGGTCGCTGATGAAGCGGCGCAGGACGACGGCACCGCCGACCCCCGCCGCGACGCCGAGCAGGCCGCCGGTGAGACCGAGGATCGAGGCCTCGGAGAGGAACTGCCGGCGGATCAGGGCGGGCGTCCCGCCGAGCGCCTTGCGCAGGCCGATCTCGCGTGTCCGTTCCTTGACCGAGACCAGCATGATGTTCATGACCCCGATGCCACCGACCAGCAGCGACAGCGCAGCGATGCCGATGAGCAGGTTCGTCAGGGTCCCGCTCACCGATGAGGTGGCGCCGATGACCGACTGCTGGGTCGTGATCGTGAAGTCGGTCGTTGACCCGGACGTGACCGAATGCCTATACGCCAGAAGGGCATTCGTCTCCTGATAGGCCGCCGACAGCCGCGAGTCGCTGGTCGCCTTCACGTAGATCGTGGCGACGGACGTGCGGTTCGTGCCGCCGATGATCCGCTGCTTCGCGGTGCTGAGCGGCACGATCGCCTGGTCGTCGAGGTTGGTGGTGGAGTCCGAGCCGGCCGAGGTCAGCACCCCAATCACCTCGTACTGGACGCTGTTGATCTCCACACTGCGGCCGACCGCGACCTCTGCCCGTCCGAACAGCTCACTGGCCGTGTCGGAGGCAAGCACCGTGACGGCGGCCGCGTTCTTCTGGTCGTCGGCCGTGAGGAAGCGGCCGGTGGAGACCTTGCGCGCCCGCACGTCCAGCCAGGAGTCCGTCGTGCCGACGACGGTGGTCTTCCAGTTTGTCGAACCGTTGACCACCGAGACCGAACTGCTCTGCGACACCGGCGCAACGCCGGCGACGTCCGGCGCCGCGGTGGACGAGGAGAGCGCGGCGGCGTCGGCCTCGGTCAGCGTCGCCGCCGACCCGAACCCTCCACGCACGCCACTGGTCGTCGAACTGCCCGGCGAGACGATCAACAGATTACCGCCGAGCGCCGACAGTTGCTTGGCGACCTGCTGCTGCGCGCCCTGGCCCAGCCCGACCGTCAGCACGACGGCCGCGATGCCGATGAGGATGCCGAGCGAGGTGAGGATCGAGCGCATCTTGTGCGTCCGGATCGCGTCCCACCCGTTGCTCAGGGTGTCCAGCCAGTTCATCGGGCGGCCGCCGCGACGGCCGGCTCGTCAGAGGCGATCTGCCCGTCCCGGATGTGGATCACGCGGGCCGCCCGGGCGGCGACATCGGCCTCGTGGGTGATCAGCACGATCGTGCGCCCGTGCCCGTGCAGTTCGTCGAACAGGTCGAGCACGTCCTCGGTGGCGGTCGAGTCGAGGTTTCCGGTCGGCTCGTCGGCCAGGACGAGCGCCGGATCGGTCGCCAGCGCCCGCGCCACCGCGACGCGCTGCTGCTGGCCGCCGGAGAGTTCGCCGGGGCGGTGGTCGACGCGGTCACGCAGGCCCACCCGATCCAGCGCCTCGCGGGCGCGTCTGGCCCGCTCGTCCCGCGCCAGGCCGGCGTAGGCCAGCGGCAACTCGACGTTGCGCTGCGCCGTGAGGGACGGCAGCAGGTTGAACTGCTGGAACACGAAGCCGATCAGGCGGTTGCGCACCTCGGCGAGGTCGATCTCGTCCATCGTCGAGACGTCCTCGCCGGAGAGCAGGTAGTCGCCCGCGGTCGGGACGTCCAGGCAGCCGAGGATGTGCATCAGGGTCGACTTGCCGGAACCGGACGGGCCCATGATCGCGACGTATTCGCCCGTGGTGATCGACAGGCTGACCCCGCACAGCGCCTCGACCTCGACGCTGCCGGTGCGGTAGACCTTCCGGACCTCGCTCAGCTCGATGACCGGTGCCGAGTCAGCCACCGTTCTGCTCCCCGAGGCCGCCGACCGGGAACCCGCCCGCGGGGAAGCTGCCGGCCGGGAAGTTGCCGCCACCCGGGAATCGGCCGGCGGGGAAGTTGCCGGTGCCGCCGGTGCCGGTGCGGTTCGTCCCGCCCGTGCCGGCGCGGCCGGTGTCGGTGCGCGCCAGTTCGATGACCTGGATCTGATCGCCCTCGGCCAGTCCCTTGGTGATCTGGACCTCGGCGCCGGAGGTGATGCCCGTCGTCACGGGGGTCTTGACGGTCTTGCCGTTGACAACCTTGTTGACGTAGCTCGTCCCGTCCGTGTTGCGCTGCAGGGCGAGTGACGGGATGACGATGACGTTCGACAGCTGCTTGTAGATCAGCGTCGCCGTGACGGACGCGCCGTCGTGCAGGCCCTTGGGCGATCCGGTCACCGCGACGACGACCGGGTAGCTGGCCGTGCCGGACGTGGACGAGGAGAGCACGGCGACCGACGAGATCGTGCCGTAGACCGTGTCGGTCGCTCCCGAGACGGTGAGTTGCGCCTGCTGGCCGGCCTTGAGCAGGTCGACCGAGGTGGCATCGACGGTGGCGTTGACGACCCAGGCCCCGGTGCTGATCACCTGGATGCCGGTCGAGCTGGACGAGCTGCTGGAACTGCTGTTCGCGCCGCCGAGCCCGCCGCCTGACGAGCCCGACGACCCGGAGCCAGAGCCGGAGCTCGAACCCGAGCCGGAGACGGACTGACCGACCGTCAGGCCGACGCTCGCGACCGTCCCGCTGAACGGCGCCGTCAGGGTGGCGCCTGCGAGTGCTGTCCGCGCGGACGCCAGCTGGTTCCGGTCCGCGGTCAGGGCGGCCTTGTCGGCCGCCAGTTGCGCGTCGGTGGTGCTGGAGTCGGCGCTGGCAGATTCGTCCGCCTCGACTTTCGCCTTCGCGGTGGCGACGGTGGCCTTGGCCTGCGCGACGGTGGCAGCCAGCGAGGCGGAGTCGATGGTGGCGAGCTTCTGGCCCTTCGTGACCGTCTGCCCCTCGGTGACCAGCACGGAGGTGACGACGCCCGCGGACGAGAAGTTCAGGGTCTGGTCGTTCGCGGGGGCCAGCGTCCCGGTCGCCGAGACGCTCTGCCGGATCGTCCCGGTCGACACCGTCTGGGTCGTCGTGGTGGCCTGGGCCGCCGCGGCCGGTGAGCTGTCACCGCTCGCGGCGAAATACCCGCCGGCACCACCGGCCGCGAGCACGACCACCAGCGCGGCGCTGCTGATGCGGGAGTGCCTGCGCACGCCCTGCACCGCGGACCGGAGCGGGTTCATCGCGCCACCCGCAGGCTGAAGCCGACGCCACGGACCGTGTGGATCAGCGGCGGCTCGACGCGGTCGATCTTCTTGCGCAGGGACGAGATGTAGGAGTCGATGATCGACACCCCTCCTGAGAACGAGTAGTCCCAGACGTTGGACAGGATCTGGTCACGGGACACGACGCGCCCGCTGTTCTGCAGCAGGTAGCGCAGCAGGGCGAACTCGGTGGGCGAGAGGTCGATGGACACGTCGCCGCGCCACACCTCGTGCCGGTCCTCGTCCAGTTCGAGGTCGGCCAGGCGCAGGACGCCGTCGTCATGGGCGTCGGGTCTGGTGCCGGCCGACCAGAACGGTTCAAGGCGGCGCAGGACGGCGCGGACGCGGGCCACGACCTCGTCCAGGCTGAACGGCTTGCTGATGTAGTCGTCGCCGCCGATGGTGAGCCCGGCGACGGTGTCCTCGAGGCGGTTGCGCGCGGTCAGGAAGACGACGCCGACGGTGTCGCGATCGCGGCGGATCTGCCGGCACAGTTCGTAGCCGTCGACATCCGGCAGCATCACGTCGAGCAGGAGCAGGTGCGGACGGAACTCCGCCGCGGCCGCGAGCGCCTCGGCGCCGCTGTGCGCGACGCGGACGTCGAAGCCGACGAAGCGCAGCCCCTTGCGCAGCAGGTCGGCGATATCGACCTCGTCGTCGACGACCAGCAGCCGCTCCCCACGTCCCGGCCTCGGCTCACCGCCTTTGCGCGCGGCCGGCCTCACCATGGTGGCACCCATCCCGTTGCTCCATCCGTTGCCTGGGACGAGCCTGGACGGGGACCTTGGACGAATCCTTCAAACACTCTGTGAACCAGTCAGGAGTTGGTGAGTGCTGTCTGTGAACTGCTCTGCCCGGGTGGGTTCGGTCGCGAGCGGCAGGGCGACGGTGAAGGTGGTGCCGACTCCGGGCACGCTGGTGCACGCGACCGTCCCGTCGTGCGCGGCGACCACGGCGGCGACGATCGAGAGTCCGAGCCCGGTGCCGCCGCGCGCCCTGGAGCGGCCCGGGTCGGCGCGGTAGAACCGCTCGAAGAGGCGGCCCAGGTGTTCGGGCGGGATGCCGGGGCCCTGGTCCGAGACGCTGATCTCGACCGTGCCGCCTGTGGCTTTTACCCTTACCAGCACTGGTGATTCGGTGTGGACGAGCGCGTTGGTAAGCAGGTTGGTGAGCACCTGCCGCAGGCGGTCCACGTCGGCGTCGATCAGGACGTGGCCGCCCTCCGGCCCCTCGTATTCAATCTCACGTTCGTGGTCGCGGGCGCGGGCATCGGAGACCGCGTCGGTCACCAGCGCCACCGCGTCCGTCCGGACCGCGTGCAGCGCGCGCCGCTGGTCGAGGTACGCGAGCAGCAGCAAGTCGTCGACGAGGTGGGCCATCCGCCGCGCCTCGGCCTCGATACGTTCGGTCGCGTGCCGCCGCTCGGCGGGGTCGGTCAGCGCGTCCTTGTTGACCAGTTCGGCGTAGCCGCGGACGGTCGTCAGCGGGGTGCGCAGCTCGTGGCTTGCGTCGGCGATGAACTGCCGCAGCGTCGCCGCGGTCCGGTCCCGCGTCGCGAAGGCCGCTTCGATCTGGCCGAGCATCGAGTTCAGCGTTGCGGCCAGCCGTCCCACCTCGGTGTTCGGACGGTCCAGTGGTACGCGACCGCTCAGATCGCCCGAAGCGATGTTTTCGGCGGTGGCCTCGACGGTGCGCAGCGGACGCAGGCCCATGCGGACCACCACCGCCGCCGACCCGACGAGCAGGGCGAGCACGCTCAGCGCCGCCACGACGGTGATCACCTCGAGCTGGTGCACCGTCGCGTCCGAGGCGCGCAGCGAGATCGCGACCACGGTGGCCGTCCCGTCGCCGTTGTCCGCAACCCGCAGGCGGAATTGTGAGCCGCCGTTCTGCGCCGGCGCCGTGAACGGGTCATCGCCCTTGGCGGCGACGGCCTTCCCGTCGAGCCCGGTCAGGTCGGGGCGGGCCTCGTTCGAGCCGCCGGCCTGCCAGACGATGTTGCCCTGCTTGTCCAGCACCGTGAAGACGAACGGGGTGGGCAGGTCCTCGTCCTGGCGCTGAACGGGACGGACGCGGAACCCGCCGACACCGCCGAGCCCGCCCGGTGCCCCCACAGCGGCGGACGGGCGGCTGGCCAGGCCGGCAAGCTGCTGATCGACCTGGCGGACCAGGTAGGAGCGCAGCAGCGCCACGCCGAGAGTGCCGGTGACGGCCAGGCCGATGGCGACGAGTACTGCGACGCCGGCGACCAGTCTCAGCCGCAACGACCAGCCGGACGGCGCCAGCCGCTGCCTGAGGGTGCCCACGCTGCCAGACTCAATACGGCAAACTTGAAAGAATTCGGAGCGTTCCTTGTGCTCTGCCTGTGCGTTCGTGCGCCACACGAGAACTTTAAGTTGACATCGTTAACTTAACGGTCGTAACTTACCGCGCATGCTGACTCGCATCGCTGGAATCGGGCTCCGTCGTCCGAAGATCGTTCTTGCCGTCGCCGGCCTTGTGCTCGTCCTGGGCGCACTGTTCGGCGGCTCGGTCGCCTCGCACCTGAAGACCGGCGGCTACACCGACCCGGGCGCCGACTCGACCGTCGCCACGCACCTGCTCGACAAGCACTTCCACGGCGGTGGGGCCAACCTGGTGTTCCTGATCAGCTCGCCCGGCGGCCTTGACGGTGCGGCGGCTCGCGCGGCCGGCGCCGACATCGTCACCGGGTTGAATGCCCGCGCCGACTGGGTGAGCAGCACGTCCTCGTACTGGACCGTCCCGGACCCGGCGGCTGCCGGGCTGGTCAGTGCTGACGGGACGTACGCGCTGGTCGCGGCGCACGTCCTGGGTGACGACAACCAGATGCAGGACCGGGCCCGCTCGCTCGCCTCCGAACTGGAGAAGGGGCACGCCGGCGCGACGGTACAGACGGGTGGATCGGCGTTCACCTACGCGCAGGTCACCGACCGCACCAAGGAGGACCTGAAGGTCGCCGAACTGATCTCGATCCCGCTGACGGCGATCGCGCTGATCCTGGTGTTCGGATCGATGATCGCCTCGCTGCTGCCGCTGGCCATCGGGATCCTGTCGATCGTCGGGACGCTCGCGATCCTGCGCCTGCTCTCGATGATCACCGACGTCTCGATCTACGCGATGAACATGACGACCGCGCTGGGGCTCGCGCTGGCGATCGACTACAGCCTGTTCATGGTGAGCCGGTACCGCGAGGAGCTGCGCCGCGGTGCGTCCGTCCCGGATGCGGTGACCACGACTGTGCGGACCGCCGGGCGCACCGTCCTGTTCTCCGCCCTGACCGTCGCGCTGTCGCTGGCGGCGCTGGCCGTGTTCCCGATGTACTTCCTCCGCTCGTTCGCCTATGCCGGCGTCGCGGTCGTCGGCTTCGCCGTGCTGGCCTCGCTGTTCGTCCTGCCCGCGGCGCTGGGACTGATCGGGCACCGCATCAACGCGTGGGACCTGCGGCACTGGGTGCGGCGCGCACTCGGCCGTCCCGACCCGGTGGAGAAGCCACTGTCGGCGGGGTTCTGGTACCGCAACGCGAAGCGGATCATGCGCCGTCCGGTGGCGTTCGGGCTCGCGGTGACGGCACTGTTCCTGGTCCTGGGCGCGCCGTTCCTCAAGGCCCACTTCGGCTACCCGGACGACCGCGTGCTCACCACCGAGGCGAGCGGGCGACAGGTCGGCGACATCCTGCGGGCCGACTTCGCGCGGGATCCGGCGGCCGGGCTGACCGGCGTCGTGTCGTCGATCGCATCCGACCCGTCCGCCCTGCAGTCGTACACGGCGGCGGTGAGCAAGGTGTCCGGTGTCGAGTCGGTGACCTCCGGCGCCGGGACGTTCGTGGCCGGGCGTCAGGTGGGGCCGGCCCCGGACGGGTTCGTGTCCGGCGACGCCGCGATGTTCTCGGTATCGACGGGGGTCGACCCGTTCAGCGACGCGGGCACGTCCCTGGTGAAGGACGTGCGGGCGATCGATGCGCCGTGGCACGTCAGCTACACCGGGTGGGGTGCGTTCAACGTCGACGCGATGGCCGGGCTCGGGGCGAAACTGCCGCTGGCGCTAGGGCTGATCGCGCTGGCCACGTTCGTCGTGCTGTTCCTGTTCACCGGCTCGGTGGTGCTGCCGCTGAAGGCGCTGCTGATGAACACGCTGTCGCTGTCGGCCACGTTCGGCGCCATGGTGTGGATCTTCCAGGACGGTCACTTTTCGTCCCTGCTGGGCTTCACGCCGACGGGCTATCTGGTGGCGAACATGGTGATCCTGATGTTCTGCCTGGCCTTCGGGATGAGCATGGACTACGAGGTGTTCCTGCTCTCGCGGATCCGCGAGTCGTGGGTGGCCTCCGCGCGGACGGACGCCGACAACGAGGAGGCGGTGGCCTACGGCATCGCGCACACGGGGCGGATCGTCACCGCGGCCGCGGCGCTGATGGCGATCGTCTTCGCCGCGATGGTGACCTCGTCGGTCGCGTTCATGCAGCTGTTCGGACTCGGGCTCACGATCGCCGTGCTGGCTGACGCGACGCTCGTCCGGTCCGTCCTCGTCCCGGCGTTCATGAAGTTGATGGGACGGGCCAACTGGTGGGCGCCGCGTCCGCTGGCCCGGTTCCATGACCGCTTCGGGCTCCGGGAGGAGGTCGCGGAACCGACCGTCCGTGAGAGTGTCCCTGCATGACAGCGGCACAGAAGCCGGCACGCAGGCGTGCTCCCCGCGGCAGTGGGGAGCAGCTGCGTGCCGAGATCATCACAGCGGTCAAGGACCTGCTGGTGGAGGGTTCCTCGGTCGAGGCGATCTCGATCCGGGCGGTGGCGCAGCGGGTCGGCGTGACCGCGCCGTCCATCTACCGGCACTTCGCGGACCGCAACGCACTGCTGGACGCCGTGGTGTCGGACGTGTTCGAGGACCTGGACGCGGCGATGGCCGTGGCAGTGGCGGACGTCGCCTCACCGCTGGACAAGTGCGCGCGGCTCGGCATGGCCTACATCCACTGGGCGCTGGAGCACCGCGAGCAGTACCGGATCGCCGTGATGGAGCCATGCATCGAGCCGCCGTCGGTAGACGAGATCATCCGCGACGGGGCGTTCACGCGGCTGCTGACCACGGTGCAGGAATGCATCGATGCCGGGATCTTCGCCGGGGAGCCGCTGCCGATCGCGCTGGATCTCTGGTCCGCCGCGCACGGCCTCGCGTCGCTGGTGATCGCCAAGCCGTACCTGCCGTGGGGAGACGTCTCGGAGATGGCGCTGCGGGTGCTGGCCTCGGCGGCGATCGGGCACGCGGTGATCGATCGCATCGGTTCGCTCGAGATCGCCGACGCCGTCACCTGGCTCCGCTCGCACTAGCCGGTCCTGCTAATTGACCGTCTGGACCCGGTCCTCGAACTTGGTGGAGAGCACGACCGTGGTGCGGGTCCGGGCGACGCCGGAGATCGCGGTGAGCTCGCGGATCGTCAGCTCCAGCCCGGCGATGTCCGGCACGCGGACCTTGACCACGTAGGTCTCCTCACCCGCGACGAACCAGCAGTGCTCGATCGCCGGGATCGCCTCGAGCGCAGCGGTGATCTTGTCCGCGTCGGCGTTGTCCGACAGGAAGATCCCGACCAGGGCGTTCATCGCATAGCCGAGCTGCTCCGGGGCGACGCTCGCGTGGTACCCGGTGATCACCCCGGACGACTCGAGCTTGGCGACGCGCTCGTGCACCGCGGGCGCGCTCAGACCGACGATGCGCGCCAACTCGGCATAGGTCGCCCGGCCGTTGAGCCGCAGCGCGTCCACCAACCGGCGATCGACTCCGTCCACGCCTTGAACCTAGCGCCCGGTCCAGCGTTCGAGCAGGTCGTGCTTCACGCCGACGGCGTCGAGGATCTTGCCCGCGATGAAGTCGACCAACTGCTGCACGGTGGCGGACGCGCCGTAGAACCCCGGCGACGCAGGCAGGACGATCGCCCCGGCGTCGTGCAGGGCAAGCATGTGGACGAGCGCGGACCGCGTGTACGGCGCCTCCCGCGGGACGACCACGAGCGGGCGACGCTCCTTGAGGGTGACGTCGCCGGCGCGCTGGACGAGGTCCTTGCTCAGCCCGAGCGCGATGCCCGCCAGGCTCGCGGTCGTCGCGGGGACGACGATCATGCCCTCGGTCTGGTACGAGCCCGACGACGGTCCGGCAGCGAAGTCGGCGGCCGACCAGTAGCGGGTGTTGCCCAGGTCGTCCCGGTTCAGCCACTGTCGGACGTCCTGCTGCCAGTGCGCATCACGGACGGTGCGGTCGGTCTCGTCCAGGATCGTGAGCCGGGCCGCCTTGCTGATCACCAGATCGACCGGCAGGCCCGCGTCCAGCAGTCCGTTCAGCACGGCGGCCGCGTACGGCGTGCCGGACGCCCCGGTGACCCCGACGACCCACGGTGTGCGGCTCATCAGCGGCCCAGCCCGTGGACGATCAGGTCGGCGAGCGCGAAGCCGAACATGCCGATGCCGATGAACCCGTTGGCGGTGAAGAACGCGCGGTTGACCCGCGACAGGTCGTCGGCCCGGACGATCAGGTGCTCGTAGATCAGGATGAGCCCGGCGAGCGCCAGGCCCGTCCACCACAGCCAGCCGAGGCCAGCGGCGGCACCGAACCACACGAAGGCGGCGAAGGTCACGACGTGCACGACCGAACTCGCAGCCAGGGCAGCCCCGATGCCGAATCGGGCCGGGACGGACTTGATACCGTGCGCCCGGTCTACCGCGACGTCCTGGCAGGCGTAGATCAGGTCGAAGCCGCCGATCCAGGTGCCGACCGCGATGCCGAGCGCGCACGGCGCCCAGCCCGCCGATCCGGTCACTCCGATCCAGGCGCCGACGGGCGCGACGAACTGGGCCAGCGCCAGCAGCACCTGCGGGAAGTTCGTGAACCGCTTGCCGTACGAGTACAGGACGAGCAGGAAGATCGCGATCGGGGCCAGCGCCAGGCAGAGCCAGCCGAGCAGGGCGGCGGCGCCGAGGAAGACCGCCAGCGCGATCGCCGTGCCGACCCACGCTGCTTGGACGGTCAGCTCGCCGGTGACGAGCTCGCGGCGGGCCGTCCGCGGATTGAGTGCGTCGTAGCGGCGGTCCAGGATGCGGTTGGCGCTCATCGCGACCGTGCGCGCGGCGACCATTGCGACGGTGATCAGGAACAGCTGCCACCAGTGCACGGTGCGGGTCTGCTGCCACATCGCGGTCAGCGCGGCGATGTAGGCGAACGGCAGTGCGAAGACCGAGTGCTCGATCATCACCAGCGACAGGAACTTGCTCACGGCGCCCCGTTCCGGGGCACCCACCACGCTCGCAGCCGTCACGCTCCTATCCTTCCACCCCCGCGCCTTCCCCCCTGAAATGCCCAGATCCCGGGCCAAGATCCGGTCATTTCAGGGGGGAAGGCGAGATTGGGGTTGTGGATAACCCGGACTTCGAGGAATTCGGCCCGAGGATCGCCGGGTGGCCATGCTGTTCGACCCTTGGGGGCAGCCGTACTTCGGGCCGGTCGGGCTGTGGCGGCGATGGTGGCAGGAACAGGCAGACCAACTCCGCGCCGATCCCGCCGCGCGCCTGGCGGTTCAGCACGGGTTCGTGGTCGCGCCGGCCGCACTGGCGAAGTTGGGCTGGCGTCGCGCCGACATCCGGCGGGAGCTGCGGCGCGGCAACTGGGCGTCCGTCGGGCACGGCGCACTCTCCCCGCTGGTGCTCTCCCCGTCGGGAAACGCGTACCGCGACCGGCGGCGAGCGCACGGGCTGAGCGCCGCGGCCACCGCGCTGCGAAATCCCGACGGCGTCGCCGCGGACTGCACGGCGGCGATCCTGCACGGACTGCCGACGATGGCCGTCCCGCCGACACCACAGCTCACCGCACGATCCGACGCAACACTCGGCCGACGGGCGGGGTCACACACGTTCGGCGCGTCCGTGCGTCCCGAGGACGCCAGCGACTGGTTCGGGGTTCCGGTTCTGACAGTTGCCCGCACGCTGGTGGATCTGGCCCGCCACAGTCGCCGGGACGGGATCATGGCGATCGACGCGGCCCTGCGCGAAGAACTCGTCGATCCGGATGACCTGAAGCGGGCAGTGTCACAGGCGGCGGGCTGGCCCGGCATCCGGCAGGCGCGCGAAGTGCTCGCCCTGGGGGACGGACGTGCCGAATCTGCTGCCGAGTCGATCACGCGCCTGGCCCTGGTCGACGAGGGCTTTCCCCACTTCGAGCCGCAGGTGGTGGTTCGCGACCCCGCCCGCCGCCGGAACTGGCGGGTCGACCTGCTGGAGCCGGTCTCCCGCGTGATCGTGGAGGTGGACGGGCTGGACAAGTATCGCGACGACAACGTCCGCAAGGAGGAGAAGATCCGCGAGACCCGGCTGGAGAAGCTTGGCTACTGCGTCATCCGGGTGACCTGGGACGACGTGGTCCGGCACTGGGTGGATACCGCCGCGCTGATTCGGAAGAAGATCCGCGAACGCGCACCGCACCTTCCCCCCTGAAGCGCCCAGATTCCGCCCCGAAAGTGGGGCATTTCAGGGGGGAAGGTGCGGTTAGAGGCCGTATTCGGGCCAGCGGCGCTCGACGAGCTTCACCGTCGCCTCGTCCAGGAGGGCCTCCTGCGGCCAGCCGCCGTCTCGTCGATAGCCCTCGGTGGGGAGCTTGCGGGTGGCGTCGAGGCCGAGCTTGCCGCCGTAGAACTGCTCGTAGCTGCTGTGGTCGAGGTGGTCGACGGGGCCCTCGGTGTGCAGCACGTCCCGCCCGTAGTCGACGTTGCCGAAGGCCCGCCACGCCACCTCGGCGTAGTCGTGCACGTCGCAGTCGGCGTCGACGACCACGATCAGCTTGGTCAGCGACATCAGCCCCGCGCCCCAGATCGCATGCATGACCTTCTGCGCGTGCTTGGGGAAGCGCTTGTCGATCGAGACGATCGCGCAGTTGTGGAAGACGCCGGCCTCGGGCAGGTCGTAGTCGACGATCTCCGGGATGGTCATCTTGATCAGGGGCAGGAAGATGCGCTCGGTGGCCTTGCCCATCGGGCCGTCCTCCTGGGGCGGACGGCCGACGATGATCGACTGGTAGATCGGCTTCTTGCGCATGGTCATCGTTTCGACCCGCAGATAGGGGAACGGCTCGACCGGCGTGTAGAAACCGGTGTGGTCGCCGAACGGACCCTCGGGCAGGAATTCGCCGGGCTCGACCCAGCCCTCCAGGACGACCTGGGCCTCGGCCGGCACCTGCAGCGGCACCGAGACGCAGTCGACCAGGTCGACGCGGTCGCGCTGCAGGAACCCTGCGAACAGGTACTCGTCGATGTCGGCCGGCAACGGGGCGGACGCGGCGTAGGTGACGGCCGGCGGGCAGCCGAAGGCGATCGCGACGGGCAGTCGCTCGCCCCGGCGGGCCGCGACTGCCGCGTGGTTGGTGGAGTCCTTGTGGATCTGCCAGTGCAGGCTGACGGTCTTCGAGTCCTGCTGCTGCAGCCGATACATGCCCAGGTTGCGCGCGCCGGTCTCCGGGTGCTTGGTGTGGGTCAGGCCGAGGTTCAGGAAGACGCCGCCGTCCTCGGGCCACGAGAAGATGCCGGGCAGCGCGTCGAGGTCGACCTGCTCGCCCTTCAGCACGATCTCCTGGCACGGCGCGCCGCCCTTGACGTGCTTCGGTGGCAGGTCGCGTAACTGCCCCACCTTGCCCAGTGCGTCCCTGATACCGGCCCAGCCCTTGCCCGGCAGTTCCGGCTTGATCAGGTCCGCGATGCGCTCGCCGATCTCGTCCAGCGACTCGACGCCGAGGGCGCGGGCCATCCGGCGCTGCGTCCCGAAGGCGTTGATCAGCAGCGGCATCTGTCCGCGCGTGGGGTTCTCGAACAGCAGCGCCGGGCCGCCGGCGCGCACGACTCTCTGCACGATCCCGGTGACCTCGAGGTGCGGATCGACCGGCGCCGTCACCCGCACCAGGTCGCCGTCCTTCTCGAGCGCCTTGATGAACCCCTGCAGATCGCTGAAAGCCACCCGCTGAGTATCCCTGGACGCCGTCCGAACCCCACGCACCTCCGCGAGCGATCAAAGATCCAATCCCTCGACCGTCCTGACGAGACGCGACGATGGGAGGATCGGCGAATGGTTGACGACGCCAAGACCGTGCTCAAGACCTATCTGCAGGGGGCACGGGACACGTTGGTCTGGAAACTCGACGGGCTCTCGGAACGCGACCAGCGGCTCCCTCGCACACCGACCGGCACCAACCTCCTCGGCATCGTCAAGCATGCGCTCAACGTGGAGGCGGTGTACTTCGGACCGACTTTCGGCCAGGAATGGCCGACGCCGGACGAACTCGTGTCCGCCGACGAGTCCGACCCCCAGGCCGACTGGTACGCGACCGCGTCAGAGACGCCCGCCGGGCTGATTGATCTCTACAGGCGGGTGCAGACCTTCGCCGACGCCACCATCGACACCCGGCCACTGGACGCCATTGGCCGGGTGTCGCATTGGAACGCTGCGGAGGTGAGCCTCCACCAGATCCTCGTGCACGTGATAGTCGACCTGCAGCGCCACGCTGGCCACGCTGACATCCTGCGCGAGCAGATCGATGGCGCCGTCGGCCTGCTTCAGGACCACAGCAACGTCCCGGCCGACCGCGACTGGCCGGCGTACGCCGCGCGGCTGACCGCCCTCGCCGAGCGGTTCTGAGCAGGTCGCCTTCACAGACGCGGCCGAGGCCGCCGAACAACTCACCATCATGACCGCACCCGGCACACCGCCGAGGAGAGCGCCCCGAGGCGGGTGCAGGGTCAGTTCAGGCCGGCGTAGGAATGCAGGCCGCTGATGACCACGTTGACGATTACGAAGTTGAAGATGATCGAGCCGAAGGCGGCCAGGTTGATCCAGGCGGCGGCGCGGCCCTTCCAGCCGGCGGTCGCGCGGGCGTGCAGGTAGCAGGCGTAGATGACCCAGACGATGAACGCCCAGGTCTCCTTGGGGTCCCAGCCCCAGTAGCGGCCCCATGCGGCCTCGGCCCAGATGGCGCCGCAGATGACCGCGACGGTGTACAGCGGGAACGAGAACGCGATGATCCGGTAGGCGGCCTTGTCCAGGGTGCTCGCGGCGGGCAGCTTGGCGGCGTAGACCGCGAACCGTCCCTGCTTCTCTCCGGACGCCTCGCGCCGGTCGAACCGCTGCTTGGCGAGGAACGCCATCGTGAACACCGCGCTGGTCATGAATGCGCCCTCGGAGACCGCGATCAGCGAGACGTGGATGGCCAGCCAGTACGACTTCAGGGCCGGGACGAGCGGCTGCGCGTCGGAGTAGAAGACGGTGCCGGCGAAGAACATGACCAGGATCACCGGCAGCAGGATGAACCCGCCCAGGTGCCGGATGGACGGCAGCCGCCAGAGCACCGCGACGAACGCGATCACCGCGACGATGCCGGCGACCGAGGCGAACTCGTACATGTTCGACCACGGCACCGCGTCGACGGCCGCGGCGCGGACCGCTATCGAGGCGCCGTGGAACAGCACCCCCAGCATCGTGATCCACAGCGCGAACCTGCCTACGCGCTCCGCGCCGGACGGACGGACACGGGCGGGGTTTCGAGGTCCCCCAGCCGCTTCGCGGCCGGGAGGTGCCCCCACACCGGCCCGCACCTCGACCGCCGGACCGCCTGCGCTCACCAGGACCTTTTCGGTGGCGGGCACGGTGGCGGCGATGCGGCCGCGGCGGCCGAAGGCGTACTCGGCGACGAAGCCGACCATGCCGACGGCGTAGATCGAGATAGCCGTGGTGAAGAACGTGTCAGACAGGTGTGCGGCGGAGCCGTTGATCCCGCTCAAGGACGTTCCCTTCTGTCTTCAAGCGTTCGACGAGTGATTCGAACTCGGCGGTGAAGTTGCCCGAATCGCTGCGGGCCAGCCCACCAACCGAGACAACCGTAAGCGACGGTCCCCCGCCAGCGGGAGGTGCCCCCAGTCCGGGAGACAGACGGATCCAGACCCGGCGCCGGCGCACGGCAAGTGACCCGAGCAGGCCGATCACCATGGCGACCGCGGCGACCAGCAGCCAGGACTGCGCTGGGTCGTGACTGACCTGGAAGCTGACCCAGTTCTTCCACCCGTCGAAGCGCACGGTGACCTTCTTGGCCCCGGTGCCGACGGTGAAGGACTCACCGACCTGCAGGTTCTTCTGGCCGACCGGTTCGCCGAACTTCGAGGTGTCCAGCGAGTACACCGAGCGCGGCAGGCCGGTGTTGTTGGCGTCGCCGACGAACACCCGCACGGCGAGCGCCGGGTTGTTGGCCTGCGGCGAGATCGAGCTGACCCTGCCGTCGGCGGCGGCGACCGGGGTCGGCGCGAAGAGCACCGACAGGCCAACGTCCTGCTTCGCGCCCTGCGGGCCGTCGAAGCTGAACGCCCCCTCGGACAGCAGGGTCGTCGCCTCGGTCGGCAGGACCGGCATGGTCTTGGTCCGGACGGACCCGTCGGGCATGGTCACCGTCACCGTCGGCGCGTAGCCGTGGCCGAGCAGGTACAGCCGGTCACCCTCGAGCCGCAACGGGTGGTTGACGGTGATGCGCCCCTTCTTCGGCGGCGCGTCCACGTTGTCCTTGTAGGTGATGTCGGCGGTGAAGTCGGTGGCCCGTCCGTCCGCGGTGTACGTCGCACTGAACCTGTCCAGGGTCTGGACGCAGAACGGCGCCGGGCTCACATCTCCTTGTGCGGCAAGGCGTCCGGGCCGCCATGAGTCGTACTGGATGACGGCGTTGCAGAAGCCGTCGCCCTCCACGACGATGCGCTGCCCCTCGTAGTTGAAGAGCCGGCCGACGCCGATCAGGACGAGCGCACAGAGCAGGGCCACGTGGAAGATGATGTTGCCGGTCTCGCGTGAGTACCCCTTCTCGGCACTGATCTCGGTGCCGCGCACGGCCACGCGCCAACGGCGGCCTAGTGCCCGCCGCGCCGAGGCGGCCACGACGGCGGGCGCTCCCGCGACCTCGTACGAGGCGGACTCCGGCAGCCGCGACAGGTTGCGCGGCGCCGGCAGCGGCTTGCGCAGCACGGCCCGCACGTGCAACCGGATCCGCGGGATCAGGCAGCCGACCAGCGAGACGAACAGCAGCAGGTAGATCGCGCTGAACCAGACCGACCCGAACACGTCGTACATGCCGAGCTTGTCCAGGAACCGCCCCCACGTCCCGTGCGAGGTGATGTACTCGTCGGTCTTGGACGAGTTGAGCGGGCGCTGCGGCAGGATCGAACCCGGTACCGCCGCGATCGCCAGCAGGAACAGCAGGACGAGCGCCGTGCGCATCGAGGTCAGCGTGCGCCACAGCCTCCGCGCCGGCCGAAGCACCGTCCGGACGGAACTCATACCGAGATCCCGTCGGTGCCGACGGCGCCGCGGAGCTCGTTCATCAGGTGCTCCCACTGGCCGCTCACCAGCAGGACGCCGATCGCGATCAGCAGGACGCCGCCGAGCACGCTGACCGCGCGGCGGTGGCGGCGGACGAACGCGAGCGTTCCGCTCATCCAGCCGAACCCGAGCGCGACGAGCAGGAACGGGACGCCCAGGCCGATGCAGTAGCAGAACATCAGGAAGGCCCCACGCCCGGCGGTGGCCTGCTGGAACGACATCGAAAAGACCGCGCCGAAGGTCGGCGTGAGGCACGGCGTCCACGCCAGGCCGAACGCGGCACCGAGCAGCGGCGCACCGACCAGTCCCGCCCGCGGCAGGCGATGGAGCTTGAAATCCCTTTGCAGGAAGGGGATTCCGCCGAGGAAGACGATGCCCATCAGGATCGTGACCACACCGAGGATCTGCTGGATGCCCCGCGTGTGGTCCTGGATCGCCTGGCCGAGAGCTCCGAATGCCAGCCCCTGCAGGACGAAGATCGCGGTGAAGCCGAGCACGAACAGCAAGGCGCCGCCGGCCATCCGGCGCTGGCTGGGCTGCTCGTCCC
>Ga0105247_10001049_pt1 | contig 20723 bp, 18 predicted proteins | sample KBSS24metaG_FD_81519 | JGI IMG/M metagenome (GOLD analysis project Ga0105247, IMG submission 81519) | Switchgrass rhizosphere microbial communities from Kellogg Biological Station, Michigan, USA - KBS S2-4 metaG | ecosystem: Host-associated > Plants > Roots > Rhizosphere > Soil | place...
CTGGCCGACCTGCCAGACCTGCTGCGGTTGCCACCCGTGCGGGGGCGGCGCGCCCGGATAGCCGGGAGGAGGAGGCGGCGGAGCGGGGGGATACGGGTAGGCGCCCATGGCGCTCGACTATACTGCGGCCGCGTGACGCGGACGCGGTTCGCTCCATCCCCGACCGGCGATCTGCACGTCGGCGGCGCTTTCGTAGCGCTGGCGTCGTGGTGGCTCTCACGGCGTGAACGTGCGCCAGGGGGCGAACGGGACGAGCGGGACGAGCGGGACGAGCAGGACGAGCGGGACGAGGGGAGCGAGCGAGACGAGCGGGGCGGCGGTCGCGGGTCGTTCGTGGTGCGCGTCGAGGACCTCGACCCGCCGCGCGTCGTCGCCGGATCGGCCGAGCGGATCCTGGACGACCTCGCGTGGCTCGGGCTGACGTGGGACGGCGGCGTGGTCGCGCAGTCGGCGCGTCACGGCGCGTACGAGCGCGCGCTCGCGCGCCTCGCGTCGCAGGGGCTCACCTACCCGTGCGACTGCTCGCGGGCCGAGATCGCGCGCGCCGCGAGCGCGCCGCACGCCGGCGAAGAGACGATCTACCCCGGGACGTGCCGCGACCTCGACCCGGGGCGCGAGATGAAGCGGCCGCCGGCGATCCGCCTGCGCGTCCCGCCGATCGACGTCGCGTTCGTCGACGGCGCGCGCGGCCCGTTCGCGCAGCGGCTCGATCGCGACGTCGGCGACTTCGTCCTCTGGCGCGGCGACGGCACGTACGCCTACCAGCTCGCGGTGGTGGTCGACGATCTCGACGCGGGGGTGACCGACGTGGTGCGCGGCGCGGACCTCCTCGCGTCGACGCCGCGGCAGATCCACCTGGCCCACCTGCTCGGCGCCGCGCCGCCGCGCTACGTGCACCTGCCGCTCGTCCGGGGCCCGGGCGGCGAGCGGCTCGCGAAGCGGACGAGGGGCGCGCGCGTCCGCGCCCTCCGCGAAGCGGGCGCCGCGCCCGAGGCGATCCTCGGCGCGATGGCCGCGGCGATCGGCCTCTGCGCCGGGCCGGGCCCGTGTACGTTGCACGAGATCGCGCGCGCGCCGCTCGCCGCGTGGGCCGCGTCGTCGTGGACGATCCCGCGCGCCTGGGCCGACGCCGCCGCCGGCTGAGCGCTCGCCGTCGCGCCGTCGCGCGCCCGCCTCGACCCGATCGCGGGGGGCCGCGCCGCCGCCGCCCTTCGGTCGCTACGGCACGCGGAGAGAGAGGTAGACGCCGACGCCGATGCCGATCGCGCCGGCGACCACCCAGACGAGGACCCAGCCGCGCGGGCCGATGCCCGCCTCGACGCGCCGGAAGCGGACGCTCGTCACCGATTGTCGCGAGGAGGACGACGACGGCGACGAGCCGCGCGAGGGGGCGCCGGTCGGCGCCGGGGTCGGCGTGCCGGTCACGGGGAGCGTCGCGGCGAGCGCCAGCGGCGCGGCGCGCGGGTGCGCGCTCGGGAAGGGCGAGGGGATCGTCGCGGCGCGGCCGTCGACGGCGTCGTCGACCAGGACGACGGCGTGCGGCACGACGGCCTCGACGTCGTCGGGGTCGACGCCGGCCTGGGCGACCGCCGCGGCGAACGCGGCCGCGGTCGGGTACCTGCGCTCGGGGTCCTTCGCGAGCGCGTGGAGGACGACCGCCTCGAGCGCGCGCGAGATGGGCCGGTCCGGCGCGCGGAGGCGCGGCGCGACGGGCTCGCTCGTGAGGTGCGCCGTGAGGACGACGAGCGGCGTCGCGCCGGTGAACGGGACGACGCCGGTGAGGAGCTGGTACAGCATCACGCCCACCGCGTAGACGTCGCACCGCGCGTCGAGCTCGTCGCCGCGCGCCTGCTCGGGCGCCATGTACTCCGGCGTCCCGAACACCATGTTGTGGACGGTGAGCACGGTCGTGCCGGCGCCGGTGCCGCCGGTCATGATCTTGGCCAGCCCGAAGTCGACGACGATCGCGTGCTCGTCGTGCCCGGCCCCGCGGAGGATCACGTTGGCCGGCTTGAGGTCGCGGTGGATGACGCCCTGGGCGTGGGCCGACGAGAGCGCGTGGCACACCTGCGCGATGATCGCCGTGGCGCGGTCGGGGGCGAGCGCGCCCTCCTCCGCGACGACGCGGTCGAGCGCCGGCCCGTCGATCTTCGGGAGCGCGATGTAGAGCAGGGTCGCGTCGGGGCGGCGCGGATCGTCGATCTCGCCGAAGTCGACGATCGGGCACAGGTGGCGCCCGCGGAGGCGCCGAAGGATCGCCGCCTCGCGCGTGAAGCGGCCGCGCACCTGCGCGTCGCCGAGGAGGTGCGGGTGGATCACCTTGAGCGCGACGACGTCGCCCTCCGCCACGCGCCGCGCCTCGTAGACGATCCCGGTCCCCCCCTCGCCGAGGACGCCGCGGATCTCGAACTTGTCGCCGAGGAGGTGGCCCGGGCGGAGCGCCGGCGCCGCGCTAGGCAGATGCTCTCGGTTCGACATCTCGCCCGCGCGAGACTAACGCGATTCGGCTCGTCGACGGCGGCGCCGCCTCGAAGAGGAGCGACCACAGCGAGGGGGGCGCGCCGTAGCGCGCCTCGTAGGCCTCCTGGCGCGCCTCGCCGCCCGCGTCGCCGGCCAAGAAGGCCATGTCGAGGACGACCCACCGAGCCTCGCGGAGCGCCCCCTGGAGGCCCTTCACGACGTGCTGGAGGCGCTTGTCCGCGACGCCGACGACCCGCTCCTCCTCGATGGCGAACGACGCGCCGTCGACCTTCGTGGCCGTCATCGTCACCTCCTGGATCGTGACGAAGCGGCCGATCGGCGAGAACGCGACGCGCACGTACGTCTCGCGATCGCGGCGGGGCGGGGCCTCCGGCGCGCGATCGCGATCGCCCGCCGACGAGGGCTCGCCCGCCTCCAGGGGCGCGCCGTCGCGGTCGATCTCGAAGAGCGACGGCGCGTGCACCCCCGCGAGCAGGTAGAGCGCGTCGCACTCGCCGCTGTCCGCGGGGCGCAGGAGCGCGCGCACCGGGAGGATCGACTCGATGGTGCGGCCGAGCGCGGCGATCGCGTCCGCCTCGTGCGCGGCGAGGGCGCGCGGCTCCGGGGCCTCGCGCCAGACGAGCCCGGGGTACGCGCGCCGCGCCGCGGCGAGCGCGATCCGCCGCTCCCGCTCGCGCACCCTCGTGATCCCGCACGTCGCGCCGCACGCCATCGTCCATGTGTGTCATCGCGCCGCCCCCCCGGCAAGAGAGCGCACGCACGGGCGCCGGCGAGCGGGCTCAGTCGCCCTTCGGACCCTCGTTGTAGCCGCGCGGCCGGTACTTGGGGTCGACGCCGCCGTGGGTGTCGCCGTTGTCGATGGTGTCGCGCGCGAGGTAAGAGACCCACGATCCGGGGAAGCGCTCGGCGAGGTCCTCGAGCGCGTCGTGCACCTGGGTGTCGGGGCCCATCGCGTGCTCGTCCCAGAGGCACTGCACGCCGAGCGCGATCAGGTTCTGATCGTTCGGCGCGAGCTCGAAGCCGCGCTGGTAGTACGGCCACGCCTCGGGGGCCCTGTGCAGTCTGCACAGGGTGTCGCCGAGGTACACGCTCGCCATCGGCCACTTCGGCGCGAGCTCGAGCGCGACGCGGTTCGACTCGAGGCGGAGGTCGAGGCGCCCGCGCGACCCCTGCATGACGGAGTAGTTCAGGTGCGCCTTCGCGCTCCGCGGCACGGCCTTCCGCGTCGCGTCCCAGAACGACAGATCGTCCGTGTAGTCGTTCGCGTGGAGGCGCGCCTTGACCGACTGGAGCCCGAGGAACGCGACGAGCGCGCCCGCGGCGATCGCGCCGGCGCCGCGCGCGCGCGTCGCGCGGAAGAGGCCCGCGAAGAGCATCGCGAGGAGCACGCTCGTCCCGATCGCCGGGAAATACCAGAAGCGCTCCGCGCGCACGGTGGGGAGGACGATCGGGACGTTCGACACGGGGAAGTACGACAGGACGATGCCGACCATCGCCACGCCGATCAGCGGGCGGAGGTCGCGCTCGGCCGGGCGCGGCACGTCGCCCGCCGAGGAGCGGTACGGCCCCTCGTCGACGAGCTCGTCGAGCGGAGGCCCGCGCCGCGCGCGCCGCCACGCGAGGAGCCCGAGGATCGGCGCGGCGAGGAGCGGCAACGCCATGCACGCCGCGCCGAGCACGCTCTCGGGGAAGACGAGGCGCGACGGCACGGGCTCCTCTGGCGCGGAGTAGTCGCCGGAGAGCGTCCACGGGAAGACGATCTGCGTGAGCCCGCGCCAGTAGACGCGCAGCCCGCCCGCGACGCGGAAGAGCGGCGTCGCGTCGGCGAGCGGGTTGTTGAGCGGATCGCGCGGGAGCGCCGGCTGCGCGTACCAGCGGAGGAGCGCCGCGTACGCGCGCGCCATCCTGGGCTTGTGCTCGTTCGCCTCCACGGAGAGCTCCGCGGGGATCGGCGCGGGGAACATCCTCCGCCGCAGCTCGACGTACAGGACGAACGCGAAGAGCGCCGCGAGCAGGGCGAGGGCGCCGCGGAGCCACGACCGCGGGCGCGACGGGTGCGTGGTGCGGGCGAGCATCAGCGCGGCGAACGGGACGATCGGCACCGCGCACAGCGCGCTCTCCTTCGAGAAGAGGCCGAAGAGGGTCGCGAGGAGCACGCCCACCGGCATCGCCCACGCGGGGAGCGCGAGCGCCGCGAGCGCGAGCAGGAGGCCGAGCGCGCCGAGCACGTCGGCGATCCCGACGACGCCGCTCACCGCCTCGGTGAGGACCGCGCACGCGACGAACAGCGCGCCGGAGAGCCACGCCGTCGCGCGATCGCGCGCGGCGCGCATCACGAGGACCGTGACGAGCGCGCCGTTCACGCCGTGGAGGAGGACGTTCACCCAGTGGTGCAAGAAGGGCGTCTGCTCGCGCGCGCCGATCGCCCACAGGGCGCGCCACACGAGGTCGGGGATGGGCCGGTACGATCCGATGCTCCGGTCCGGCAGGAGGCCCCAGAAATCGCGGTGGAACGCGTCGAGCCACCCGAGCCTCGACGCCGGGTCGGCGACGCTGCGGACGTACGGGTTCGCGAGGAGCGCCTCCTGCTCGTCGAAGATGAAGTTCGTCTTCAGCGGGTGCCGCGTGAAGAGGATCATCGACAAGAAGCAGAGCGGCACCACCGCCACCCAGAACGTCGGATCCTCGCCCAGGAAGTACTCGCGGACCCACGAGCGCAGCGTGATCACGAACGGCCGCGGCTCGTCCCTCGTCTCCTCCGTCGCCTCCGCTCGCCCGTCCATCGCGCGCCTCTCCGCTCCGTCACTCCGGGATCGGCGAGCGTCGCGTCGGCGCGCCCTCGGTGGGGTCGGGCTCGGGGATGTTCCAGTTGTCGCCCCAGAGGTGCGCGCCGCCGTCGATGTACCAGGTCTCGCCGGTGACGAAGTCCGCGGCGTCGCTCGCGAGGTACGCGACGAGCCCCGCCACCTCGCCCGGCGTGCCGTGGCGCTTGGCCGGCGTGCGCGTGCGCGTCATCTCGAGGAGCTCGGGCGGGTACTGGTCGGTGCCGGTCGACTTGATGACGCCGGGGGCGATCGCGTTCACCTGCACGCCGTACTGCGCCCACTCGATCGCGAGCGTCTTCGTCATGTTCTCGACGCCCGCGCGCGCCGCGCCCGTGTGCACCATCCCCGGGAAGCCGCGCGCGATGTTGGCGATGATGTTGACGATGCGGCCGCGCCGCGCCGGGATCATGCAGCGCTTCGCGACGGCCTGGGTCATGAAGAACGTCCCATTGAGGTTGTTCCGGATGACCGCCTCCCAGCCGCGCGTCGTCACCTGCTCGGCGGTGGTCGGGAACTGACCGCCCGCGTTGTTCACGAGGACCGTGATCGGCCCGAGCGCCGCGTACGAGTTGTCGACGAACGCGGCGATCTGCTCGGGCTCGCGGATGTCGCACACCTGCGAGAAGAGCGGGATGCCGAGCGGCTCGAGCTCGAGCCGCGCCGCCGCGAGCCGCTCCTCCTTGCGCCCGCAGATGGCGATCTTCGCGCCGAGCCCGCCGAGCTCCTTGGCCACCGCGAGCCCGATCCCGCTCCCGCCGCCGGTCACGATGGCGGCGTGTCCTGCGAAGAGGCCGGGCCGGAAGATCGACGACATGGGGACGGTGTACTCCGACCCGGCGCGCCCCTCAACATCCCAGGCGATGGCGGCCCGTCGCGCCCCAGCGCGCCGCGGTGACGTTCAAGCGGGCGAAGGGGCGACGAGCGACGCGAGGATCCGCGTCGCGCCGATCGCGTCGAGGCGCCTCTCGAGCGCTCCGCGGACCTTGGCGTCGTTCCAAATTGTCCGGAAAAAGTCCTCATACCCATGGTCCGAATACCAGCCGGCCATGTGCGACGCGGCGTGTGTCTTATGGAGCTTCTCGCTCGCGGGGGGCGAAGGGCGGGCGGCGATCCATTGCGCCACGTGCTCAGCCCGTTTCGGGTCGGCATCGCGGAGCGCGGCGCAGACGAGGCGCTCTAGCGTTTGCTTCGGAGGCAACGTGTCTGCGTGATCGTCGGCTGCGCCGAGAACCATGGAGCACAGACGTGTCGCCAAAATCCCGTCGGGAAGCTTGTACTCATTCGTTCCGTCGACACGTACGGCTCCCACGCCTTCGGCCCAATCGGAGAAGGCTTGCACGACAGACTGCGTCGAGTCCTCACTGGCGGCGCGATCGTCGTCCCAGACGATGACGACGCGCTGTATTCTCCGAGTGCGAGCCGAGTCGACCTCATCGGTCGCCACCCGCGAGATGTTCGGCTTGCCTTTGGAGGGAACGACACGCACCCATCCAGAGTCCGGTAAGTGAAAGGCGAAGATACCTTCGCTCTTCACGAGCTTCCCTAGAGGCTCGTATTTCTTATTTTTCCAGGGAACCCAGCCGCGTGTCGTAAGCCAGCCTTGTAGGAACGCGCGGTCGTGAAACCCCTCGCAGACCAGGATGGATTCTGTCGCGTCACTCACCGCAGATCCTCGTCGATCTCGCTGCGGGCGCTGACGACCCTCGGCCCGGCGAAATGCGAGCTCCGGAGCTTTCCGCGATCGAGCGCGACGCGGACGACGGAGAACTGATCGAGCTGGTCCGGGTGCTCGGTGGTGAGAATCGAGACGAGCGAGTCGATCAGGTCGAGGCTGTGCGTCGAGACGATCACCTGCATCCCGCTCAGCATCGCAGCGATGAGCAGCTTCGCGCTTTGGTAAATCGCGGCGGGGTGCTGGTGCACTTCGGGCTCTTCGATGAGGGCGACTCCACCGCGGATCGCGGCGAGCTCGAGCGCGAGGCGCATGACAGCGTAAATCCCGCTGCCCGCAGCGGAGAGCGGGACCGTGTATCCATCCATGGATACGTGCAAGATGGGTGGGTCGCGTTCGCCGTCGAAGTACGTCAGAAGAACGAGGCCCGTAGCGCCCGGTACGACCGATGAAATCGTCTCCCGAAGAACGCCCTCTGCGCCGCGCTCCAGCGCGCGAGTGAAGAGACGGTGAAGCGGTTCGTGGTTGGCGCCCGCAGCCACTTCGATGAGGTGAGGACGTGAGCCGCTTTGAAATTCCGCCTTCCGATGCAGAGGATCGTTCGCGCTGGGGGGAGTTTGGCCGGATGTATCGTCGACGGCGTCGAGCTCGAACGTATAGCGGTTATCGGGTGCGACGACCGTCGACGCTTTGAACGAGCCGTAGAGCCCCGACTCGATGGTTGCCTCGATACCGACCTGCGCTCGGTCCGAATCGGGCGTGCGCGAAAGCATGCACGTTCGAGCAACGAGCGCATCGCCCTGAATGGCGATGCGTGCCGACGCGTACCCCGGATCGGCCGCACGCTCGAAGAGCCACCGACCACCCGCGGGTAGCTCGGCGCGTCTTCGGATCACCCGGCCGATCGCGTCACCCGGCGATCCCGACGTGCCGATCAGCATCGCGTCCAGGATAGTGCTCTTCCCCGCGCCGCTCGCGCCGACCAGCACGGTGAGCTGCGTGAGCCCCGCGAGCTTCCCCTCGCGAATCCCGCGTAGACGCTGGATTTCGATCCCTGTGATCACGACGCGAGGTTACCGGAGCTAGCCGTCGATTCCACGCGGCAAATCCGCGAAAGTCTCCCTCCGAAAGCGCGGAGCGCGCTCGCGCTCACCCCAGCGCGATCGTCTGGGTGGAGCGGCGCGAGATGGCCTCGCGGGCGAGCTCGTCGGCGCGCTCGTTCATCGGGACGCCGGAGTGGCCGGGGACGTAGACGACGCGGACGTTCTTGCCGCGCTTCGCGAGGACGGCGCGGGTGCGCTCGATGAGCGCCTGGTTGACCTTCGCCTTCCAGCCCTGGGTGAGCACGCCGATCGCGTACTTGCTGTCGGTGTGGACGACGACGTAGGGGGCGTCCTCGGGGATGACCTCGAGCGCGCGGAGGATGCCGGTGAGCTCGGCGACGTTGTTCGTGGCGGTGCCGAGCCACTCGAAGCCTTCGGCGATCTTCCCGCCCGGCGCGATCACGACGAAGCCCGAGCCGGCGGGGCCGGGGTTCCCCGAGCACGCGCCGTCGGTGTACGCGATCCACGAGCCCGCGGGCAGGGGGCCGAGCGAAGGCGCGGAGCGCTTCGAGCCGCCCGCCGTCTTCGCGCGCGGCGCGGCGCCGTCCTCGGCGGCGCCTCGGGGCGAGGGGGCGCCGGCCTTGTCCGGGGGGGCGACCGGCTCGCCCGGGGCGCAGGTGTCGTCGGGCAGGAGCGCCGCGCCCGGCGTCACCGCCAGGTTGCCGGCCGCGGCGCGGTAGGCGCGACCGTCGTTCGGCTTGTAGCGGATCTCGACGCGGCCGCCGTCCGCGTCGAGCGAGCCGTCGGTCTTGGCCCGCGCGAGGACCCGCTGGCCGCGGAGGCTGGCTTCGATCCAGGGCATGCCGGGTGAGTACTACTTTTTTCCGGCTTGCGCTGGGGGCGATTTTCGCGACTCTTGAGGGCCCATGACCTCGCCGGCAGAACCCCGTGCTCCTTCGGCCTCGCGAGCCTCCTCGGTCCCGCGTCCGATCGTCCTCATGATCCTCGACGGCTTCGGCGAGCGCGCCGAGGTCGAGGCGAACGCGGTCCGCATGGCGAAGATGCCGCGCCTCGACGCGCTCGTCGCCTCGTACCCGCACACGCTCATCGGCACGAGCGGGACCGACGTCGGGCTGCCGCCGGGGCAGATGGGCAACAGCGAGGTCGGGCACCTGAACTTCGGCGCGGGGCGCATCGCGATGATGGACATCGCGCGGATCGACAACGCCGTGCACGACGGGACGCTCGGGAAGAACCCGGTGATCGAGCGGTTGATCGACGACGCGAGGCGCGGCGGCGGGCGCTTGCACCTGCTCGGCCTGGCGTCGGACGGGGGCGTGCACAGCTCGCTCGCGCACCTCCTCGCGCTGATCGATCTCGCGGCGGCGCGCGGCGTGCGCGTGGTCGTCCACGCGTTCCTCGACGGGCGCGACGTGCAGCCGGGGACCGCGCCCGGGTACGTCGAGACGATCGCGGCGCACCTTCGTGGCGACGGCGTGGGCGGCGGCGAGAAGGGCGTCATCGGGACCGTCGCCGGGCGCTACTGGGCGATGGATCGAGACAACCGGTGGGAGCGCGTCGAGCGCGCGTTCAAGGCGATTGTGAGCGCCGACGCGCCGAGGCAGGCCGACGCGGTCGCCGGGATCCGCGCGTCGATCGCGGCGAAGAAGACCGACGAGTTCGTCGAGCCGTTCGTGGTCGGCGACTACGCCGGGATCGCCGACGGCGACGCGGCGCTCCACTTCAACTTCCGCCCCGATCGGGCGCGCGAGCTGACGCGCGCGCTCGCGACGCGCGGGTTCGAGCACTTCGCGCGGCCGAAGGACCCGCCCTTCGCGAGCTACGCGTGCATGACGACGTACGACGCGTCGCTCGGCCTGCCGATCGCGTTCCCCAAGGAGAAGTTCGCCGACGTCTTCCCGGAGGTGATCGCGAGGCGCGGGCTCAGGCAGTTCCGGTGCGCCGAGACGGAGAAGTACGCGCACGTCACCTACTTCTTCAACGGCGGGCGCGAGGAGCCGTTCGACGGCGAGGATCGCAAGATGATCCCCTCGCCGAAGGAGGTCGCGACGTACGACGAGAAGCCGGAGATGAGCGCCGCGCAGGTGGCGGCGGCCGTGGTCTCGGCGATCGAGTCGGGCGCGTACGACTTCGTCCTCGTGAACTTCGCGAACCCCGACATGGTCGGTCACACCGGCGTCCTCGACGCGGCGATCCACGCCAACGAGGCGGTGGACCAGGGGATAGGGCAGATCGCCGACGCCGTCCTCGCGAAGCGCGGCGCGCTGCTCATCACCGCCGATCACGGCAACTGCGAGCTCATGGTCGACCCGAAGACGGGCGAGCCGCACACCGCGCACACGCTCAACCCGGTGCCGTTCATCTACGTGAACGACCAGGCGCGCGACGTGAAGCTCCGATCGGGCGGGCGCATCTGCGACGTCGCGCCGACGATGCTCGCGCTCCTCGGGATCGAGAAGCCCGCCGCGATGACCGGCGAGTCGCTCGTGTCACCTGCCCCTCGCGCGCGCGGCCGCGCCGCGAAGTGAGCTCGCGGGGCTCGGTGAGCGTCGGATGAACGACGGGCGGTTCGGCCACTACCGCGTCCTCGAGGAGCTCGGCTCTGGGACGGTCTCGACGATCTACAAGGCGGCGCACGAGCCGCTCGATCGGCTCGTCGCGATCAAGGCGCTGAAGTCGACGATCCTCCCGTCGTCGTCGTTCGCCGCGCAGCTCGAGCGGGAGGCGCGGCTCCTCGGCGAGATGTCGCACCCGAACGTCGTCTTCCTGCACGACTACGTGAAGACCGACCGCGAGATGTACCTCGTGCTCGAGTACGTCGAGGGCTACAGCCTCGCGGAGCTCCTCTCGCGGAGCCGGCGCCTCTCGCCCGAGATCGTCGCGCACATCGGCGCGGAGGTGGCGCGCGGCCTCGCGCACGCGCACGAACGGGGGATCATCCACCGCGACGTGAAGCCGGCCAACGTGCTCCTGTCGAAGCGCGGCGACGTGAAGATCGTCGACTTCGGGATCGCGCAGCGCGAACGGCTGCCGACCGCCGACGAGCCGCTCGGCCGCGGCGAAGGGGAGAACGTCGCGTTCGGGACGCCGGCGTACATGTCCCCGGAGCAGATCCTGGGCGAGTTCGTCGACGCGCGGAGCGACATCTTCTCGCTGGGCGTGGTCCTGTACGAGCTGCTCGTCGGCGCGCGCCCGTTCGACAAGGGCGACGGCGACAAGCGCGCCGCGGCGGTGCGCATCCGGCGCGATCCGCCGACGCCGCTCCGCACGCGCGATCGCGACGTGCCGCGCCCGCTCGAGCGGATCGTGATGCGGTCGATCGAGAAGCTCCCGGCGGACCGGTTCTCGTCGGCGCAGACCGTGGCCGACATGCTGGACGACTTCGTGCGATCGCGCGTGCGCGTCCCGCGTCCGCGCCTGGTCACGCGCGCGCTCGTGAAGGCGCGCCTGCTCCCGGACGATCTCGACGACTCGATCGCCGCGGTGATGGAGGAGACGCGCGCGCCGATCCGCCCGGCGCTCCTCGGCTTCGCCGCGGTCACGGCGATGATCATCCTCGGCGGCGCGGCGATCCAGGTGAGCGCGCACAGCTCGCACCAGGCGACGGGCGGGAGCGGCGCGCCGCTCGAGCTGATCCCCGCGAGCATGGGGGCCTTGCGCGTCGTCGCGACGCCGTGGGCCGACGTCGCGGTCGACGGGCAGCACGTCGACACGACGCCGTTCGCGCGGGCCATCCCGCTCCGGCCGGGGACCCACTACGTGACCCTCACGCACCCGAGCGCGCCGCCGGAGAAGCGGACCGTGACCATCGCCCCCGGCGACACGGCGAGCCTCGACGTCGCGTTCGATCTGAGCCCCGACGACGACGCGGACGCCGGCTCGGACGCCGCTTCGCCGCGCGTCAAGGAGGGCGGATGAGCCCGAGGTCAGCGGCCATCGCCGCGGCGATCGCGGGCGCCGTGTCGTCGTTCGCCGGCAACGCGAGCGCGTTCACGCACATCGTGAAGCCGGGCGAGACGCTCGCGCAGATCGCGGTGCGCGTGTACGGCGACGCCAAGAAGGAGACGATCATCGCCGGCGCGAACGCGCTCGACTCGCAGGGCGGCAGCGCGCCCGTGTCGGGGATGCACCTCGAGATCCCGGCGCCCGGGCACCACCGCGTGGTCACCGGCGAGTCGTGGTCCGACCTCGCGCTGCAGTACCTCGGCGACGCGAAGCGCGCCGACGTGCTCGCGCGGATGAACCAGGCCGTCGCGTGGATCGCGCCGATCGAAGGGCAGGAGATCCAGATCCCGTTCGTCCTCACCGTCATCTGCGGCGAGGGGGAGCGCATGGACCAGCTCTCGCTCCGCTACATGGGCGACGCGAACCGGTCGTGGGAGCTCGAGGCGTACAACGGCCGAAAGGGCACGCTCACCGCCGGCCCGACGCCGCTCAAGCGCGGCGACGTCGTCCTCGTCCCGCTCCTCGACGTGAACCTGACCGACGCGGGGAAGGCCGAGGCGCGCGCCGGCGTCGAGCGCGTCCAGAGCCAGGCAGCGGGCGGCGTGCTCGAGGTGCAGCGCCGCGCCGAGTCGGAGCTCCCGCTCCTCCTCGCCGACGTGCGCCGAGGCCGCTACGTCGAGGCGGTCGCGCGGGGGAACCGCGTCCTCGGCGGAGGCGAGCTCACGCGCGTGCAGCTCGGCGTCCTCCACCGCGCGCTCCTCGAGGCGTACGTCGCGCTCGACGCGCAGGGGTCGGCGCAGGGCGCGTGCGCGGCGTGGCGCGCCGCGGATCCAGGGGCGCGCCTCGACCCGGCGACCGTGTCGCCGAAGATCCGCGCGGCGTGCCCGAAGTGAGCCGCGCGTTCGGCGCGCCGGAGTGATGTGCCGCTTTACACCGCGGCGAGATGCGAGCTAACGGAGGAGGCGTGGCACCGCGACTCCAAGGGCTCCCGTTCTTTCGCTGGCACTCGTCGCGCATCCACGTCCCGCGCGTGCAGCGCCTCACCGAGGGGATCGCGTCGCTCGCGCCGTCCGGCGCCGCGTCGATGCTCGACATCGGGTGCGGCGACGGGACGCTCGCGCGCGGCATCGCCGACCGCGTCGGCGCGACCGACCTCCACGGCGTCGACGTGCTCGTCCGGCCGAGCGCGGTCATCCCGGTCAAGGCGTACGACGGGCACGCGCTCCCCTTCGAGGACCGGAGGTTCGACCTCGTCACGATCTCGGACGTGCTCCACCACGCCGAGTCGCCGCTCGCCGTCGTGCGGGAGGCGCTCCGCGTCCTTTGCCCCGGCGGCGCGCTGATCGTGAAGGACCACTTCCGCTTCGGCGCGGTCAGCAACGCGACCCTCCTCGCGATGGACGTCGTCGGGAACTACGCGGCCGGCGTCCTCGTCCGCGGGAAGTACCTGTCGCCGGCGGAGTGGGTGGAGCTGGTCGCGTCCGCGGGCGGATCGATCGATCGGCTCGTGTGGCCGTTCCAGATCCACGATCTGCCGTGGCGCATCGTCACGCGGAGCGAGTACCAGTTCGTCATGCGCGTCCGCGCGAGCTGACGCCGGCGCCCCCTCCTTCCGCGGAGCCCACGATGCCGACCCTCCTCCAGCGCGCCCTGTCGTTCCCTCCGCTCCGCGCCGCCGCGCGCGGCGCCTCGAACTGGGTCGACCTCCAGTGGTCGTTCATGATCGCGCAGCTCCACGAGGTGGCGCCGCTCGCGAAGGGCGCGCTCCTCGACGTGGGGTGCGGCGAGAAGCCGTACGAATCCATCTTCGCGCCGCACGTGACGTCGTACGTCGGGATCGAGCACGAGGGGACGTTCGCCGAGACCAACGCGAGCGCGGCGACCCGCTCCCAGAAGCCGGACCTCTACTACGACGGCGCGGAGCTCCCGTTCGCCGCCGCGAGCTTCGACACCGTGCTCAACGTGCAGGTGCTCGAGCACACCCCCGAGCCGCAGCGCCTCTTGAACGAGATGGCGCGCGTCCTTCGCCCCGGCGGCACGCTGATCCTGTGCGCCCCGTTCTCGTTCCGCCTGCACGAGGAGCCGCACGACTATTTCCGGTACACGCCGCACGGCCTCCGCGCGATGTGCGCCGAGGCGGGGCTCCGCGTCGACGAGGTGAAGTCGCAGGGGAGCCTGTGGAGCGTCCTCGGCCACAAGCTGAACTCGTACCTCGCGTTCCGCGTCGCGATGCTCGACGCGGTGGCGCAGGCGATGGGGAAGCTCGGCCACGAAGGGGAGCGGAGGGAGAGCCCGCGCTACTGGACGATGCCGCTGGTCCTCCCGGCGATGGGCGCGATCAGCGCGTCGGCGCGGATCCTCGACCGCGTCGCGCCCGACGGCACCGAGACATTGAGCTACCTGATCATCGCGCGGAAATAACGGGGACGATGGCGCGCGCCGCCCTGGGCGCGCCCCGTCGAGCCAGCAATGGCGCGCATCGCGCCGCCGCCCGGGGCGCGTCGTGGAGCCGGCGCGATCGCGCTCGCGCGCGATGGGCGCGCCGCCCGCGATCAGTCCGTCACGTGGCGGTAGCGGCGGCCGCGGCGGACGCGCTCGCCCTTGCCGATGGCGGTCGCGATCCGCGCGAACGTCCACACCGTGCCGCGGAGCTTCGCGAGCTTCGAGAAGCCGACGCGCTCGTTGTACTCGATCGGGATCTCGACGATGTTGTAGTTCGATTTCGCCGGCAAGATGAGCGTGTCGAGGGGGAGCGCGTCGCCCTCGCCGTCGAAGTCGAAGGCGCGGATGACCGACGAGCGGTAGCCGCGCATCCCGCTGTGCACGTCGGTGGTCGGGACGCCGTGCACGGCGTACGCCGTGGCGGCGAAGAAGCGGTTCGCGATGAAGTTCGGGACCGGCATCGCCTTCGGGTAGTGGTACGTGCGGCTCGCGTTCACCACGTCGGCGCCCTGCTCGAGGAGCTCGCGGACGCGCGGGATCATCCGCGTCGGGTAGGTGAAGTCGCAGTCGAGGTACACGAGCGCGTCGCTCTGCTTCGCCGCCTCGTACATCAAGAGCTCCATCGCCGGGCCGTGGCCGCGCGGCGGGAGCTGGCGGATGACGCGCGCGCCCTTGGCCGCGGCGAGCTCCGGCGTGCGATCGCTCGATCCGTCGACGAGGAGGATCTGCGCGTCGGGCGCGACCTCGCGGATCTCGTCGATCATCTTCTCGACGCTCTCCTCTTCGTTGAGCGTCAGCATGCCGACCGTGACCGACAGCTTCTGCCGCTTCGGCGGCTTCCGCGCGACGATGACGCACTGGAACGACAGGAGGCCCGGCGCGCTCTTCGCGACCAGCCCCTCCACCGGTCGCACGTACTGCATGTACGCCTGGTAGAGCGGCGACTGCGCGAGCGCCATCGGGTCGATGTCGCCGTGTTTCTGCTTCTGGAGGAGCTGGTTCCTGATGATCGGCTTCGCGGCGCGGACGAGCATCGGGTTCAGATCGACGCGCATGATCTCGAGGCCCGACTCTTCGACGAGGCGCATCGCGGTCTCGCGCGTGAAGAAGCGCAGGTGCGAGTCGTCGAGGATGCCGCTCGGCTCGTAGGTGAAGTTCCCGGCGAGGAGGCCGAGGCGCACCGTCCACGCGGCGACGTTGGGGAGCGACACGATGACGTGCCCGCCGTCCTCGACGAGGTTCGTCATCCGCTTCAGGACGTCGAGCGGGTTCTTCGTGTGCTCGAGGACGTCGGCGAAGAGGATCGTGTCGAACTTGCGGCCGGCGAGGCGCTCGAGCACGTCGTCGGTCTCGATGTCCGCGGAGACGACCTCGTCGAGCACCTGCTTGGCGCGCTCGATCGACTCGGGGACGATCTCGAGGCCGGTGACGCGCGCGCCGCGCTCGCGCGCGATCTTCCCGTTCGTCCCGATGCCGCAGCCCACGTCGAGCACGGTCCGCGGACGCCCCATGGCGTGCACGAGCGCGTAGTTGACCTCCTCGACGACGTACTTCGGGATCCCGTTCGTGCTTCCGTGGGTGCTCATGACGAGCGCGCGTATAGCACGGGGCCTCGCACGCCGCAGTTTTCGTCGCCTTTCGGGGTGGCGAGGGCGCGCGCTCCTTCGCGAGCAGCGGCGCTTCGCGGGCCGTCTGGCGCGGGATTTACTTCTTTTTGCCGCGGTTCCGCCACGCGGTGTTGAACTCGTCGATCGTCGACTCGGTCCGCGGGTTCCACACCATCTTGCGGAGGAGCGGCGGGGTGATGGTGGGGACGTGGGCGCCGGCCTCGAGCGCCTCGTTGATGTCCATCATGCTGCGCATCGACCCGACGATGATCTTCGACGGGAGCCCCTCGCGGTCGAGCACGTTGCGCGTCGACGAGATGACGCTGCGGACGTCGTAGCCCATGTCCTTCACGCGGCCGGAGAAGATGCTCACGTACGTCGCGCCGGCGAGGGCGGCCAGGTACGCCTGGTTCATCGCCATCAGGCAGGTGACGTTCGTCTTGATGCCCTTCTTCGTGAGCGCGTGGACGACCGGGAGGCCGTGCTCGCTCATCGGCACCTTGATGCAGATGCGCTCGGGGCTCCACGCGTGGTAGCCGAGCGCCTCCTCGAGCTGGTCCTTCTCGTTCTCGGTCGTCAGCTCCACGGACACGTCGCCGTGGCTCACCTTGATGATCTCGCGGATCCGCTCGCCGAGGTCGGCGTCGGGCGCCTCGCGCGAAATGATGAGCGGGTTCGTCGTGACGCCCGAGAGGACGCCCCACGAGAAGAGCTCCTGGATTTCCTTCGGGTCCGAGCTGTCGATGAAGAGGGCCATGGGGGGTTGCTCCTTTAAGCGAACGAAGGCGTCGATGGAAGATTTACCACGAAAACGCGGCGATTTTTCGCGCGACGTCGAGCAGCGTGGCCCCGGTGACGTCCGGCAGCGCCGCTTTGGCGGGCGGCGCCGAGATCGTTGGCTTGCTCACGATCCCGGGCGAGCCGGCGCGCTGGGGGGAGGAGGGGGGCGGTGAGCGCTCCGCGGCCGTCTCCGCGATCGCCTCTGCGGGTGCGCGGAGGGGGCACAGCTCGCATCGGTTCGGCGCGAAGACGAGGCCGGCGCGCATCCCCGCCGCGCGCCCCGCGTCGACGTCCGACGACGTGTCGCCGACCATCCACGACGCGCTCGCGTCGAGCCGGAGCTCCTGGACGAGCTGGACGAGGAGGCCCGGCTTGGGCTTACGGCAATCGCACGGGCCGATCAGCGCGCGCTCGCCGCCCGGCCCGCCGTCCGGATGGTGCATGCACACCGCGACGGACGCGATCGGGGCGCCGCGCGCCGCGAGGAGATCGACGAGCGCGCGGTTGGTCCGCTCGACGGCCTCGCGCCGGAAGTGCCCCTTGGCCGGCCCCGGCTGGTTCGTGGCGATCGCGAGGACGAAGCCCGCGCCGGCGAGGACGCGCAGCCCCTCCTCGACGCCGGCGAGCAGCCGGATGTGATCGGGGTGGAACGCGGTCGTGATCGCGCCGGTCTCCTCGTCGCGGACGATGTCGATCAGCGTGCCGTCGCGATCGAGGACGACGGCGCGGCGCTTCGCCACGGCGCGCTCGTCGCCGGGCCTCGCGGTTACTTCACCGATTCCCACTTCGTCGTCTCGACCTGGAGCTTCGGGTGGCTGACGAGCAGGTGCCAGATGACCGCGCAGAACCCCTCGGTGTGCGGCGTGACGCGCGCGCTCGCGACGGTGGGGACGACGACGCACGCGTCCGCCACCTCCTTCGTGTAGCCGCCGTCGCGCCCGACGATGCCGAACACCTTGGCCTTCCGCTCGCGCGCGAGCTCGAGCGACCGGACGAGGTTCACCGACACGTTCTTCGCGCGGTTCCCGCCGCCGACGGAGAAGACGAGGAGCGCGTCGCTCTCGCGGAGGCGCGACACCTTGAGCCACTCCGAGAAGCACGTGTCCCACCCCTCGTCGTTCACGCGCGCGGTGAGCTCCGACACGTTGTCGGTCGGCGCGTACGCCTCGAAGCCGCAGATCTTCCGGAAGTCGTTCACCGCGTGGCCGGCGTGCCCGGCCGATCCGCCGACGCCGAGGATGAAGAGGCGCCCGCCGCCCGCGCGCGCCTTCGCGAGCCCTTCGGCCACGGCCTCGACGCTCGCCGCGTCGAGCTTGCGAATCAGCTCGACGCTCTCCTCGAGGAACGACTCGGTGAACGTCTTCTCGGTGCCGGTGCTCATGCTGGTGTGCTCGGGGTTCGAGGTGGTCGCGAGCGGCGGGTCGCGGCGCGCGCGATCGCGGAGCTCGGATGGATCGGATGGAAGAGACGCGGTGATCAGGAGCGGTGGAAGTTGGCGACGATGCGCGCGCCGTCGAAGTCGAAGCGGAAACGGAGCGGCTTCAACCCGCGCTTGATCAGCGCCTCGTACACGGCGCGTCGATCGCCGGGGCGCGCGTAGAACATGAAGAAGCCGCCGCCGCCCGCGCCCATCAGCTTGCCGCCGATCGCGCCGGCCTTGCGCGCCGCCTCGTAGTGCTCGTCGATGACCGCGTCGGTCATCTTGGACGCGAGCTTCCGCTTGTTCGTCCAGTGCTCGTGGAGGAGGTCGCCGTAGCTGTCGACGTCGCCCGAGATGAGCAGGCGGCGCGTCTCGTAGCCGAGCTCCTTGATGCGGTGCATCCGCTCGACCGCGTTGTCCTTGTTCGAGGCGATGACCTGCCCCTGCTCGGACAGGACCACCGACGCGGCGCGCTCGACGCCGGAGTAAAAGATGATGAGGTTGCGCTCGAGCTCGTCGAGCACCTCGAGCTTCATCGGCACGCGCTCCGCCTCGACGGTGCCGTCCTTGTGGAACGTGAACGCGGTCACCCCGCCGTACGCGGCGATGTACTGGTCCTGCTTGCCGATCGGCTCCTTGAGGATGTCGATCTCGATCTTGCACGCCTCGTCGGCGAGCTGGTCGCTCGAGACGAACTCGCTCTTGTAGGCGTGGAGCGCGTTCAAGAGCGCGACGGTGAACGTGCTCGACGAGCCGAGCCCCGAGTTGGCCGGCACGTCGGCGACGCTGACGAGCTCGACGCCGCTCTGGATCCCGGTGAAGCGGAGCGCCTCGCGGAACAGGCGGTGCTCGATGTGATCGACCGCGTCGACCGTCTCCGTCTTCGAGTACGCGAGGCGGATGCTGTCGTAAAAGCGCCGGTTCATCGACACGAAGATGTATTTGTCGATGGCCGCGGCGACGAGGAAGCCGCCGTGCTCCTTCGAGTAGCTCGGGAGGTCGGTGCCGCCTCCGCCGAGCGAGAAGCGAACGGGTGCGCGGGAGACGATCATGCGGCGATCACGAGTGGGGCGAGGGGCCCGGCCGAGGGGGCGACGGATGCGAAGGGTGCGTTTTCAAGTGCTCTTCGAGCGTCGCGAGCCCCTCGGGGGAGCCGATTTCGAAGAACCTTACACCAGCGACGTAGGCCCGCAAACGGTGTGATTCGGCCAGGCTTCGCTGCGCGGCGGACAGGTCGGCGCGGGCCCCTTCGGCGACGCCCGCGACGACGTCGCGGCGGAGGGCGATGGCGCCGTAGTCGATGTAATCGAACGCCGGGTCCTTCGTCCCCTTCTCGTAGCGGAGCACCCACGCGCCGTCGGTGACGACGTTCGACGGGTCCCATCTCCCGTGGTTCGCGAAGACGCTCATCGCGCCGTCGCAGTCGTCGTGCGCGTGGAGGAGCGCGAGCGGCGCCGCGTAGTCGAAGGGCAGGTAGCTGTCGCCGTACGTCACGAGGAACGCGGGCTCGAGGAGCGGCAGCGCGGCGCGGAGCGCGCCCAGGGTGCCGAGGAGCTCCGGACCTTCTTCGGAGTAGCGGACCCGGACGCCGAAGCGCGCGCCGTCGCCCACGTGATCGCGGATCTGCTCGCCGAGGTGCGCGACGCACAGCACGACGTCGTCGAAGCCGCACGAGGCGAGCTTCTCGAGCTGCCAGTCGACGAACGGGCGCCCCGCCACGTCGAGCATCGCCTTCGGCGTGGTGAGCGTGCGCGGGCGCATCCGCGTCGCGAGCCCGCCGGCGAGGACCGCCGCCTGCCGCGTCCTCGGCGCGCTCACGGCGCGATCGCGTCGCCGAACACCTCGCGCGCGACCTGCTTCACGCTCTTCTCCACCGCCTCGTCGGACGTGTAGCGGACGCGGAAGCCGAGCGCGGCGAGCTTGTCCGGCTTGATCCGCGACAGCGGCACGTCCCCCGGCCACCCCTGCGCGCCGCCGCCGTACTCGATCCGCGCGTTCGGGCTGGGCGACGCGGCGACGCACAGCTCGGCGATCCGTTTCACGCTGGTCCAGTCGGGGGGCGCGAGGTTGTAGACGTTGATGCGCTCCTGCGCGTGGTCGAGGATGTGGAGCAGGCCCGCGGCGCAGTCGGTGACGTGGAGGTACGGCTTCGCCTGGCGCCCGTCGCCGAGGACGTCGAGGTACTCGGGGTGCGCCTTGAGCTTCTTGCAGAAGTCGAGGATCGCGCCGTGCGTCCCGCGCGCGCCCACCACGTTCCCGAAGCGCGCGATGTACCCGCGGAGGCCGAAGCACTCGACGTACGCCGCGACCAGCGACTCGCCGGCGAACTTGCTCGCGCCGTACAGCGAGAACGGCAGGTGCCCGAGGTCCATCTCGCCGCACGGCTCGGAGGTGTTCCCGTAGACGGTGCCGCTCGACGAGAAGACGAATTTTTTTATGCCGGCCTTGCGCGCCGCCTCGAGCGCGTTGTACGTCGCGATCGTCCCC
>Ga0105247_10001051_pt1 | contig 20694 bp, 22 predicted proteins | sample KBSS24metaG_FD_81519 | JGI IMG/M metagenome (GOLD analysis project Ga0105247, IMG submission 81519) | Switchgrass rhizosphere microbial communities from Kellogg Biological Station, Michigan, USA - KBS S2-4 metaG | ecosystem: Host-associated > Plants > Roots > Rhizosphere > Soil | place...
CGAGCGACCTTGAGAGCCACTGCTCAAGTGCATAAACAGGACTCACCATCCCAAACGCGTTCAGTAAAGCGCCGAATGTAAACACGATTGTGAGCGCCGCGAGATCCTTGCGCTTTGATAAGAATCCGATGCCGGATCGCACCGGATCGACAGCCAATTCCGCGGCGGGAACGCGACTGATTATGCCGACGTTGTCATATGGACATGCCTCCACGCAGTCGAGACAAAAAGTGCAATCGAGGTTGCCGGTCTTGCGCGGTTGAAACAGCGCCAGCTCACAACCACGCTGAATCACAACGAGAGGTGCGGCAGGCTCGCGCACGCCGCGGATGCAGTCTTTCGTCGCGCAAGTATCGCAGGTGTCGTGATCGCGAACCGTGACTTCGAGTGGCGATGCAGTCGAGGCGACGAAGTTAAACTGGCCGATCGGACAGACGAACTTGCAGAACGTCGCATGTTTGAAAATCGAATCGATCACGAGCGCGCCGGCGAAGTAGGTGACGATCAGCCACGCGGTCCACCACGGCGACGCCCACAGGTCGAGCCACTCGTACACAAAAAGCATCGCCACGAGCAGTCCAATCGAGAGCCACTTGTTCCGCAGGGCACGTGGCCAGTTTCGCACCGGGCGAACAAACTTCCGCACGAGATTGCGCACCAACATGAACGGGCAGGCGAGACAAAAGAAGTTCCCCGCAAAAAGCAGTACAAGCACGAGCGCGCCGCGAAAGTGTACCCACGTGAACGTCGTGGCGAGATTCTTCGGCGCGAGCTGCGGCCCGAAGAGCCCGTGCACGATCATTGCCGCGCTAATAATGAAGACAGGAATTTGAAACAGTGTGCGAGCGTGGCGCTGTTTGAGCAGGCTGCCGATGACGGGAACGCGCAACAGATCGAATTGACTACTACTCAGACTGGTGCAACTCCCTTGATTTCAAACTGGCGCTCAAACTTCGCGCCGTCGCGCAAAGTCAGGTGAACGAGGATTACCCAATCTCCGGCCATCGAGAGATCCATGTTTGCCCGGTATTCGCCGGGTGCGACTTCCAATGTATCAGCAAATACCGGCGACATTCCGGCGTGCGACATGTTCCCTTCCAGCTTGATCTGGGCTCCCATTAACGGGGTTCGTGAACCATCTGTCGGGCGTAGTCTGATCTCCACCTGGCCCACGCGCGGTGGTTGCGGTAAAACTTCATGCGCGATTGTGACTTCCGCTGATGACTGAGTGCGACAACTCAGAGCCATGAAAAGGCACAAAAGGCACAAACAGCTAACCTTTGTGCCTTTTGTGCTTTTTTGTGGCGGCATCGCCGGTTAAGCCGCAACGGCCGGCAGCGGTTCGCGATGCAAAGCGCAGCTACACGCCGCAACCTCTTCTCCCTTTGGTGGAAACAGGTGGTAGTACATCGCGATTACCATCGGAATAAACACAATCGCGTTGTAGAAGAGATGTATCTCGACTCGAAACTTCGGAAACAGCGTTTGTACAAAACTGATCGGCACCGGCGAGCCAAACCAGTAGTGATGTGTCAGCGCCTGCCACTGCAAAACCGCATGTTCGATGTGATGCCAGAACTGGATCACCAGCGCCACGGTCCACCACTTACGCGACGTTCCGGTGAAGCCCTGCCGCAAAGTCCAGATCCCAATCAGCATCACGATCGCGTAACCGTAGTGCAGCATTTCAGAGCTCACCAGCCACGGAAAGAACAGACCGAGCACGCCGCCGGCACGAGGCCGCGGCCAGCCAAGCACGTAAATCTGGTAAGCCTGCGTCAGATGCTCAGCCCAGTGCGCCAGGACGATGAACGTAAAAACATTCAGCGCGCGTTTGTGCCAAACAGTGTTCAGCTTGTCGTAAAAACTGTAGTCGGCGGAGCCAATCCGCGCGGAGTGTGTGGTTGCTGACATCTCAACCTCCGTGTGAATCCGTGGCTAATTTGAAGTCGAGCAATCTTATGACGGGTAGTGCAATTAAGTAAAGCCTGAGGTTTTTCATCCACAGATTACACAGAACTATTAATCAATCGGTGTAATCTGTGGATGATCTTCGCCAAAGTGCTTCGCGAGCGACGTGAGATATGCGTCTATCGTCGACGTCTGTCCAAAGATGTAGCGCGACATGAAACGAAAGAGCACGTTCGAGACTTCACCGTCTTCGCGAATCGTCACGCGCGTGCCGCCGTTTTCCGGGGTGAATGAGTAGGTCCACTGGCCCGAATAGCCGAGATCGGTATCACGGATCCGCGTCACCATTCGTTGCGCCGGAACATCCTCGACCAGCTCATAGTTGACGGTCCCGTGTTTTCCTTCTTCACGAAAGTAAACTGGTCCACCCTCCGGCGCCTCGACCTCCATCCGTTTCACATCCGCGCGCCATTTCGGCGCTGAGTCGAAGTCACGCATGACTGCATAAACGTCCTGCGGCGAGCGGTGTAAGAGAATCGAGCGCGAAGCGACGTGCGCTTTCGGTAGCATCGAACCGATCAGCGCCATGATTCCGCCAAGCACCAACAACGCCGCGACAATTCCCACGACGATAAAGATCAGTACCTTCATTGGTCTTCCTTTCATCGGCTGACGAAAAATGAGTTTAGACAGGATTACAAGACTTACGGGATTTACATGAAATCTTGCTATTCCTGTAATCCAGAAATCCTGTCAAACGACTCTCGTGTTGTACTTGCGCTCTGCGTCGCACTAACGTAAAAAGTCTCCGGTGTCCGAATTTTCCCCCGGAGCTACGCTTTCCCATTATCGCATCATCAGTAAAATCGGTGCGGGCGGAATGGGCCAGGTGTACCGGGCGCAGGATATCGAATTAGACCGTCCTGTCGCTCTAAAATTTTTATACCCGGAACTCGCCGCACACCAGAGCCGGCTGAACCGTTTCATCCTGGAAGCGAAAGCCGCCTCAGCTCTCAACCATCCGAACATTCTCACTGTTTACGAAATCGGTCGCGCCGAAGGCATGACTTTCATCGCCACGGAGTTCGTCGAGGGCATCACCCTGCGGCACTACATCCGGCGCAATACCAAGCTGATCGATATACTCGATATCGCAATCCAAATCGCATCCGCACTCGTTGCCGCCCACGCCGCGGGCATCGTCCATCGCGACATCAAGCCAGACAACATCATGGTCCGCAACGACGGCATCGTGAAGCTGCTCGACTTCGGCCTGGCAAAACTGACTGAGCGCGGAGAATTTTCATCGGGACCAGAAGAAACAACCGTCGCGCTTGTGAACACTGAGCCCGGCACGATGCTCGGCACAGTCACTTACATGTCGCCCGAGCAGGCCGCCGGACGCGAGGTCGATGCTCGCTCCGACATCTGGAGTCTCGGCGTAGTGCTTTATGAAATGGTGACGATGCGAGCGCCGTTCGATGGCGCTTCAAAGAGTCACATCATCGTCGCGATTACGGATCACGAGCCGCAACCCGTAACTGACTTCGCGCCCGACGTTCCCGAGCCGCTGGAATACATCATCGCCGAGGCGCTCACGAAAGATCGCGAAGAACGCACGCAAACGGCGAAAGAGATGCTCGGCAAGTTGAGGCGATTGAAGCTGCGGCTCGAGTCCGGCGCATCGGTATCAGATTTCAATCGCTCGCTGGGACCAAACACCTCGATCCCACCGCCAATCTCGCGACCGTCGAAACAAACCACATTGCGTGAACCTCCCAAAACGCGACCGGGCGACGTGGCAGACACGCAAACAATTTCTATTCAGCTACCCCGGAGCAGGAAACTCTCCATTGCGGCGGTCGTGCTTGGCTTGATCGTGATCAGCGCCATCGGCTTTGGTTTTTACAAACTGTTCTCACGACCAAAAGAGATCGGGCCCGCGAAGATGACTGCGCTGACAACAGGCGGGAAGATCAACGGCGAAGACATCAACGGCCAGGTCTCGATCTCACCCGACGGCAAGTACGTCGTCTGCGCTGCCAACGATTCCAAACAGCAGGCCAGTCTGTGGATAAGGCAGATATCGACAAGTAGTCTCGTGCGGATCGTTCCGCCTGAGAATGGCGGCTATTTTGGCACGACGTTCTCTCCTGATGGCGAGCTGGTTTACTACGTCGCGACGCTCGAGAAAAATAAGTTCGTGCCGACGTTGTATCGGGTTCCCGCGCTCGGTGGCACGCCCGCAAAGATTCTCGATCGCGTCTACAGTCCGGTCGGGTTCTCGCGCGACGGATCGCAGTTCGCTTTCGTGCGCCGCAATCAGAACGACATGGCCTTGATGGTGGCGAAGACAGATGGCAGCGGAGAACCGCGCACGATCGCCGTCGCCAAACAGCCGAATGGTTTCTCTATTGCAGGACCGTCATGGTCTCCTGATGGAAAGCTGATCGCGGCCGGCATGTTCAATGGAGTGGGTGCAGGATACTCGACTGTTGTAAGAGTTCCGGTCGAAGGTGGGAATCCGGTATCGATCGGTTCCGAGAAGTGGGCCAGCGTTGGTCGCGTGCTCTGGCTCGCGGACGGAAGCGGGCTCATCATTACTGCGCAGCCTGAGTTCTCGTCGATCGGAACACAGGTGTGGCTGCTTCCCTACCCTGACGGTCCGGCGCGACGAATCACGAACGACCTGAACGGTTACGGAGAAAACAGCGTCGGGCTCACGGCGGATTCAGGCACGATTGCCACGATCCAGCAGGTAAACGCGAGCAGTATCTGGATCGCGGCGCCGAATGACGATGAGAGTCATGCGCGGCAGATCGTGAAAACGAATCTGCCTGACACAGTGCAATGGACATCTGATGGGAAAATTGTTTACGCCAGTCGCACGGGAGAAAACTGGGACATCTGGATGTCGAATGCCGATGGCTCTGACGCGAAGCAACTGACTACGGACGCTTTCATCGATCACGAGCCGTCGGTTTCTGCTGATGGTCGTTATGTCGTCTTTCAATCGAATCGGGCCGGCGGCCGGAATATCTGGCGCGTCGACCCGGACGGCAGCAACTTGAAACAACTGACTGACGGCAACTACGTCGATTCGACTCCCCTTTGTTCGGCTGATGGACACTCAGTGATTTTTGTATCGCAGCGCTCGGGAATAGCGACGCTTTGGAAGGTCGGCATTGACGGCGGCGCTCCAGTGCAGTTGACCAATCGCCCGTCACAACTGCCGTCGATCTCGCCTGACGGAAAGTTGATCGCGTATTTCTTTGCTGACGAACAGGCAAACAATCAACCGAAGCTGTCGCTGATGTCGATTGAAGGTGGTGAGCCGGTCAAGACGATCGATCTGCCGCGATCAGTTCAACCGATCGCGTTTGCGTGGCTGCCAGACGGCCGCTCGGTCGCTTATCTCGATAATAACTCCGGAATTCTTAATGTTTGGAGCCAGCCGCTTGACGGTGGCGCTCCAAAGCAGTTAACTAACTTCAAATCCGAGTTCGTCAACAGCTTTTCCATCTCGCGTGATGGCAAGATCGCGGCTTACCGCTTTTCCGCAACGAGAGACATTGTCCTGATCAAAGGTTTTCGATGAAGTAGTTCCCCTGTGTTGAGATTTCTCTGCGTATCTCTGCGTTCTCTGCGTCGAAATAGACCTTAACGCAGAGAGCGCTGAGATACGCAGAGGACCGCAGAGAAAAAAGGTTTATTCTTACAGGCGACCGTTTTGGACACCTTTTACGCGTAAACCTTTAGAACTATATCTGTTCCACAAACTCCCAGCCTCAACCCTGTGCGAGCAGTGAAAGGAGACGCCCAGATGAATCAAAAAGAATGGACCATCATGATCTACATGGCGGGGGACAACAACCTTGCCGTGGACATGGCTTATGCCATGGAACAAATAAAGAGCGTGGCAGCGACAGGCGCCGATAGCCCGAACCTGTTCGTTTACTACGACGGCAACTCGCCCGCGATACCTACGCTTTACTGCGACTTCTCGGAGCCGAAAAAGGCTCGCTACGTCCGGTCATATAAAGTCCCGAACAAGACCTATCACGTTCCGAAGAAAGAAAACGAGAACGCCGCGAACCCGCGCTCGATTCTTAACTTTGTCGACTGGTGCCTTAATAAAGTCGAGGTCGAGAACAACGGCGAGGTTACGTTCGGACGCCGCGCGCAGAAGTATGCGCTGATATTTTCCGGACACTCGCTCGGCTTTCAGGACATTGGTTTGTTCAAAGACGAAACGTCAGGCAAGTCGATGAAGATGTCAGACTTCTACGACATGCTGCAGGCGCTCGTCAGTAATAAAAACGATTTGCAGGAGCTCGCCCAGGCGAATAACTGGCTGGACGACGATCAGCAGGTTGAGAACGAACTGCTCGGTCAGAAGCTCGACATCCTCGGTTTCGATAGCTGCGTGATGGGAATGCTCGAGGTCGGATATCAATTCAACCTCGTGGCGAAGACGATGATTGCGTCTGAAGGCAGCGTTCCGAGCGCGGGTTGGACCTACGCGAAGATCCTCGGGTGTTTAGGGCGCGAACATAATCACAATCTCGATACACGCGATATGGCGGGGTTGTTCGTGAAGGAGTTCATTCAGAGCCAGGACTCGTATACAGTCGGCGGCGTGTCAGTCGACATGGCTGCGTGGGATCTGGGCCGGTTCAATCATCTGGCTGATGCGTTCGACGAGCTGGCTGAAGCGCTGATTGAATGCTTCAAAGATCCGAAGAGTCGAATCTATCGCCAAATGGAACGCGCGATCCTGCATGTGCACTGGAAGTGCCAGTCATATATGTACGATCAGAATGTCGATCTGGGCGACTTCTGTGAGCTGCTTGATCGCGAGTGTGGTCTGATCGCTGATGAGCTTGGTGACGGCGACGATACCGCTGTACTGAAGCGAGTTCAAAAAGAATGTCGCGGTGTTTTGAAAGAGCTACAGAAGGCGGTGATCCTTGGTGGATTTAGCGGTGGCGGTTACCAGTACTCGAATGGGGTCTCGGTGTTTTTCCCGTGGTCGCGTGATGCTTATGAAGTATCGCGGAAGAACTATGAGACGCTGTGGTTTGCGAAAGACGTAAAGCGAGAAAGATTGTCGTGGAGTGATTTTTTGAAGAAGTATCTTTACCAAGTCAGTCTTCGCAGGTTTGAGGCGCCGTTGGATGCGGTTCCGGCTGGAGCCAAATACCGGTACTACTCAGGCGTGACGTTTGACGAGAGTCCAAGAGCAGTCGCGGCTAATGGGAATACCAAGATCGCTGGTCAGGAAGGCACGAGGATCGCCGGACAAGAAGGAACCAGAATAGCGGGTCAGGAAGGCACGAGGATCGCAGGGCAAGAAGGAACCAGAATCGCCGGTCAGGAAGGCACGAGGATCGCCGGACAAGAAGGGACCAGAATCGCCGGACAAGAAGGCACGAGAATCGCCGGTCAGGAAGGCACCAGAATCGCCGGGCAGGAAGGAACAAGGATCGCGGGCGGCGGCGCGGGTGCGTTCTTTCAAAGCATGCATCTGTTCAAGAACGTCGAGAGCCGTTGGGACGTTTCCGGCTTCACTAAGAAACCTGACGAAACAGATCGTCCTTTAATCTCAAACGCGAAGGCAGGTTCTTCAACCACGTGAGCCCACAAACAAATCCATCAACAATCGAGGCCCGAATCCTCACGATGAGGATGCTGTGGTTCGCGATGCTGATGAGCATTGCCGTCTATTTCGTGTTTACGCTTTTTGCGCAACGAAAGGAAGGCCTCGAGCCGAATCCCACCATCTCGCTTACCTTGCTTTGCGTTGCAGTGTTGATGGTACTGGTAGCCTTCCTGATCAAAAGCAAGTTGTTGAGTAAGGCTGTGGAACAACAGAACACAGCGATGGTCCAGCAGGCGTATGTCGTGACGTGGGCGATCACCGAGGTCGCCGCGCTGCTCGGCCTGCTGGATTTTTTCCTAACGACTGATCGTTACTATTACGTTCTCCTCATCATCGCGGTGCTCGGGCTACTGCTTCACTTCCCGCGCCGCGAACATGTAGTAAATGCCGGGTTCAAGAGCTCGGTCATGTGAAGCTCAGCGCATGGTCCGAAACGTGATTGAGTAGCGCAATGCATCGACGCGGAGGATGCTGTGTTCCCACTCAGAGCGCGCTGGACCAGTGAGGTGGTAAGCCGATCGTGGATCAGCGAGAACGTTAACGCGATCCCACTTTGTATTCACCTTCCGTCTGAACCGCAATGTGCATGGCGCTAGTAGAGAGATGCCGACGACCTGTCCGAACACGGCCTTATCTCGATGCCAACCAATGCCGGCGCCCGGTCCATATTCCGTCACGAGTACGTGCTGGAAAGCATCGGGCTCCAGTTGAGCAAAGGATGCAGCGAGCGATCTGAGCGGGAGTAAAAACTCTGGAATGTCGTCCGCTTTGTTGAGCTGACCGCCGCCGGAAAACTCATACTTCCAGCCGAACGAAACCACACGACGCTTGCCTTTGTAGCCGTGAAACTCAAACTCTCGAAACGGCAATTCGCGTACGTGTGCGACCAGCGCTTCTTCAAAATCCTCTTCAATCAGCTCTGGTTGATACCGGAAACCTTCCAGACGGTGCTCCATTTGACCGCAGAGTAGCCACAAAAAGGCACAAAAAGCACAAAAACTTGAAGATATTCTTTGTGCGTTTGTGGCTAAATGTTTCGCGTAATAACTGGGAGTGGTTTTATGTACACCAGAAAAATCGCCGTAGCGGCGCTCGCCATCGCTTTATCTCTCCTAACGTCAACCAACGCACTCGCGAACACAAAAGCCAAGAAACGCGACGCCGGTCCGCTCAAACGCGCCGAACTGAAGGAAGCCGAGAGCCGACTATCCGAAATGGGTTACCGGACCGGAAGTGTCACGACGCAACAAGCTCTTATTACATTTCAGAAATGGGAAGGCCGGAAGATTACCGGACGCCTCACGCGCGCGGAGCTTGAGGCCATTCGCAATGCGACTCCGCCACGACCGAAAGACGCTGGCTACAAGCACGTCGAAGTTGACCTCGATCGGCAAGTGCTCTTGTTGACGGATGATGATGGTTCGGTGCGGACAATCCTTCCGGTGTCAACCGGCAGCGGCAGACATTACAAAGAAAAACGCATGAGCGGCCTGGCTTACACACCGAGAGGCCGGTTCAAGATCTACAACAAGCTTGCAGGCTGGAGAAAGTCGCCGCTCGGATTACTTTACTATCCCAATTACTTCAGCGACGGTCTGGCCATACACGGCAACCCTGAAGTTCCTCACTCACCGCAAAGTCACGGTTGCGTTCGCATTCCGATGTGGGCCGCGAAGAAAATGAGCGAGCAATTATCCGTCGGCACGATCGTGCTCATCTACGACGAGCAGTCCTTCGTTTCCGCAAAAGACTGGGTGCAGTAATAAGAACAAGCATGGTCCCAGTCTCGATTCTCGACCTCGTTCCTGTCATTCTTGGTGAAACACCACGGGAGGCCCTGCGTAAGAGTCTCGACCTCGCGCAGCACGCGGAGGCGTTCGGATACAAGCGTTACTGGGTCGCCGAGCATCACAACATGACCGGCATTGGGAGCGCTGCAACCTCGGTGGTGATTGGTTATCTCGCCTGCGGCACAAAGACGATACGTGTTGGTTCGGGTGGGATCATGCTGCCGAATCATCCACCGATGGTGATTGCTGAACAGTTTGGCACACTCGAATCACTTTATCCGGGTCGGATTGATTTGGGTCTTGGTCGCGCTCATGGAACAGACTCACGAACGTTGCAAGCACTGCGTCGCGATCCTGCTCGCGAGGCTACTTTTCCGCAGGACGTTTTGGAGTTGCAGCAATTTCTCGCACCGGCGAAATCGGGACAAGCTGTGCGTGCAGTTCCTGGTGCCGGGACTGAAGTTCCGATTTGGATCCTTGGCTCGAGCACCTTCGGCGCCGAACTAGCTGCCGAGCTTGGGCTGCCTTACGCTTTCGCCTCCCATTTCGCACCTGATGCTCTATTAGTTGCGCTTGATATCTACCGCAAACGGTTCAAGCCCTCTAAGCAGTTGGACCATCCATATGCGATGGTTGGCGTCAACGTCGTCGCTGCTGATACTGACGAAGAGGCGCGACATTTATTCACGACGATTCAACAATCCTTCACCAACCTCGTCCGTAGCGGCGGTGGTAAACTACAACCCCCAATCGACAACATCGACGACTACTGGAATTCCGTCGAGAAGCATCATGCTTCACGCATGCTGAAGTATTCGATCGTCGGTTCTGCAGAGACAGTGCGCAGAGAGTTAGAAGCCTTTGTTGAATTAACGAAAGCAGATGAGCTAATGATCGTGACGAGTATCTACGATCACTCGGCGCGCATTCACTCATGCGAGATAGTTGCTGAGAGCATACACACTCGTATACCAGAAACCATAAGCCACGGATGACACAGATAAACACGGATCGAGCCGTGTTCATCCGTGTAATCTGTGGCAAAAAATATCTTTAAGATCCGCCGAATATGTTTCCAACCTTGGCTGCGGCGTCGCCGAGCGTGTCGGTCATGCCGCCTCCGCCGCCCAGCACGTTGTCGACCTGTCCGGCGAGCGGGGCCGGGAGCTTCTCTTTGAGAAACCCGGCTACCATGTTTACGGCAGAGCGTGCCTGATCTTCTGAGATTCCGGTCTTCTCGGTTATGCGTTTGATTAGTTCATCCATTGCTCGATCCCTCCCGATTGATTTTCTACACACTATTACACTGGCTATTGTCGAAGCAACGACTCCAGTTGTTTCGTTGCTTCTTCGATCGCGCGCTTCGCCACTTCAACCGTCTTCGTCGCTTCTTCAACTTCCGTGGCTACGTCTTTGGCGCGCCGAGTTGCATCGTTGGCGGCGGCGGTTGCCTTCTCCAGAATCTTCTCTGCTTCCCTCGCCTCCGCGCTCGCCTTTTTATGCGCCGACTCCAGGCTCTGCACTCGCGCGCGCGCCTCGCTCAGCGACTTCTTTGCGTCCTGCAAGGTGACTTTCGCGTCGGCTATCTTCGCCCGGCGGGCCTCTTCGAGCCGGCGTACATTTGCGCTCGTTGTCGACTTCCGCGCAGGTTCCTCAAACTCTTCCGTTGCCGCAGCACCTGACATGAGCGACGCGAGTGAGTCAAAACTCGGCGGGTCCAGATCGTGCGTCAGTCGCCCGGGAGTTGGGCCATCGGACTGCGGTGCGCGGGCTGACATTGCTTCGAGCGTTGTGGTTACGCGACGCAATGTGTCAGGCGACGGATTACTGCCAGCTTCGCGCAACAGTTCCGACGCCAGCTCTGACAACTGCACCAGCGCCTCGCGTCGTGCGTCGAGCGAGTCGCGCATACCAGTGACTTTGCCGGCGAGGCGTAACTTCTGAGCCGGACGCAAGCGTTTGCCACTCGCCATTAATTCATCGAATGCCTCGCGATGGTCCCAGTAAAGCTGGTTCACGGCCCACGCCGAGACTGAAGGCTTGGCGAGTAGTTTTACGCGATCCGCATCGTTGCGGCGTCCTTCCTTTTTCAGCCGCGCAGCCAGCGTATTGCGCTCCCCCGTAAACTCCGCGAGTGGCAATCTGAACAAGGCGTCGATATCATCTTCGAGCTTTGACTTCATCGTTATTAGACCGGAGATTAACGCAGATCCACAATGAAGAGCTATCGTAAAGAACTATGGTTCAACGTGCCGGGCCGGCGCGCGTTCATCAACATCACGCCACAGGTCGAGGAGTGTTTGCGGGAGAGTGGTGTCGAAGAGGGCTTGGTCCTGGTGAACGCGATGCACATCACGGCGTCTGTTTTCATCAACGATGACGAACCCGGGCTACATCACGATTACGAAACGTTTCTCGAACGACTCGTACCGCACGAACCAATCAGCCAGTATCACCACAACAAGACCGGCGAAGACAACGCCGACGCTCACATCAAGCGACAGGTGATGGGCCGCGAAGTAGTGGTTGCGATCACGCACGGCCAGTTGGACTTCGGGCCGTGGGAACAGATTTTCTATGGTGAGTTTGACGGTGGCCGTCGAAAGCGCGTACTGGTGAAGATCATAGGCGAATAAAGACACGGATGATCAGAACATGAAGACTCAGGGCCTGGTTCCAATGGCGTCGGTAGCGGACGTCGAGCGTTCGATTGCGTTTTACGAGCATCTCGGTTTCCATGTTGGTAACACGTTCGCCAGCGAGGGCGAGACGAAGCCGTCGTGGGCATGGCTCCAGTCAGGCGAAGCGCGGTTGATGCTCGCGGCTGCGAACGGGCCGATCGCCGGTAAACATTCAGTTCTCTTCTACATCTACACGGAAGACGTCATGGCCGCCCGAACGTCGCTCATTGAGGCCGGCCTGAATCCAGGTACGATCACGAGACCATTTTACGCGCCGCGCGGCGAGTTCGAACTTATCGACCCGGACGGCTACGTGATCATGGTCACGCACACCTGAATCGTATCGTACGCAAGCGCACCGATCTGTCGCTCATTCACTGGTAGTCTAACAATTCCCCTGAAATTGTAGCTCTCCCGCGCGTTCACAGAACATCACGAGGCGTTCTGTGGAAATCTGTCTGTTTTGAGGGAACCATATGAAAACAAGAACGCTCGTAATCGTAATCGTATTGTTGCTGGGGATCGCAGTCCTGGATACGGGGACGAAAACACATGCGCAGATTGGGAGTTTGGCCGGTCGTACGATTACAGGAACTGTCTACTTCGTCTCCGGCCGGAGGCCCGGCCTGTCGTTGCCATTCACGCTGATCATCAATCGCATAACAACTGCAGAAGAAGTTAGCCATCTCAACGCAGCGCTGCAGGAAGGTAAGCAGGACGAGCTCTTGCGAGAACTCTCGCACGCGGACGCCGGACGAATTCAGATCGGTTCGAATGTGGGCGTACCAGCCAACGCAATCATTGTCAGCGATCAGGGAAATGGCCAGACGAAGATAACCGTTCTTTATCAACGAGATTTACGGTTCTCTGAGTTGCGTCGTGGAGCGCGCTCGGTGGACTACCCATTTGGCTACGCAGAGATGTACGTCGGCCGCGGAGATAACGAAGGCATGTTGATACCAGCAGCGCGCGTTCGTTTGAAAGACGGTAATACGTGGGAAGTTGAAGACTTCGGAACGTTCCCCGCGAGATTGATGGGTCTCAAGATTCGTGGTCGTAGCCCGGTGGGTTAGCAGTTTGAATTCAAGGGGCGGACGAGTTTCCGCCAATAACAAGGAGGGTAAATTAGAGATGAGTAACCAGCAGTTAATCAGATCTGCACACATTTGGGCCCTGGCCGTGATTCTCGCCGGCGGGTGCTGGGCCATGGCCGGAAAGGCTGGAATCCTCAGCCAGAATTCCAACCAGAACAGCAACAGCAGCCCTAATGCAAACAAAATGACTTCACAGGATCGCAACTTCATCATGGACGCGGCAATGGGCGGAATGGAGGAAGTTGAGCTCGGTCGTGTCGCAGCGCAAAAAGGCATGAGTGCTGCGGTGAAACAGTTTGGTCAGCGCATGGTCGACGATCATTCGCAAGCGAACTCGGAATTGATGTCGCTAGCGTCGAGCAAAGGGATCACGTTGCCGACGGAACTCGATCAAAAGCATCGTGCTGAAGTGACGAAGTTCTCGGCCATGTCAGGCGCGGAGTTTGATCGTGAGTACACGAAGCTGATGGTCAGCGATCATCGTAAGGATGTTTCCGAGTTTGAGAAGGAAAGCACGCGTGGTACTGACCCGGATCTAAAAGCGTTTGCAACTAAAACGCTCCCGACGCTTCAGGAGCACTTGAAGATGGCGGAGGCGCTTCCGGGTACTAAAAGCGGTGGCGGAAACATGAACAGCAATCGCAATTCGAACAGACCCTAGTTCTGGCGCGGTGCTCGCAGGGTAAGTTCGATCACGTAAAAGGCGCAAAGAAACGCAAAGACGCAAAGGGGTTCGTAATTCCTTCTGGCCGCCTTTGCGTCTTTGCGTTTCTTTGCGCCTTTGCGTGAAAAATACATCAAATGCTGATCAGCGAGTGATACACCGCAAACCCGGCAGTCAGCATCAACAGCACCAGCGCCGCTGCCCCACTGAACTTAACCAGCTTCTCATTCTCATTGGTCCAGCGCTCGTTGCGTCTAAAGCAAAGCCAACCCAACAACACGCCGCCAACAAGACCGCCGAGGTGGCCCGCGTTGTCAATGAACGCAAAGCCGAATAATCCAAGTAGACCAACCGAAATGATCGCTTCGATCATCAGCCGGAAATACCGCGGCGGGTACCTGGTCCTATCGAAGTAGGCGGCAATGGTGATGAAACCCAACAACCCCATCAACCCACCAGAAGCGCCAACTGACGTTACGTTCGGATACAACAAAACACTGAAGACATTACCGAGCGCGCCGGTGAGAATAAAGACCAACGGCACCAATGCGCGTTGCACGGTTCGTTCTACAATCTTGGCGAGCGTGAACAACGCGAGGAAGTTCATCCAGAAATGCATGAAGCTCGCGTGCATCAGCATCGCCGTAAAGAGTCGCCAGGCTTGTCCACTCTTCACCGCGGGCTTCACCAGGCCCGCAGCTTCAACTGAAAAATTCGACAGGGCCTGTGCAATCGCAACAACAACGATGCAACCGGCTAGTGTAAACGTGTAGCCACTGATCGGTTTCTTTTCGATCCAGCCGGCAAAACGGGCAGTGCTGGCATCGCTGGCGGCGTCTTCCTGAGTGTAACGGCGCAGGCGCGCGTACTGCCAAATCCCTTCTGTCAGAACAACGGCGCCGAACACAAAGAACAGATTGCGATAGACCAAACTCCATTTGTGAGCAACGATCGCAATCACGAAAGCCAGCAATACGAGCGCGATGCCTATCAATATGGTACTGCGTGCTTGCTTTCGTAAGTTTTTGCGAAGTGTTTCGAGGAGGAACGGAACTGTAAACGGTGGTACTGGTTCCGATGTTTCCGGCGTCCAGACGTGCGTTACTGCCGGATTTTGTCGGACCGCTTCGATGAGTTGTTCACGAGTGGCGCCGGTAGCCTTACCACTGGCGACATAGCCATAATCGCTGGTAGCAGGTTTGACTGGAACCTGACCAACCAATTCCCATTCTGGTTGTTGTGAGGTGGTCTCAATGTTCATAATGCATGCGCGCGAGAGTATAGATTATGATCACAATACAGATGAAGGTTTTAATTTTGATCGTCTTCGCTTCCCTGCTGTTTGCTTACCACAGCAAATCGTCCCGACCTGTTCAAAATTCAGCACCAAAGACGTATCCGACGCCGAGTTACGACCCGGCCAGCTATATTCCTGCGGTAAGAGCTGGAAAGACGGTGACGGTCAGGGGCGAGAATCTGGCTGAGAGGATTCAGGCGGCTCAGGATGATCCGTCGGTGGCAACTGTCCGAATCGAAGGTGGTGGATCGATTACGAAGCAGATCACGCTGCGCAAGCACACCGTGTTCGACAGTTCCACTTACTCCTGCGACGTGCAGGGGATAACTGATCAAGGTCAGTTTCTGATTGCCGATGGAGTGTTGGTCGAGGGCACGTGGCGTATGCCGAAGGTGCTGCTTGATTATTTCAAGTTCGGCAACGGAAAAAACTTTCAAGATCCTTACTTACTCAAAGTGCAGGCCCTCACCGCAGAACAACTCGCCGGCACTGGTACCACGATCCTCGAACCCACTTACGTCAACGGTCCGAATCCGGCCATCGAAGTCTTCCAGGCACTCGGCGACACGATCGGATCACACACAGGCGCAGCTCGCGATATCGCCGTGATCGGGTTTCACGTCAAAGGCAGGCAGAAGGTTTACGACGGCGGCATACGAGCGACGATCCTGTTTGGTAACTGCGTGAGATGCACGGCGCAGAATAACTATCTCGAAGACACAGGCTCGATCGGGATCACGTTTGGCGGTTCCGCGCTGGAGAAGAACAACTACTCGAGTCAGGCACTGATCTGGCACAACGTCACTTCCGGAGTCGCAGCCGCGAACATGGCCGCGATCAATTCCGAGAATCTGCTCGTCATTGAGAATTACGTTCGACGCCCGGGCCATCACAATCCACAGTTTGGCGGCGGCGTTTGTGGCTTCGATCTCGAAACGAACAGCGCCGCCGATCATAGTAAGAACATCGGCGTCTTCAACAACCTGATGGACTACGAAGACGCGGGACTCGAATCCGCCGGCAATGCTCTATGCCTGCAAGATCCATATCTCGGACCAAACCACGGCAAAGTGATCGCAGCGAACAACATCCTGATCGGAGGCCGCAGCGAGCATTCGAATCATCGCTACATGTCGAATGGATTATTCCTCGTCGGTCTGAAGCAGTGCGAGATTATCAACAACTACGTTTTCCGGACCGGACAGAACGCATTGCAGGCGTACAAGCTGGACGGTTGCCTGGTCCAGGACAACGATTTCGAGTCGACTGGCGGTGGCGGCAACTCAACCGCGATGCTCAATGGCGTGTTGAACTCCGTCTTTCGCAGAAACCACTATCGTTCGAGACCGGGCGTCACAATCAACACGCAAGGCGGAATCATCGACAAGTGTGGTAAGGGAAACACGTTTGAAGATAACCGCACCGACGGACAAGTAACTCCACAGGCCACAGTCTGCCCGTAAATCTATTTGCTGTTATTTGTGACCCGGCTGTAAGTAGCGTAGACGCGGTAGAGTCGCTCCATCGAGCCGGGATCGCTGCGCGCAAGTAAGGCAATCAACTCGTCACGCTCAGAGAGTAATGAGACGAGCTCCTCGCGTTGCGGAGGATTAAACAGTGTTCCGTTGTCGATATCTATCTGGCGGCGTAGGTTTGTGTAGAAGTCGCTGGTTAGTTGCCGGGCGGGTTCGAACTGCCCACGTTGAGCGTCAATAACGGCAGTGGCGAGAGTGTTGTGTAGTTGGGCCAAACGCACGGCCCGCTGGGCCGCATCGCGCTGCTCCACCGCGGCGCTGGTTTTAAACCACATCGGAACGAATCCGAGCAGGAAAAAACCGAGGGCTATTGTCGCGAATAGGGCAGCACGCTTCCAGGGAATCGCAAGTGCCGAGACTTCCGGGCTCAATACGTTGCTCTTACTGGGCGCGTGTTGCCCTACCGCTCCCATTGTTCTTCCTTTCTGTCCAGTCAAAAGAAGAAGTACCTACGGGCTGCCGGATCTCGTCATCTCCACCTGACGCGCTCCGACAACCACAGTCATCGTAGTCTGAAGTACGGCTGTGGCGAATCCGTATAAACACACTGTGTGTTTAGGTAAAAACACCTACGATCTCTGAGTGTTGGTACCGATGTTTCGGAAACTGGATTCACATAACAATAACTATGCAGAAGATGTAGCCACAAAAGGCACAAAAATTTTTAGCCACAAAAGGCACAAAAGCACAAATGTTTTCTTGAATGTCATGTGCTTTTTGTGCCTTTTTGTGGCTATATTTAATCGTTATAACTATGGGTATTCGTGGCAAATTGTTGCTGCTCGCCGCGGGCATTGCCGTGCCGCTGGTTCTGGTTGGCGCACTCGATCTCAGAAATATGTGGCGGCTGAGTCGCTCTCAACTGGACGACTCTGTTAAGCAGCAAGTTGATCTCGCTTCTGTCGCTCTCGAACGCTGGCTTGTCGATCAGAAAAGAGCCCTGGACGCCATCGCTGCGCTTTCCAGTGACAAAGACACGCACACTCCCACCATTCGTGAATATCTCGCAAACGTCCTGAGTACACGACCGTTCTGGCTCGACCTGCGCATCACAAACGCCGCCGGCACGACCCTAACGTCGCAACCGACGCGTCGAGAAGTCTTGTCCAACGCACTTACAGACTATCTCGTTTCGGAGATGCGTGAGCGAAACTCGTGGGCAGTCGTTACCGATCGTACGGTGGATGAAGCGCGCCCGATCGTTATCATCGCCGTTCCCATTGAAAAGGGCGGCGCTGTAATTGCACGAATCGATGGTGCGGCAATTAGTCGGCTGTTTGACGGTATTGAACTCTCACCACAGGTCGTGATTTCCGTGATCGATTCAGACGGCCGTGTTCTTTATCGACGAACCGGTTCGGGAGCGCCCCCGCAAGCAGATGTAACCTGGGCGCCGCTCTCTTCAGTACTTCCAAACCAAAGAACCAACGTTGTCGAGCTGACGAGCCCGATCGATGGCGTGAAGCGCGTGTACGGCATGGCGCACGTACGCGAAACCGGACTCATCGCACTGATCGGTATCCCAAGCTCGACTCTATACGAGCCCGCGCGTCAACGTTTGATTCGTTACGGCATCACAGGACTGATCGCCCTGCTGCTTGCCCTGGCCGCTGCGCTCGTGATCGAGCGAAGTATTGTGCGACCGGTCCGTCGACTGCGTGCGACGTCGCAGCGTTTGGGCGGTGGTGATCTAACGGCACGAGCGCCACAGTTGGGAGGTGGTGAGATTGGCGACCTCGGATCAGCCTTCAACACGATGGCAACGCAGATCGCCGAGCGTGAAGAACGACTGAAAGAATTGGACCGATTGAAGTCAGAATTCGTGAGCAGTGTTTCTCACGAGCTAAAGACGCCTTTGACGACGATCAAACTGCTCGCTCACCTGCTGCAGCGAACCGATCTCACTGAAGAAGAAAAGCTCGATTACGCGAAGACGATCGCCATCGAGTGTGATCGCCAGATCGACTTCGTGGGAAATCTGCTCGACCTGTCGCGCATCGAATCGGGAGCTTACAAGCTGCGCAAAACGCGCGTCGACACTCGCGAGCTGATACGTTCCTGCGTTGAAGTCGAACGGCACCGCGCGGAATCGCTCGGCCTCACGTTAACAACCAACGTGCCCGTGCGCATATCCGCGCTGAGCGGTGACTTCGAAGCCTTGCGAAGAGTGATTCGCGGGCTTGTAGACAACGCGATCAAGTACACACCGGCGGGCCGGAGTATCACTGTTTCCGCGCGGGAATCCGGTGATCTGCTGGCAATCAGCGTCAGCGATACGGGCAAAGGAATTTCCGAAGCTGACCTGCCACACGTCTTCGAAAAGTTTTACCGTGCGGCGTCTGAAGCAGACGATGATCCATTGGGAACGGCCGCGCCGGGAGTTGGCCTCGGTCTCTACCTCGCGCAACACCTCGTCGCGCAGTTGGACGGCGAGCTGACGGTCGAGAGCAAACAGGACAGCGGAGCCACGTTTACTATGCTCCTGCCGCGATGGATTAGCGCTGGTGAAAAGAGTGAGGAGGAGGCGGATGCCAAAACGCTTGTTGGTAGTTGACGATGAGCCAAACCTCCTGCGTGCCGTCGCTGCGTGTCTCAAGGCCGAAGACTACGAAGTGACCACAGCGCGCAGCGGGCACGAGGCGCTGATGAAGTTGGCGGAATCAGTCCCGGATCTGATCATCAGCGACATCAGAATGCCCGGCATGGATGGATACAAGCTGGCCAGACAACTGCGCGGTTCTCCGCGAACAGCACTCGTGCCGATCGTATTTCTCACTGCGAAGGACGAGACGGCAGATCGGATCGAGGGTTTCCGTGCGGGCATTGATGCTTACCTGACGAAGCCTTTCGAACCTGAGGAATTGATAGCAGTCGTGAACGCGATTCTCCAGCGCGTGGAACGAACTCATTCTCAGATTGCACGACTCGTTAGCGCCGGAACTGATACTGAGTTGTCGGTGAATTTTCATGACGAAGCGCTGACTGACGCTGAGAGCCGCGTCGCTGTCGCGGTTTCGCGTGGATTGAGTAACAAAGAAATAGCCGCCGAGCTCGAGATCAGCGTGCGAACGGTCGAGAACCACATCAGTCACATACTCGACAAAAAAGGTTTCAGCAATCGGGTTGAAATCGCACGTTATGTTCTCGAGCGACGATAGGTGAAAACACTCACGCCATTTAGGTGTTAAGACTGATGCACCTCTGATTGCACTTTAATTACGATAGCTGTGCTCATCATGATGTGACCGTTGATGACTCGAAAGAGCTGGCGACATCAACCTTGAAAAGTCACATCAGCCCGGAACAGTTGAGGCGCCGCCTTGGCGCCTCAAGTGTATAGAGACTCCCGCAACCTAATGATAAAAGAACCGATCCCGGAAGGCGTTAAGACATTCATCAGAGAACAGATCCAAACTGTTCCGAAGTTGGAGGTTTTGCTTTTATTGCACCGCGAGCAGTCACGGCCATTTACCCTCGCGGAAGTCGCAAACGAGCTCGGCTTCGAGAACGATACCGCTCAGGAACAATTGACAGCACTCGAAGCAATCGGGCTCGTCGAAACGAACAAGGAGAGGTCGAAATACCGCTATCACCCAGTCAACGCGACGCTCGAATCGATCGTCGATCGTTTGGCACTCGCATATCCAAAGCAGCGCGTTCCCATCCTGAGCGCGATCCTTGCAGAAGATCCCAACAAAGTACGTCGCTTCGTCGAGGCATTTAAATTAGCCCGCAGTAACGATTGAAGCCACGGACAACACAGATTGATCCGTGTCATCCGTGGCTATTTTTTCTCACCCCATCCACAACACGAGGATTCCCGAACCTGTTTCGGCCCATCTATTGAGCATGGAAATTATCCAGGTGAATCCCGGTAGTTGAAGTAGCCTGCCCTGACGCCCGGATACCCGCCTTCCCCGTCGCCGTAGTCGTGGTAGTGGCATTGAGTGCTGTGTCCTGAACGCCGTTGGCAAACACGGTGACTGAAGTGCCGTTGCGACACATCTTCATCGTTATGGCCGCGCCGCCAATGCCAGGCTGGTTTGCCGAACTACTCGTC
>Ga0105247_10001052_pt1 | contig 20688 bp, 18 predicted proteins | sample KBSS24metaG_FD_81519 | JGI IMG/M metagenome (GOLD analysis project Ga0105247, IMG submission 81519) | Switchgrass rhizosphere microbial communities from Kellogg Biological Station, Michigan, USA - KBS S2-4 metaG | ecosystem: Host-associated > Plants > Roots > Rhizosphere > Soil | place...
CCCGAGGGCGCCAATGTTGGCGTGGGCTATTTGACGATAACCAATGATGGGGACGCGCCGGATCGCCTTGTCGCCGCCGAGGCCGATTTCGCAGAGCAGGCCGAGATCCATCAAATGACGATGGCCAATGGCGTGATGCAGATGCGGCCGGTCGAAGACGGCGTGACCATACCCGCGAACGGGAGCGTGGCATTTTCGCCCGACTCCTATCACCTGATGTTCATGGGTCTCAAATCACCCCTCAAGCAGGGCGATACTGTCGCCGGCAGCCTGACATTCGAGCACGCCGGAAAGGTGGCGGTGAACTTCCACGTAGAGGCCATGGGAGCGTCCGCGCCGGAAGAGACTCACCACTATTGAGGTTCTTCCATGCTGCTCGTGGTCGCGCGCAGTCTGTTCGTGGCCTGCGCATTGTCGGGCTTCGGAGCGGCGCTGTTCGCGCTGACCATGCCGATTGCGCGGGACGTCGATTCCCGGCTCCATGCGTCGATGGAGCGGCAGGTCCGCAAGATCATGTCCATGAGCCTCGCTGGCGCCCTGGTCGTCGGCTATGCATGGCTGCTCCTGGAAACACACGCCGTAGCCGGCACGACGGATCTTGCACAGACGGTAACGGCCATCCCGACAGTTCTGTTTGACACGCGGTTCGGGCAAATCCTGGTCCTGCAGGCTCTTCTGATTGTGTGCGCGCTAGCTGTGGTATGGCGCGGGCTGGACATTTTGGCCGCTTCGCTTGCCGGCACTGCCGTAATGCTCGAAGCTGGGCACAGCCATGCCTTCGCCATGGCGCACATTCCCTTGCTGCTGTCGCAGATGCTGCACCTGACAGCTGCCGGCGCCTGGCCCGGAGGGCTGCTTCCTGGTGCGGGAGGCACCGCTCGATGCTGCGCATCTTGCCGCCCAGCGCTTCTCTACCCTCGGTACGATCTCAGTCGGCGTGCTTGCCGCCACCGCGCTTCTTCAGAGGACGCTGCTTTCGGGCGGACTTGCGGGACTCACCGGCACGGCTTACGGCGCGGTGTTGCTATTGAAAGCCGTCTTGTTCGCAGTGTTGATCGCGATCGCCGCCGTCAATCATTTTCGCTTGACGCCGGCGTTCGCCGGACCGGACGCCGAGAAGGCTAGGAGGGCTCTCGCGCTCAGCATTGGCATCGAAACTGTAGTAGGTCTTTGCGTGGTGTTTGCCGCGAGCCTGCTCAGCAGCCTCGAGCCTGGAATGCATATGGCGTAGGCATACGGTCAGATGGGGATACAGAGATGACCAAGCGCAAGATGACTGCACTCGCCGCCCTTTGCGTGCTTCTCGGTAGTGCTACCGCCGCTATGGTGGAGGAAAGCCTTTCCACTCAGGCATACGAGGCGGCGATGGGAAAAATGCATCAAGGCATGATGATCGAGTATAGCGGCGACGCCGATATCGATTTCGTGCGCGGCATGATCCCGCATCACCAGGGTGCGATCCACATGGCCAAGGTCGAGCTCAAATACGCGAAGGATCCTGAGCTGCGCAAACTGGCAGAGGGGGTCATCGAAGCCCAGTAAAGCGAGATCGAGATGATGCAGGCCTGGCTCAGGGCCCACGGTCAGTGACGCCAAGCCTCTGGCCCTAGGCCCGCGTTCTTGCGAAAATGGCATGAGGCAGACGAAGCACTCTCATGCTCGACAAGCTCGAATTCATCATTGCGCTGGCGCGCGAGCGCCACTTCGGCCACGCGGCCGAGGCTTGCGGCGTGAGCCAACCCACCTTCTCGGCCGGCATCAAGCAGCTCGAGGATCTGCTCGGCGTGCTCTTGGTGCAGCGGGGCTCGCGCTTCCAGGGCTTCACGCCCGAGGGCGAGCGGGTGCTCGACTGGGCCCGCCGCATCGTCGGTGACACGCGCGCCATGCGCCAGGAGGTCGATGCGCTGAAGCACGGCCTCGCCGGCCATATCCGCATCGCCGCCATCCCGACGGCGCTTGCCATGGTGGCGATGATCACCACGCCCTACCGGGCGAAGCATCCCGACGTGAGCTTCACCATCCTGTCGCGCAACTCTATCGAGGTGCTTGGCCTGCTGGAGAATCTCGAGGTGGATGCCGGCCTCACTTATCTCGACAACGAGCCCCTGGGCCGCGTCCAGACCGTTCCGCTCTATAGCGAGCAATACCGCCTTCTCACCTCCTCGGACAGCCCGCTCGGGAACCGCGACAAGGTGACCTGGGCCGAGGTGGGGAAAGTGCCGCTCTGCCTCCTCACACCCGACATGCAAAATCGCCGGATTATCGAGCAGCTTTTGAGGCAGGCCGGAGCCGACGTCGCGCCCACCCTCGAATCAAATTCGATCGTCGTTCTGTTCGCCCACGTGCGGACGGGACGCTGGGCGAGCGTAATGCCGGCCAAGCTCGCCGAGGTGCTCGGCCTCACCGAGAAGGTGCGCGCCATTCCCATCGTCGAGCCCGATGTCGGCCATTCGATCGGCCTGGTCGTGCCATACCGTAACCCTTTGACACCATTGATCAATGCGCTGGTCGCCGAGGCGAAGCAGCTCGCGCCGACTTTGGGCAGCAACACCTTGCCAGACCGCCCAGGCGGGACGCGCGAGGCGAAACCGCCTGCGGCTAGAAATCGGCGGCCGGTTCGGGCGCGATCATGACAGAGCGCCGGCGCAGCTCGGGATAACGGGCTTGAACTGCGGGCATCTTCTGGCGGGCACGGATGAGATGCTAAGAAGCCGTCCGTGCTGAGCCTGTCTCCCGAAGAGCTGACCGCGATCAAGCTCTCGCTGCGCGTCGCCACCCTAGCGACCCTGGCGAGCCTGCCCTTGGGCATCCTCATTGCCCTGCTGCTCGCCCGCGGGAGGTTCTATGGCCGCGCGCTTCTCAATGCCCTAGTTCTTCTGCCCCTGGTGCTGCCGCCAGTGGTCACGGGCTATGTGCTGCTGCTTCTGTTCGGACGCCATGGGCCAATCGGACGGTGGCTCGCCGACACTTTCGGCATCGTGTTGGCATTTCGCTGGACGGGGGCTGCGCTTGCCTGCGCCATCATGGGCTTCCCCTTGATGGTGCGCGCGATGCAGCTCTCCGCGGCAGCGGTCGATCGCAAGCTCGAGCAGGCGGCGAGCACGCTCGGCGCCAATCCGCTCTTCGTGTTCACCACCGTGACCTTGCCGTTGATGGCACCGGGCATCATCGCCGGCGCCATCCTCTCCTTCGCCCGCTCCATGGGAGAGTTCGGCGCCACTATCACCTTCGTGTCGAATATTCCGGGCGAGACGCAGACCCTGCCGACGCTGATCTACACCTTCACGCAAAGTCCGGGAGGCGAAGCCGGCGCGCTCAGGCTCACCCTCATCTCGCTCGCGATCTCTCTTGGAGCGATCCTGGTCTCAGAGGCGATCGCGCAGGCCCTCAGCCGGAAAGTCAAAGAATAGTGGTCGGTGCCCCCGAATTAGACCTGTGACTTCCGATTTCCATGATCAGGGCATGATCGCCACGCCCCACGGCAGCCTGCCGACCGGCACCGACTTCTCCGCCTTTTGCGACGCGACGTCGATCACCGTGAGGTCGTTGGTGAGCCCGTTGGCGACGTAATATTTCTTGCCGTCGGGACCCATCTCGCCGTGCCAGGGACGCTGGCCGACCAGGATGTAGTTCTTGACCTCCTTGGTGGCCGTATCGATGACCGCCACACGATTGGCGGGACCAAGCGCGACGAAGGCGTATTTGCCGTCCTTGGTGAAGTCTATGCCGACCGGCTGCAACTGTTCCGGTCGCACGCCCGGGACTTCGAAACCGATCTTCTTGGTGACCTTCCAGGTTTGCGGATCGATGATCGAAATCGTGCCGCCCACCTCGGATGACACCCACAGCTCCTTGCCGTCAGTGGTGAATTTCGCTTCGCGCGGACGCGAGTCGACCAGAACGTTGGCGATCAGTTTCTTGCTGGCATTGTCGATGATATGAGCCATGCTCGTCGATTCGGAAGTGGCAGCGGTGTATTTGCCATCCGGGCTCACGCCCATGCCTTCGGGCTCGACGCCGACCGGCACCTCGCCGATCACGTCGCCGCTCTTGATGTCCATGATGGTGACGAGGCTGTCGTCCTCGTTGGCGATGTAGATGATCTTACCGGTCGGGTCGATGGCCATCAGCTCCGGGTCGGGGCCGGATTCGAGCTCGCGGCTCTTCTCCAATGTCTTGGTATCGATCACGTCCATGATATCGCCGTCGCCGGCGGCAACGAACAGCTCCTTGAAATCGGGGCTGAGCATTATGCCGCGTGGACGCCGCGACACCTTGATCGTCTTGGTGACTTGCAGCGTGTCGGCGTCAACCACGGTGATGGTGTTGTCCTTCTCGTTGGACACGAAGATCGTGGTCGCGAAGGCCGGGGCGGCAAAGAGAAGAACCGCGAGCGCGCCGGCCGCGGCGGTAACAATGCGAGTCATGGGCGTTCCTTGATGATCATTGAAGCTTGCACTTGGTCTCCGGCTGATCGAAGCCAAGAGTGTCGGTGACGTTATTGGGGTGCAGGAAGCCTTCCTGAGGGGAGACCGAGACGGGCACACGCGGGCCGCCCCCAAGAATGATCGGCTGGCGCAATTGGTGGTCCCAGGGCCGGAAACTCATGGCCTGTCCCTTGAAACCCTCGAGCCTGAATTGGTCGGAGAGAAGATAGGCCTTCACTTCAGGCGGCGTGAGCTTCCCCGAACGCATCACGCCATCGGTCAACGCCCTGCCGCCGAGCCACGCGGTGTAGTCGCGCTCGGTCGGCGCGCGCTTGGCAATTTTCGGTATGGCATCCTGCAAATGCATGGCGCCATATTCCGTATAGGAGGAGTCCCAGGCGATCGCCTGAAGCCCTTGGGTCCCCACGATTGGCCGCGGCAGGTAGGTTCGGTACGCGAGGTAGTCGCCGAAGCCGTCATCGCTGTTCACGACCCAAACCACGTCATGGTCGGGAGCTTGCTGCGTTACCATCGGAATCTGGCCCTGCACTTGCTGGTAGCCTGAATCCGTATTCCTTGCTCCGGGCGGTAGATCGTAGAGCTTCTCGGCGACCACCTTCCCGCCGAAACGCGCGGCGGAGCGCTTTATCATCGCGACATAATCCTGGTCTTCCGGCGTATTGCCGTGCACTACGAACCAGCGCGGCCATTTCTTCCAGATCAAATATTGCGCAAGCGCGTCGGCGCGCATCGCGTAGCTCGGAATGATGTGAAACACGTTGGTACGGCACTGCTCCTCCCTAAGGCTATCGTCGCTCGCGCGGATGTTGACGAGGATCGAGTTCTTGGCCTCGGGCAGGTCGGCCACGGCAAGAAGGTCCTTGGGCTCGAGATCGGCGATGATGAAGGCATCGCCCTTGGCCAGGATCTCTTTGGCCTTGGCGACGATGTCACCATCGGGCGGAATGATGGCCTCGACGAGCTGGAAGGAATTGCCCACGAAGCGCCCTGCCTGGTTGGCTTCCTTGATGATGAGGCGCGCGCCTTGAATACCTTTGTCGAAAATCGGTTTCTCGGCATAGGACAACGGCAGCGGCTCGTCATAGTGCTTGCCGAGATAGACGATCGTCACTGGCGGCTTGGTCTCGACGCCTGGCATAGGAGCTGCAGCAGGCGTCTCCGGCGTCTTGGGCGTTTCGACAGCTGCCGGCGCTGGCGCGTGCGGTTTCTCGGCGGCTCCTGGCGCTGACGCTTGCGGCGTCTCGGCGGAAGCTGGCGGAGGCGCGGGCGACGTGGCGGCGGGTGGCGCTGAAGCGGGAGGCGTTTCGGGGGCGCCGGCAAGAGCCGGCTCGAGCAACGCAAAGGCGAAAACACCGAGAGCCGCGAAAGAAGTAAGGCACCTGGACGCGCGACACAATCTACCGACTGACAAACTCATAGACGAATGCTTGCTCCTAAAGCGGGCGAGGTGGAAGAGCGCGACAACTCGAGAGGAGTGTGGTGCGAGGGTATTTTGGGTTCGCGTCTATTTCTCAGACATGGCTTCGAATGGCAATGCGCACTGCACAATATGACAAGCGACCTGCCCGCGCTAATAAGCTCAAATCTCCGGATATATGGGAATTAGCAATCTGCCTTCCAGGTCGTGGCAAGCTTTATTGCCAGCGTTTGCAGTCGGATCGCGCAAGCAAAAAGCCGCCAAGACTGCAAAGACTTGGCGGCTTCGATGCGTTTCCTGAACGAAATTTAATGCGAGGCGCGGCCCGTCATTGCACGGGCTTGTCCACCTTGGCCTGAGAGTTCGGGTTGACCGTCCGGACCCAGGCAATGATCTTCCATAGATCGTCAGAGCTTTTCATGAGAGCTCCGAATGGCGGCATCGGCCCGACAACGTTCTCCGAACCTTTACGAACATATCCCGCCTGTTTCAGGCCGTCGGAACCCACCGTTACGAGTCGGAACAGCGTGTCGTCATCGGGACCGTAAACCCAAGTGTCATTGGTCAATGGCGGGCACATGCCGCCGCCGCCGCCACCACCATGGCAACCGTTGCAGCTCAGGCCCATGTACTTCTTGTGGCCCTCCTCAGCGACGTCGGCCCACTTACCGTTATAGGGATTATGCAAGCCACCTTTGGGCGTATTCTTGACGAGATCGGCCGGAGGCGTCGTGTCGCCTGCCTTGCAGCATGCACCGCCGGCAGCCGCGCTGCCTCCAGCCGCTTCACCGGTTGGCGCCGCCTCGCCAGTTGCCGCGCCGCCCGCAGCCGGCTGATCCCCGGCCGGAGCTGGGGCAGGTTGATCCTCGGCGCAGGCCTTCCACGCAAACGCGCCAAGCCCCGCGATCACAACAATTGTCAAAAGTCCCGAGATGATTTTGCGCACAGTTCCGTTGCCTTACCCTAGTTGCGATTTTTAGTTTGAACTTGTCGGATTATGAGGTCGGTGAGATTCACCGAAGGCACTCACGAAATCTAATCACAGGTTGCTTTTCCAGGACCGGTATTTGCCACGGAAAACGGCGTTGGGAAACCACAAAAGCCGGTCAAGGTAGCTCCTTGGCCATGGCAGCCAAAGTTTCCCGACCGGCATTTGCGATCATCAAGGCGCAAGCGGCTCACGCAAAGAGGCCTAGCCGTCGATCGCTGGGGTTACTGCTTCATCCTTGCAGGAACCACTTTTTCGGGAGGATTGGCTCCAGGAGGATTGATCGAACAGATGAAGGCGATGATCTTCCAAAGGTCGTCCGAGGTCTTGACGGCAAATCCCATCGGCGGCATGGGGGCATGCACGCTCCCATAGGTGATGCGATCGAAGCCCCGTTTTTCCAGCTCCGCTGAGCCCAATGTCACGAGCCTGAACAGCACATCATCGGTGTTGCCCCAGAACCAGATGCCTTGCGACAAGGCTGGGCACATGCCGCCGCCGCCGCCGCCACCGTGACACTCGTTGCATCCCGGCAGCCGGAAATCTTTCACTAGGTCCTGCTCTTTCGCGAGCTTGGCGTAATCCGGATAGGGACTATGCAATTGGCCCGCGGCGATTTTGTCCACCAGTTCAGTTGGCGGCGTGGTGTCGCCGGCCTTGCAGCACTCACCGCCCGCTTCGGCGCTAGCCGGGCCTTTCTCTTCGGTTTGTTTGGCTGGTTCCTCGGCTGCATGGGACGTCCACAGCCCTGCCCCGACCCCAACAAATCCTAATACGAACAGTCCGACGATGATTTTGCGCACAGCTTGGTTTCCCCTCACCCGAGTACTTCTTGTCATACCGTTGTCTTGACCGCGACGATAGCGGCCCCGACAGAGGTGCGGCATTTTGGCTCGTAGGATTCGTGGTTGAAGATCAGTTGGTTACGTCGAAATCCATGCCTTCGAAAGTGTATCGCGGGACTTGCGTCCAGATGCCGTCCTCCTGCACCGGAACCTTGTGGATCTTCACGTTATCAACCTGAAGCTTGCCGCCCTTCTGGTTCACCCAGAAATCGATGTCGTAATACTCGTCTTTGCTCCCGGGCTTCCGGAAGTCGGTGCAGACGAAATACTCGCCTTCCTTCTTCAAATGGCGCACAGGCTGGTGAATCTCGACGAAGTCGAGCGGTAGCGTCTCCCCCGTCTTGTCGTCCTTGATCTCGAGCGCGCCGTTGGCGTCCTTATGGGTCGCGATGTAACTATGGATCGCGCTCATTACCTGCCAGGCGCGGGTCACTTCCATGTCGCCGGGATGCTCCTGCACCGGAAGCCACCACCAGGCGACCGGCATACGCGTGACCATGATCCAGCCGTCGCCTTCCTGCTTCGGCCCTTTCTGCACCCTGATGTCCATGAGATTCAGTTGATCGCCTTCGGGCTTGAACCAGAAGTCGATGGCGTATTGCTTCTTCGCCTCATCCTTGTCGTGGAAGATGACATTGGCAAACCAGCCATATCCCTCCATGCCCCGCACGATCTTGATCCGCTCGTAGATGAGGTTCAGGTCAGCATCGAGCTTCGGGTCATGGAACACGAAGGCTCCGTCCTTCGAGCGCTCGACGATCACCTCCTGCACTCTCTTGTCGACGTCGTCCTCCGTAAATTCCCTGGTCGCTTTTGCCCCGGGCGCAGGCGTGGCTGACTGCCCAGCTTGAGTGCCCTCCTCGGCCATGACTGCCGGCGCACACACAGAAAGGGCCGCGGCGAAGACCGCGGCCCGTGCTAGCGAAATACCGATATCGAAACCGAGCTTCGTCATTGGCTTGTGCTGCCGCTCGACGGCGTCGGCACTTCCGCCGATTTCGCCGTTGCAAGCACCTTGATCGCTTGTGCTGCCTCAAGATTGCCATTCAGCTTAGCCACATCGGCCGCGGTCTGACCCTGATTATCCTTGGCGGCAACATCGGCCCCCGAGTCGATCAGAATTCCGATCATCGGCGGGTTGTTGTGGCTCGCCGCGACCATTAACGGGGTCACGCCGCTCTTCGACTTGGCGTTGACGTCGGCACCGCGATCGATCAGGCCCTTGGCGATATCGATCGGACGCGTGCTGCCAGGGAGGAACATGGCGCCTTCGGCCGGCTCGGACTGCCCGGCAGCAATCATCAACGGGGTGAGTGCATCGGGACCTGACGGCGCATTCACGTTGGCACCGGCATCCATCAATGCCTTGGCAGATTCGTATTTGCTCTCGCCGATGGCGAAAGGCAACGGACGGTATCCTTCGGGACCCGCCTTTTCGATATCCGCGCCGTGCTCAAGGAGCACCTTGATGGACGGGATGTGATCGCGCGCGATCGCCGCAAGCAGAGGGGTCGTGCCGCTGCTGTCGGCCAGATTGACGTCGGCACCAAGCTCGATGAGCAGCTTGACCATGCCGTCGTGGCGTTGCCTCGCGGCGCTTTGCAGCGGGGTCCAGCCCTGATTATCGGCCTTGTTGACGTCGGCGCCCTTGCTCACGAGAAATTTCACGCGATCGAGATCGTTGGCGATGATCGCATTGCTCAGCTCTTGGGTGATGTCGGCGCCTTCCGCGAGCCACTGCTCCACCTTTTCCTTAGTGACCACCTGATCGGGTGAAGCGAGCTCGGGATGAGCCTTGAAGTCCTGCTGCGCTACGGCGGTGTAGCTACCATGGGCGGGCAAATCGCCCTGCACAAGACAGCGGCTGCATTGCACAAGCGGCACGCCGTAGTCCCTGAGGATTTTCTCGATCTCGTCCTTCTTATCCTCCATGGCAAATTCGAGCATGTATTTGAGGAAAGCATCGGTCTTGCGCACGCCCGCAGCGATGTCGAATTCAAGGGGCACGGTGTCTTCCCAAAGATTCACCGGCTGAATGGTGATGGGCGCGCCTTTCGATTTGACCCAGCCGGCGAACGGTCCCCAAACCGCCGCCACGTCGAGATCGCCGTCGACGACCTGTTGCACTTGATACCAGGGCTGATTTTCCGGCTTGAGGTCGGCATCGTGGGTAACGACGTGAAGCTGCAGATTGGTGACGCCGTGCTTTACCAGCGCCTCGCGGACGCCTGATGTCTGAAACACGCCGATCTTGAGATCCTTGAGCTTCGGGTCATCGAAGTTCTCGATGTCGATGCCCTTGTCGTTGCGATAGGCAAGCACGTAGGTCGTGCGATAAATCGGGTTGGTGGTGAGCTGCGACCCATAGCCGGCCGGGACGCTCATCATCACATCGCACATGCGCGCGTCGAAGGTCTCGCGATTGAGCGCGCGCTCGAGGAAGGGACGCCAGTAGAAGCTCACTTGCGCTCCCATCGTGTCGCCGAGCACTTGGGCGATCTTATTCTCCATGCCCTCAAGATTGATGTCCGAGTAAGGCAGGTTGCCGGGATCGGCGCAGACCACGAGCTTATCCAGCTTCTTGTCTTTATACGCGGCCTTAGCCGCGGCCCTGATGGCGATCTGCTCGCTTGGCGTGAGATCCTTGAATTCCTTGCTGAGATCGCGCCGGATCGTGGGTTTTTGGGCGTTGGCCGGGATCGGAGCGAAGACAAAACCGGCGAGGCAGAGCGCCGCCGTGAGGGTGCGAAGATGCTTGGAGAACATGGTTCGTAAGATGGCTGTTTTAGGGACTTGCAGGGCAGTGGCCTGCATATTGTACCCCTCGCGTGGAGGGGCATTCTATCCCTTTATAAAGGAAATGACGCCCGATGCCGCAAGGGCATCGGGCGTCGTTAGTCTAAGAAGCTTCCCGCTACTCGAAGAGACGGAAGACGTTCAGCTCACCGCCCTGCGGGATATGATTGAGGCCAGCGGCCTTCGTCATAGCCGTAGCGCCGATAGCGCCGAACTTGTCATTCAGGTCGAGGCCCGCGGTAACCGGGAGACCGATCCAGCCGCCGATGCCGGAATACACGCCGACATACTGCTTGCCGCCGATTTTCCAGGTGGCCGGGTTGCCGATGATGCCTGAACCGAGCTTGCGGCTCCACAGGATCTTACCGGAACTCCGGTCGACTGCGCGGAAGTCACCGCCGAGCGAGCCATAGAACATCAGGCCGCCATCGGTAACCATCGTGCCGCCCCAGTTCGGATACGGATCCGGGATTTCCCACACGGTCTTGCCGGTCAAGACATCGTACTTCTTCACCTTGCCGGTAGTACCTTGCTTCTCAGGATACATGTACACGTTCGCGAACACGTAGACCGTGCCCTGGTTCGTGTGCGTGCGCTCCTGGGGCTCAAGCTCCATGCACCAGTTGTTGGTCGGCATGTAGAAGATGTTCGGCTCCTTGGGATCGACAGCACCAGGCTGCTGGTCCTTGCCGCCCATGGCAGACGGGCATGCTTCCACATTACGGCCACGCTCGAGCGGAGAGTGCTCGCGCACTTTCACCGGACGGCCGGTCTTCATGTCGACCTTCTCGGCCCAGTCCACCGTCACGTATTTCGTGGCGCGGAGCAGCGTGCCGTCAGTGCGGTCGAGCACATAAGCAAAGCCGTTACGATCGAAGTGAGTGAGGGCCTTCCGCTTTTTGCCGTCGACTTCCATGTCAGTCAGGAAGTTCTCGTTGATGCCGTCATAGTCCCACTGATCGAAGGGTGTCATCTGGTAGGCGAACACGGCCTCGCCGTTGTCAACCTTGCGGCCGAAGATCGTCATCGACCACTTGTTGTCGAAATCGCCAGCATTGCACTCTTCGTGGGTCTTGTCGGGGCAACGATAGGCTGGGCTCCACAGGCCGGGGTTGCCGGTCGAGTAGTAGACCATCTTGAGCTCTGGATCATAGCTGTACCAGCCCCAAGCAGCGCCGCCGCCGATCTTGTAGTCCTCGCCCGGGAAGGTCTTGATACCCAGGTCTGAACCAGCCTGACCGAATTGCGGGTTGGCTTTGTTGGTGTCGGCGGTCAAGCACACGTCCTTGTCGGAACCCGTGCTTTGGCACTCCCACGCCTTCGAGCCATCCTTGAGGTTGTAAGCCGTGATGCGGCCGCGAGCGGCGAATTCGTCGCCACCGAAGCCTTCGATCACCTTGTCGTCGGCGATCAATGGAGCGGGGGTGATGGTCTCACCTTTCTCCGGCCAAGCATGCTTCACGACCCAGACTTCCTTGCCGGTCTGGCCATCGAGGGCGATCACAAAGCCATCGAGGGTGCCGTACACGAACTTGCCGTCAGCGTACGAACCGCCACGGTTGACGGTGTCGCAGCAAGCCCGCGGAACAGCGGACTCGTCGCGGTCAGTCGTCTTCACGTAGCTCCAGATCTGCTTCGGGTTGTCAGCATCGGTCAGGTCCAAGGCCTGCACAACGTTGCAGTTCGACATGGCCGGGCAGCCGGAAACCATGAACAGCACGGTCTTGCCGCCAACGTCCTTGATCACGAGAGGCTGACCCTCATGACCGCGGAGGGCGTTGGTGCCCTGCAGCCATACCATCTGCAACTTGCCGACGTTCTTGGTCGTGATCTCGGCTAGGTCGCTGTGACGCGTAAGAGCGAAATCCCGGCCGGGGGCTGGCCACTGATCGGGATCCTTCATACGCGCAAGCTGCTCCTCATCGGAGCCAGCCATCGCCTGACCGGAAACGCCCATCATCACCGCGACGATGGCTCCGGCCAGGACACCAAACTTTATTTTCATGTCTTTCTCCTCTCCCTAGCTTACTCAGTTCACCGAAACGAAAGCTGAGCTATTCTCATTGCTCGGACGCGTTGCACCCTTGAGCGAAATGCCAAGAGAGCATTGAGCCCTTGCAGATTTTCAAGCTGTCACTGTGGATATGGGAGGTTGCCCGAAAATGTCGAAGCAAACAGATATGCCTCGCGCCCGCTCCTGGCGGCGGGTCCTCCGATGAACACATCACGCGATGACACCTCACGAGGAATCACAGCCTAGCGCAGAGTGCGTCGCGTCGTTTATCGAATTCGCGATGAAACGAGCTTCCCACACATTGCCAAGCTGCAGGCTCATAATTGCCAAATGTAATGGGTTTGCAAGTGAAAAGTGCTCGCGCGAACAAAATGTACTGGCATCTGATCCTTTTCGCTGCACTGCATCAAGATGCCGGGCCCATAGCCAAAACATGTCAAGTCAAATCTTGCGCAATTTATGTGCGAGCATGCGCACTTGATCCGCTCACTGAATTTTCGCCGAGGTTACCTGCGCGTAATCACGAATCATATTGGGTTGCGCGAGCACGAGATACTCGCGGAATTGCGCGCCGCCGCTATTAACGAAGATTGCAATTAATCGCGGGGGACCTTCGCCGTCGCCGAGGGCAGATGTTGGATCGCGATGCGCATCAGCTCGGGCAGCGTGCGCACACCGAGCTTGGCCTTGAGCTGGGTGCACGTGTTGGCGACGGTCTTGTAGCTCACGTGCAAATTCTCGGCGATGACGCCGTAAGGCTTGCCTTCAGCAACGAGGGCGAGCGTCTGAAGCTCACGCACTGTCATCCGGCGCAGGGGATTGGTCGTCCCCCTCGCCTCCATAAAGGCAACCTCAGAAGCAAGGTCGTGACTGAGATAGGGACGGTTCTCGCGCACTCTCTGAAATGCCTTGAGCACTTCATCCGAGGACGTGTCCTTCAGCACGTAACCTGTGGCGCCCACTTCCAGCGCGCGGCTGACGATCACCGGATCAGAATGCATGGTGAGCACGAGAATCGGCGTTTGCTGATCGTGCAAACGAAGCCTTCTGATGAAGGAAAGTCCACCCAGCGCCCCGGTGCGCATGGCGAGATCGACGATAATCACGTCTGGCTTGTGCGTGCGGTAGAGGCGGAAACCCTCGGCGAGAGTTAATGCCTGAGTAATCTGGTTGACACCGGCGTCCTCGAGCAGCTGCCTTACGCCTTGCAACACGATCGGATGGTCGTCGATGACGAGAACGCGGCTCATCAAAGTGCTCCTACCCACTCAGGCTCGCGCGCTTTTTTCTCTCTTTCAGCCTTCACGGGAATTTCGACATGGATCGTCGTTCCCCTGGAGCGCGCGCTTTCGATCACGCAGCTCCCGCCAAGCGAGCGCACACGCTCGGTCATCGCGGTGAGGCCGAAGCCCTTCGCTGTTGAGGGCGCAATTCCTTTGCCATCGTCGCTGAGAGTGAGGCTTAGCTTGTCCGGCTTTCGCCGGCTGCCGTTGCGGCGAATCGCAGACTCCTCTAACAGGTCGACAGAGAGATTGCTCGCCTTGCCATGACGGATCGCATTCGTGATGCCTTCCTGAATGCAGCGATAGAGTGCGAGGTCAATGGCCTCTCCGTATGAATCGGCCAGCGCGCCGAAATTAACCATGATATGCGCATCGGAATGGCGGCGCTGGAAGCCCGCAATCAGCTCGTCGAGAAGGGCAGAAAGTTTCACCTTTCCGAGCGGGCCCGGCCTCAGCTTCTTCAACAAGGCCCGATTCATTAGTTTAAGCCGCTCGGTGATCGACAAAATCTCGCCGACGCGCCGCGTGATCTCGGCCGTGCGCCCGTCAGGTCTCTGATTAGCAAGCATCTGAATCGAGGACGCATTGGCGGTGATGCCGAACAAACATGGTCCCGCCTCGTCGTGCAATTCGTTAGCGATCTCGCGCCGCTCCTCCTCCTGCACACTGATCAGCTGGCGATACAGCCGGCTATTCTCATCGCGCGCAGTGCCGAGCGCGCTCGCAAGCGTATTGAAGCGTTCGGTGAGGACGCCCAGCTCCTTTACCTTTGGCAAAGCAAGCCGCGTCGCATAACGGCCCTCCTCAAGACTGAGCATGCCCCTGGAGAGATGGGCAAGCGGATCGAGGAGGCGGCCGAGCACCGCGTAAAGAACGAGAAGGATCAATGCGTTAAGAGTGAGCCACATGATCGCGAGCGAGGAAAAATCGCGCCAAGCTTCGGCAATCTCATCGGAGGGCTCGCCGATGATGATCACGGGATTGGCATGATCGATTGCGACCACTCTGACCGCGCGCCCGACGAGCTGGGGCCGCACCAAGGCTGCGAACCAGCGCGGCGCCTGTTCCGGACGAGTCACGCTGCCGGGCTGGGGCGATACGACGGTGAGCTGACCCATCGTATCCATGAACATGATGCGAACGTGACGGAGATGCTTGAGCTCGAGCGGCAACTCCTCCTCGAGCTGCTCCAGGCGGTCTTGGGCTGCGAGATCCTTCATGGTCGCGGTGACGAAGCGCTGAGCAATTTCGAGAGAGGCTTCGATTTCGACGCGGGTCGCGCTGCGCGTGTTGATGATGGAGATGACCCCGGCGAGAAGCGCCGCAATAAGATTGATGGCGCCTATGGCGATCAGAAGTTGCGTCCGGACCGGGCGGTCATACCAAAGCTTTTGCAGCATGGCTCGATCGTCTCCACACCGACTTTGCCTCCGCTCTTCGATTAAGGGGAAACCCCTCTTTTCCTTGAGCTTCCCGAAACTTCATTCGCCGCTTCCATATCTCATTTCGGGAGACTTTGGCAGGAGAGCAGGCGAAAAGTGCAGTCCACGTCGGCGGTGGTGAAAAAGCAATGGCAAAGCTGGCAATCGGCTTGCCAAATGTTCCCGACCACTTTTGATCCGCAAGGCTGGAGACGGACCTGCCATCTGGCAGTAGCCTCCACACATTGTTGCCGGGTCTACCGTACCACCTGGCGCGATAAAGAAGCCTAGTCCGGAGGGTGTAGTTCGCCGGCTTCATCCTCCGGCTCCTTTCGCAAATAACCAACGGCAAAAAGCCGCGTTGCGGCCGAAGGCAGGCGCACATAAGACGGTTGCGCCGGCGGCGCGGCGCTCGGTTGGCCCCCCGCCCTTTCCTGACGTGCCTAGCCTTTCCTTACAACTCCCATCAGAAAGTTTGGAACAGACAAGGAGGCCCGAGGATGAAGCTTTCTATCCTGACGTGTTTAGTAGTGCTGGCGAGCGCCGGCTTGGCGAGCGGTGTGGCTCAAGCTGCGGATGTCGCCGTCCCCGCCGACAAATGCGATGCGGCATGGAGCATGGCCTCGCCAAATGGCGAAACGATTGCCAAAGATGCCGCCACGCCCTTCGTGCTGAACTTCGCCATGATGGATTCGAACAACGATGGCGCGATCGACCAAGACAGTTCAGCAAGGCCTGCTCTGCGGGCCTCGTGAAAGCGGACGAAGCCACTGTCAACGACATGAAATAGATGGGACGATCGCTCTCGCCGCGCGGCGCACCCTTATCTTTGGAATATCGCGATCCGCCAGGTGCGGCTCGTTCTGCCCTGCGGCCTTCAAGAAGGGGCGCAAGTCGCAGTCGAGCCAGCCTGCTAACGGACAGACGGGAGATGCTCAGTCAAGTCGTGATCAGGGACTTTGGTCAGATCCTTCTGTAGATCGCTGACCACCAGTTTTGCCATTTCGCTCGAGAGACTCTGCTTGAGCTCCGTCAGCGCGCGTGGCGGGGCTACGAGCACGAGCTTATCGAATTGACCGCGCCCGTGCTCTTCGTCGAGCTGATCGGCCACGAGCTTGACGAAGTCCTCCTTTGAGGCCTGGTGCAGATCGCGGCGCGGCTCGATCGCATGGCGCGCCGGCGAAGCGCTCTCCTTGGCCCGTGGCGGACGGTCGAGGCCAAGATCGTGCGAGCGCCTGTGCAGCTCTGCTGCGACCAAACTCGACACCGTCCTGAAGGCTCCGCCATCGTCGCGCTCGACGAAACGAGCCCTGCCGCCATCGGCGATGACGTACCAAATCTTTGCGCGCTTCATGCTGCGACGCTCCTCGCTTACTAACCGATCATTGGTGTTAGAGTTCGCTGACCGTTGATGCAATTTTGCCGTCGACGTTACCTCGACTCTCGCGGCGTTAAGATATAGGCGGCGAGATCGGCGAGCTCGCCCTGGGTGAGCGGAATCGAAGGCAATTGGATGCTCTTATATATAATGTCTGGAACATTGTCCGACAGGAGGATGAAATGGCCGCGAAAGACGCCGAAATGCCTGCTCAGAGAGCGCTCAGCGACGATATTCAGGAGATCGCCAACCACCTTGCCAATTTGCGCAGGGATCTTGAGGCCTTGACCGGACAGATCAAGCGCACTGGCGACCATCAACTCGAGCGAATGCAAGATACCGCGGGGGAGGCGCTCAAAGCGGTCGAGGATGCCGTGCGGCAAAATCCTATTTCCGCGCTCGGCATTGCCCTTGGCCTCGGTTTCCTGGTCGGCATCGTGCTCCGCCGCTGAAGTTCGAGCATCCTCAGCAGCGCGGCAAGAACATTTGCCCCGCTTACGCATTCTCTATTACGCTTCCAAAACAACGCTCAAAAACGAAAGTAGAACCAGGCTTATTGGCTCGAGTGGAAAGGCGTGACGATGCAGATTCCGCTGCAAATCAGATTCCGCAATATGGACCCCTCCCCTGCCGTCGAGGAGCGCATTCGCAAGAAGGCGGCGAAGCTCGAGCGCTTCCATGACCGCATCATCGGTTGCACGGTCGTGGTCGAGGCTCCGCATCGCCATCACCATAAGGGGAAGCTCTACAGCGTGCGGGTCGATATCAGCGTTCCGGGGAAGGACGTGGTGGTCGACCGGGCCAAGCCGAGCGATCAGGCACATGAGGACGTCTATGTCGCCATTCGCGACGCCTTCGATGCCGCCGCACGCCGGCTTGAGGATGAAGCGCGGAAGATGCGCGGCAACGTGAAGAGCCGCGCGAGCCCTTAAGCCTTCCAGAAAGCCTTGGTGTCGATGAAGCGGGCGAAGGCCTCCTCGGCATTGTGAAGAAGCTTTGCGGCTTGCTCTTCTGAGCTTGCCGGACCATGCTCAACGCCGTGCCCGATCAGCGTTTGGCGCGTAGCGATGTCGTTGAGGCCACCTAGCGCGTCTTGCAAATCCTTGAGGGCGGATAGCGAATCGCTCCTACGTTTCTCGCTCGTGTGGCCATCAAAGGTGCCGGCGAAAAACTCGGTCCCATAGCGGAGCCGCTTAGCGCGGATGCGGAGCTTGTGCCTTTGGCGCACACTCTTATGGCGGAGGTTGGCGCCCCTTTTCTTTATCGTCTTGCGCAAGCGGCGAAGCTCCTTCTTCGCCAGCTCAGCAATCGGACGGGTCCGCAATTCTTTGCGGAGCTCGTCGTCATCGGTCGACCAGGGCCCGGTCTCGACCCATTCCACGACGTCGATCACGACCGTGCGGAAGCGCTCAGAGCGCAGCGACTCCGCTACCCGGGCATAGGCGGCAGTGCGCTTTTCCTCGATATCGCGCAGAGCGGCGGCGATGTTCTCATCCCCCGGCCTCGCTTCGCGTTGAGGTCTCAGCACATCGGTCACGAAGACATCAAGATCCCGGGCGGGTCCGAGATGTTGGGTAACCCATTTGAGCTCGGCCTTGATCTTCCCCTGCTGCTCGTCGGCGACGATGTCGTCGAAGATGGCAAGGGCCGCGCGCAAACGCCGCAAGCCGATGCGCATCTGGTGCAGCGCTTCGGGAAGCCCTCTGCATGTGGCCGGCGCGTTGGCGATGATCTGCGTGAGGCAATTATTCGCGATGGCGCGGAAGGATTCCTCGCTCCTCATGTCGGGCTTGATATCGATGTCGGTGGCCTTCTCGACATCATGCGTGCCGCCCTCGACGAGCTCATAGCCCCGCTCGGCTTTGGTCTTGACCGCGAGCCTCAGCGGCAAGGCTTCGGCAAGAGAACGGGCGAGACTGAACAGATCCGTCGTGTTGCCGCGCTTCAGCTCAAGCTCGACCTCAGAGATTGGCCGCCTGCCCTCGCCGGATAGAACATCGCCCTGGTCGAGGGCGACCTCGATCTCCGAGTGTCCTTGTGCCACGAGATAAGTTTTGCGCTTGACGGTGGTCACAAACAGCTGGCGCAAGGACCCCTTAATTTCCGGCGTCAACACCGGCGCAAGCGCGGTCCCTTCGGCGTGGTCGAGCTCCGGGCGGGGAGAGGTAATTTGCCGCTCCCATTCGAAACGCTCCATCGGCTCGGCTTCGCTTCTCATCGACTTGACGGTCTGCACATATCCCGTGCCGGTGTCGCGGACGCGGAGATAGACCCCCGCCTTACGCAGGGCGAAGTCGACGGTATCGAAATAGGCTGAGGTCAGATCGCGCTCTTCCGGCGGGACAAGGCTGTCCCGCAGCAAAGGGTGCTCAGCAACGCGTGCGGCATCTTGAGGATCGACCTCGAACTTGAGCTCGATCTCCTTCGAATGGTGCGCGGGTTCGTCTCCAGACACCAATCTCTCCATTTCTCCGTTGCGACCTCAAGCGCCGAGGAACCGCAGCCGCCACTCGGCGGCGTTGCGACTTGAGGGGATTGCCATAGAAACAAAAATGCCGACCGCTCAGCATGGCAGCCTGACGGTCAGCCCGCGGCGAAAGAACCTACATATTACTGTCACAATCAAGGGGTGATCTGCGCTGCGCCGCCGCAGGATCTTGCGGCCGAGACAAGGATCAGCCGCGGCGTCTAATCTGGTGAAACAAAAAGTAATTCCAGCAAGCGTGGTTACCGGCTTCGCCCACCCACTTACGAGCCTCCGGCGCCCGCAGGCTTCTGGAAGATGCATACCAGGTCGCCCTGGGCCAGCACATGTCTGCGCATCGCATCGAGCAACTCCTTGCGTTTGGCCTCAGCGCCAGTGCGCCGCTATAGAAGACGAACTGCATGGGAGCGGCGTCGCGGTGTACATCAAGACCGGATCTCGCGTATCAGGCCGTCGGCAAATTTCGCAATGTGGAATCCTTCAGGCAGCTTGAACTTGCCGATATCGGCGCTGTCCGGATCGAGCGGCTTGGGTTGAAGGATATGCCCGGTTCGCTCAACTTCGATGTGCTGAGGCGGGTCTTTTGATCAACTCGCCGCCGGCGCGAGAATAAGCGCGACGACCGTGCCGGCGACTAAAGACCGTAACATCACGGCGTCTCCTTGAGCTGCGGCACCGGGGCACGACGCTGCCCCGGTGCCTTTTCATTTTTATCGATTAATAGTCGGATTAGGCTTCTGCTCCGCCGCCGATGATTTCGGAGGAGCCGAACTCTGCTCCTTGGCGCCGGACGACTGATCCGACCCTTGCACACTCGACGCGCCGGCGTTCGAGGACTGCGAGCCGGCGGCCGAGGAGGGCGGGGCTGAACTCTGCTCAGCGGCGCCACCCGACTGATCGGGGCTTCCAGCCGGCGGCATCTTGGCCGCATTCGACGCATCGGGAGACACGCCATGCTGCACCGGCGGTGTCGTAGAAGTGTCGGCGGCAAGCGCCGGGACCGCGCCCATAATCAGGGCGAGCGCCGTTAGGGCTAAGAAAACGCTTCATCATAGGATCCTTTCTCCTTGGCAGCCGTCAAACGGGCCGCCCCGCGTTTCCCTCCGGCCCGCTGAACGTGTCGCGGCCAACGCGAGTTCCGGTTCCTCTCACGGATGGGTCAGCCGGCCCCACCAATCGGAACCCTGGCTTGGCTTCGCAATTATGTCGCCAGCCGCTTCGCAGCGGCGAGCGAAGCCAGCATGCCTGGACGCATGCATTCCACAGGGAGCAAAGCCATGGGGCTGTTCACCAAGGACATTAAATCTATGGAGGATTTGTTCCTGCACACCTTGCAGGACATCTACTACGCCGAGAATCAAATCGTGAAAGCACTGCCGAAGATGATCGACAAATCGACCAACCGGGAGCTCGCGGCCGGCTTGCGCAACCACGTGCGCGAGACGGAAACCCAAGTGACACGGCTTCAGCAGGTGTTCGAGAGACTGGGTCAGGAGCCCAAAGGTGTGGACTGTCCCGCCATCGATGGGTTGATCAAAGAAGCGGACGAGGTAGCCGGCGAAGTCGACGACAAGAAGGTGCTCGACGCCGCCATCATCGGCAGCGCTCAGGCA
>Ga0105247_10001055_pt1 | contig 20666 bp, 7 predicted proteins | sample KBSS24metaG_FD_81519 | JGI IMG/M metagenome (GOLD analysis project Ga0105247, IMG submission 81519) | Switchgrass rhizosphere microbial communities from Kellogg Biological Station, Michigan, USA - KBS S2-4 metaG | ecosystem: Host-associated > Plants > Roots > Rhizosphere > Soil | place...
CGGTTTTGTGCGTAGTGGAAAAGGATTGATTGCTCTTCATTGCGCATCATTCTGTTTTAGAAACTCAGATGAAGTGGTAGAAATGATCGGGGGCCAATTTAAAAGTCATAAGTACGATACCTTTCCTGCTGTGATTTTAAAACCTCAGCATGAAGTGATGCAGGGTATCAAATCTTTCACAACGTTGGATGAAACCTATGTGCATACAAAAATTTCACCTGCTATTGAAGTATTGACTGAACGAGTAGAAGGCGATCATCACGAGCCATATACATGGGTAAGGCCTTATGGCCAGGGAAGAGTTTTCTATACAGCTTACGGGCATGATGATAATACTTTTAGTAAGCAGGAATTTTTAGATTTAGTAAGGAATGGAATTCTATGGGCAGTTGGGGATAAAGCAAAGGCCGACCTAATGCAAATGCATTTGGCAAATCCAAAATATTTTGATGGCCCTGTACCCAATTATGAAAAAAGAAATCCTGCACCACTTGTACAGGAATCTTTAACACCTGTGCAATCTATGTCGTTGATGCAAGTTCCTGTTGGATTCGACTTGCAATTATTTGCTGCGGAACCTATGGTAGTAAACCCTATTTATATCAATTGGGATGAAAGAGGAAGACTTTGGGTGATTGAAACAGTGGATTATCCTAACGAGATCAAAAAAGATGATATAGGTGATGATCGTATAAAAATATTGGAAGATACTGATGGTGATGGTAAAGCAGATAAGTCAACCATCTTTGCTGAAGGATTGAATATTCCAACAAGTTTTGTGTTCTCTAATGGAGGCATCATTGTAAGTCAATCGCCTTCACATCTTTTCCTGAAGGATACCACCGGTGATGATAAAGCTGATATCAAACAAGAGATATTAGGAGGCTGGGGTAAAAATGATACACATGCACAATCATCTAATCTTCGTTATGGATTGGATAATAAAATATGGGGAGTGGTTGGTTATTCCGGCTGGTATAATGGTAAAAAAGGAAAAGATTCTGTTCGTATTTCAAACGGAGTTTATAAATACGATCCTAATACAAGAAAGCTGGAATATTTATCAAACACTTCGAATAATACATGGGGATTAGGATTCTCCGAAGAGTTCGATGTATTTATTTCTACAGCTAACAATACGCATACGGCATTTTTTGGAATGCCAAAACGTTATTTCGATAAAGCAAATATTAATGAGACTGGTGTGCAGAAATTAGATGCGCATTATGATATGCGTACTGCAACAAAGAATCTTCGGCAAGTGGACGTACAAGGCGGCTTTACCGCAGCAGCAGGTCATAGTTTATATACAGCAAGAGCATTTCCAAAATCTTATTGGAACAGTGTAGCATTTGTTACTGAACCGACAGGACGTTTGGTACATAAAGTATTATTGAAACAAGAAGGCGCTGGTTTTATAGAAAATGGTGATGGTTGGAATATGCTGGCAAGCGCTGATGAATGGGCAGCTCCTATCCAGGCAGAAGTTGGCCCCGATGGTGCGCTTTGGATAACCGATTGGTATGATTTTATTATTCAGCACAATCCTACTCCATCTGTTGCATCGGCAGGATTAGATGCGAAAAACGGAGCAGGCAATGCCTATATCAACCCACTGCGTGATCATGAAAGAGGACGCATCTATCGGCTTGTATATAAAAACAATGATAAAAAGAATACATTTCAGTTAAATAAAAATGATGTGCCGGGCCTGATAAAAGCATTGTCAAACGACAATATGTTTTGGCGTACCACTGCCCAACGTTTATTAGTAGAGAAAGCTGATAAATCTGTTTTACCTGAATTATATAAGCTGGTGCAAAATGAATCAGTAGATGAGATCGGTATTAATGCACCCGCTATTCATGCATTGTGGACATTGCATGGATTAAAAGCATTTGATGGAAAAAATATACAGGCATTGAATGTTGCCATCAAAGCGTTATCTCATCCATCTGCAGGTGTAAGAAGAGCAGCTATTGAGGTGTTACCAAAAACAGCGGCTACATTCCAGGCTATTAATAAGGCAGGTCTTTTTGAAGATAAAGATTATAGGGTAAGACTTGCTGCTGTATTAGCTACTACTGATATGCCTAAATCTGCAGCAATTGGAAAAGCATTGGTGAATATGGCTGAAAAGGAAGAAAATTTTTCAGATATGTGGTTGAGATATGCATTGACGATTGCAAGTAAAATAAATGAAAATGAATTCAGAGCTGAATTCAGAAAAAGAGGATTAAATGATAACCCTTCTTTAATGGAAGCCTCATTAGCACAAAGGCTTGCTTTCGGTACAAGATTAAGTGATGTACCATTAAGAAGAACATTTGGAAGACAACAAGCAGAACTTACGCCGTCTGTTGGCAACAATGAATGGATGATCTCAGGCGATATGCAATTTGCACCGAGAACGCAGGGAGGTGTGCCACCAACTGCCAGTCAACTTGCTAATCCTGTTTATTCAGGTTTGGTCGTAGCACAGGGAGACAGTAAAAATGGTTATGGGTTATATTTTATCGATAATAAAATGTATTTCACCATTAACCAGAATGGTAAAGCATATCAGGTAACCACAACACAGGCTCTTCCTGCAAAATTTTCTTTCAAAGCAGGGTTACAAAAAACAGGAATCATGAAACTTATGATTAACGATAAGCAAGTTGATTCTGTAAAGACTCCGGGATTATTTAAAAATAGTCTTGATGTTCCGTTGCGTGTAGGAATGGATGTGAGACCTGATTCAGAAAAGGTTGCAAACTACGTTGACACATTTCTTCTTTCACGTACCAACAATTTTACAGCCGGAAAATTGGAAATACTGGAAAGCATTGCACCGAAAACTGTTACAGGTCCTGTTGCAAAAGTCATTGTGCTGAAAGTAGTGAAAGATATTATGAAATATGATAAGCAATTGATCACCGCCACAGCAGGAACGACTATCCAGATCGTATTGCAGAATCCGGATTTTATGCAACATAATTTTGTTCTTATTAAACCCAATACATCTTCCAAAGTAGGCGCTGTTGCGGATCAACTGGTAAGAGATCCTAATGGAGCAAAAATGAGTTATGTACCCCGGATGCCTGAAGTAATTGCTGCCACACCCATGTTAAACCATGGCGGCAGGTATACGCTAACCATAAAGCTTCCGAATGTGCCCGGCGATTATCCATATATATGTACATTCCCCGGACATTGGCGTATGATGAAAGGGATATTGCGGGTTACAAAAAATACTACAGCAGGCATTGTTTCTAAACAGTAACAGTATGGCTTTGAATATTAAATATGGAGTTAGTACCTGGTTGTGGACGTCACCTTTTACAACACAATCTATCAATGAACTCTTTCCAAAGATTTCGAAATTAGGTTTTGATGTTGTTGAGATTGCCGTGGAAGATCCTGCTCTTATTGATATTAAAAAAGTAAAATCTGCTTTGAATGATCATAAGTTGAAAGCATCCATCTGCGGAGCCTTTGGTTCTTCAAGAGATTTGACAAATGAATCAAAACAAATTCAGCAAACGGGTCTTGCCTACATTGAATCCTGCTTAGACATTTGTGCTGAGATGGGTGTTGATTTTTTTGGCGGACCTATGTACTCTGCAGTAGGTAAAGCAAGAATGCTGAAACCCGATCAAAGAAAAGCAGAATGGGATCTGGCAGTAAAAAATCTGCAACTGGTTTGTGAGATGGCGGCAGCCAGAAATCTAAAAATTGCATTGGAACCACTCAATAGATTTGAATCAGATCTTGTTAATACAGCTGACGATGTATTACGAATGGTAAATGATATCAATCATCCTGCTGCATGTATAATGCTTGATAGCTTTCACATGAGTATTGAAGAAAGAGATGTAGAGAAAGCGATTGTATCAGCCGGAAATAAACTTATTCATTTGCAGGTATCAGAAAATTACAGAGGTGCGCCGGGCACAGGGCAAACTCCCTGGAATGATTACAGGAGAGGACTTGAACAAATAGGCTATGACGGCATCGTTACTATTGAAAGCTTTACTACACACAATATAGAACTTGCCGGTGCAGTTTGCTTCTGGACTCCGAAAGCAGAAAGCCAGGATGCATTTGCAATTGAAGGTCTTCGCTTTTTGAAAAAATGGGCAACAGAAAAAACTCATACAGCATCAGTAAATCTTAAATCAACAATTTAATAATGGCAAAGAAAATCAATGTGGCCATCATCGGCCTTGGCTTTGGTGCAGAATTTATTCCCATCTATCAACGGCATCCCGATGCAAACATGTATGCAATTTGTCAGCGTGATAAAGAAAAGCTCAATAAAATTGGTGATGAGTTTGGCGTAAAAGTTCGTTATACAGATTATGATGAATTATTGAAAGATCCCAATATAGATGCAGTTCATATCAATACACCCATTCCTAATCATGGGGAACAATCAATCAAAGCATTGAAAGCCGGTAAGCATGTGGCATGCACAGTACCTATGGCTACTACTGTTGATGAATGTAAACAAATAGTGGAACTGGTAAAATCAACAGGACTTACCTATATGATGATGGAGACTGTTGTATATGCAAGAGAATTTCTTTTCATGAAAGAATTGTATGAAAAAGGAGAATTAGGCAAGATCCAATTTTTAAAAGCAAGTCATCAGCAGGATATGGATGGATGGCCAAATTACTGGCCCGGACTTCCACCCATGCACTATGCCACACATTGTGTAGGGCCGGTACTTGGGCTAACAAGAGCCGAAGCAGAATATGTTTCCTGCTATGGATCAGGAACTATTCGTGAAGAGTTGCAGTCAAAATACAATTCACCTTATGCAGTAGAAAGTACTCTTATCAAATTCAGAAATTCTGATCTGAGTGCTTATGTTTACAGATCATTATTTGACATAGCCAGGCAATACCGTGAAAGCTTTGAAGTATATGGTTCAAAAAAATCTGTTGAATGGCCATTGATCGAAGGCCGTCCATTGGTAATGCATACAGCAAAACGTCCTGAACCGGAAATACCTGAAGAAGTACATTCTCCTGATTATGCTCATTATTTACCAGAACCTATTCAACGATTTACCACCAAAGGTGTGTACGATACAGATGATCATCAGCACTTATCTTTTACGCAAGGTGCGGGACATGGAGGCTCACATCCGCATTTGGTGCATGAATTTGTCAGTTCGCTTGTAAATAAAAAAGAACCTTTTCCCAATGCAAAACAATCAGCAAACATTACATGTGTAGGGATATTGGCGCATGAATCTGCAATGCAAGGAGGAAAGCAAATAAACTTGCCTGATTTTACATTTATGTAAAAAGTAAAACGGCATAGTATAAGTAGGGATATATAGACAATCCATGCCCGCCAAAACTTTCACCTTATATTTACTTAGTAAATAAAATTTAAGGGTATGAAAAATTTGCTTGCCGTTTTATTACTTGCATCTCATTCGCTGTTATTCGCTCAGACAGCAAAAATAAAAATTGATGTTACCAGGACTATCGGAGTGATTGATCCAAAGATCTACGGTGTATTTATGGAGCCTATTCAAATAAGCGGAAGAAGAGGACTGCCTGACTCACCTGTATTAAATACTTTATACGGCAATCTTTATGATCCTTCATCTCCTCTTGCGAATGAAGATGGGTTCAGAAAAGATTACATTGATGCAATGAAGGAATTAAAAATTACCAACATGCGGTGGCCTGGTGGAAATTTTTTAATGGGTTATAACTGGCAGGATGGGATTGGTCCCAAAAGCCAACGACCAGCACGCATCAATCTTGCATGGGGCGGAATTGACAATAACCAGGTAGGTACTGATGAATGGTTCGCTTTGAATAAGGCAATGGGTAGTGAGAATATAGTTTGTGTAAACCTTGGGCTTGGTACTATAATGGATGCAGCTTATTGGGTAGAATATTGTAATTATAAAAAAGGAACTTACTATTCTAATCTGCGTACTAAAAATGGTCATCCCGAACCTTACAATGTAAGGATATGGGATCTTGGCAACGAAGTGGATGGTATGCCATGGGAGCTTGGGCACAAAAATGCTGAAGACTATATAGAGATCGCAAGAGAGGCTGCCAAAGCAATGAAAGCAGTTGACAATACTATTAAGTTAGTTGCGTGTGGGTCTTCATGGTATAGTGGTATGTGGGATGAGTGGAACCGCAAAGTATTAGCCGGACTTGGCGATCGTGTTGATTATATTTCTATTCACAGTTATTGGGAAAATTCACCGGATTATTACACATTAATGGGAGCAAGCGCCAGGATATTTGAGGATAGAATCAATCTCACGGCAAATGAAATTGAAACTGTATCATCCATAAAAGGTTTTAAGAATTCAATCGGTATTTCTGTAGATGAGTATGGATCATTCGGCAGAAGTTTTTTGAATGTATTGCCGGTAGCGCAATCGCTAAACTCTTTTATCCGTCATGCTGATGTAGTAAAAATGGCAAACTTTACTACTATGACTTCTTTATTATCAAGCGATCCTAAAAATGGAACTTTCAAATCGCCTTTGTTTTATACTTTCAAATTGTTTTCTAACAACTGCCTTGGCAATTCTGTTGACACTTATGTTGACTGTGATACTTTCAATACGGAGAAATATACAGGCATTCCATATTTAGATGTTACTACGACGTATTCAAAAGAAACAAACACTGCGTACGTCAATGTTATTAACAGGCATAAGGATAAAACAATTACTGCTGATATAATGAGTACTGGCGGTATCTTCGGCGGCAAGAGTGAAGCCAGTGTAATGAATGTTGCATCTCTTGCTGAGCCATTTGTATTCGAGAAAAAGAATCAGTACATGCCAGTATTAAAATCAATAGAAGTCAAGAACGGTAATGTAACTTTTGCATTTCCACCGCATTCATTTACGCAAATAAAAGTCAGCGTAAATCAAAAATAAGTACTGCTATTATTATCATGAATATTTTCATAAGTAATTGGAATACTGGCAAAACGATTGCATGGCCAGCTCAGTATTAAATATAACGCGGATAATATAGAAACAAACCCAATCCTTTTGAACAGGTGGAGCAAAGCAAACCTGTTTCTTTTTTGTATGTTTACAGCTCACTTAATGAGGTAAAATGCGGCTGTCTGTAATTTTAATAAGTTTTTTAATATCTGTTTCCCTTTTAGCGCAAACTGAGCACTATAATTTTTCCCGGCTTGATATATATAATGGTCTTTCGCATAACCAGGTCAACGCTATATTAAAGGACAGTGATGGTTTTGTGTGGTTTGGTACTATGTCCGGTCTCAACAGGTATGATGGATATTCATTTAAAGTATTTCGCAAACAACCTAATGATAGCACTTCTCTGTACCACAACTCGATATCCTCGCTTTATGAACTTCCTGAAGGAAAAATTTGGGTAGTTACTGGTGCGGGGCCTTGTATTTATAACCCAAATACAGAAAAATTTGATTCCACAAGTACAAAAAAATTTAATCATGTAAATCCGGGCTATTTAAATTCCCTGGGTTTGCCATCGGGTGGAATTACAAACATTGTAAAAGGAAACAATGGAAGATATTGGTTTCTTTATGATAGTCTTGGTTTGTACTTGTATTCGAGTGCCGAAAAAAAAGCAAAACTATTCATCCAAAAATATAAGTCTTATCCCTCAGAAAAAATTACATCAATCGGGGAAACGAAAGATGGAAAACTATGGTTAGTATATCAGGATGGGGTATTGAAGCAATATGACTTAAAGTCAAATAAATTTATTTTCTCCAGTACAGCTTTACAGAAACTGAATAAAGGCAATGTGGATTATAATCTTTTAACGGATAATGAGGGAGATGTATGGATATGGTATTTTGAATATGGAGTTTTTTTGTTTCATCCCCAGGACAATTCAATAAGACAGTTTAATGAAAGCTCATTTCCATCAAAACTTAATTCAAACCTGGTTAGTAAATTAGTTCAGGATGATAAGGGTTTGATTTGGGTAGCAACGGATCATGGAGGAGTGAACCTGATTGATAAGAAAAATAATTTTAGAATTACCTACCTGTTGAATGACCCAAAAAATCCAAAAAGCCTTAGTCAAAACAGCCTCACTGCTCTCTACAAAGATAATGATGGGATTATCTGGCTGGGGACTTATAAGCAGGGCATTAATTATTTAAACGGAAATATTATAGAGTTCCCGCATTACTACCATAATGAGTCGAATGCAAAAAGCCTTCAGTATGATGATGTAAACCGTTTTGTTGAAGACAAATCAGGAAATATCTGGATTGGTACTAATGGAGGAGGACTCATTTATTTTGATAGAAAAAACAACACATTCAAGCAATATCTGCACGATCCGAATAACAGCAACAGTTTAAGTAATAATGTAATCGTAAGCCTGTGCATAGATCATGAAGATAAACTTTGGATCGGTACTTATTATGGCGGCTTAAATTGTTATGATGGAAAAAAATTTACACACTACCGCCACAATGATAATGATCCAATAAGTTTAGCTGATGATAAGGTTTGGGAAATATATGAAGACCGGGAATGGAATTTATGGATAGGTACCCTGGGTCACGGCCTTGATCTTTTTGACAGAAAAACCAATCGGTTTGAACATTATCGGTTTAATGCCAATTTTATTTCTGCTATTATCCAGGACAAGAAAGAAAATTTATGGCTTGGTACTGACCAGGGAATAACTGTCCTTGAAAAAAATAAAAAAAATCACACATTTTACCAGCATAATAGTAAAGACAGCCTCAGCAGTAATACTATAACCTGCCTGTTAGAAGATAGTAAGGGGAGAATTTGGGTGGGAACTACAGAGGGCTTAAACCTGTTTAATGAAAAAGCTAAAAAATTTCAAATATTCACCACATCTGATGGTCTTCCTGATAATTTGGTATTGAATATTCTTGAAGATAATCATCATACCCTTTGGATTTCTACTTCTAACGGATTATGCAGCGCTACTCCAATACAAAAAGGGGAGAAGCTTGGGCTTGCTGTAATTAATTATGATGAAACAAACAATCTTCAGAATCGTGAATTTAATGACAACGCTTCGCTTAAAACAAGGACCGGAGAAATGATTTTCGGAGGCCCTTCGGGGTTCAATATTATAAATCCAGATAAAATAGAAAAGCAGGTTTATCATCCTAAAATTATTTTTACCGGTTTGCAGATATTAAATAACGATGTTGAACCTGGAGAACTGATTAATAATCGTATTTTATTACCGCAGGCTTTGTCCCGGTTGCAAAGTATTAATCTGAAATATAAAGAGAATGTTTTTTCCATTGAGTTTGCATCTCTTGATTTTTCACACAGTAATCGTGATAAGTATGCTTACAAGCTGGAAGGATTCAATTCAGGCTGGTTGTATGCAGATGGTAACCAACGCCGGGTAACCTATACAAATCTTGACCCTGCGCATTATACATTTAAAGTAAAAATTTTAAATCCGGATGGTGTTTGGAGCGATATAAAAACATTACAAATAAATGTGGCTCCGCCTTTTTGGAAAACGCCTGGCGCTTACATTCTTTATGTACTGATAGCTATTGGAATACTTCTTTTGGCAAGAAAAATTGCACTGGACAGAATACACATGCGGTTTGAAATGCGGCAGCAAAGAAACGAAGCTGAAAGAGCTCATGCTTTGGATCAATTAAAGACAAAATTTTTTACTAATGTAAGTCACGAGTTTCGTACACCGCTAAGCCTGATCATTTCTCCACTTGATAAAATTATAAGAAATACAGATGATGATATTCAAAAAAAACAATTAAACCTGGTTTATCGCAACGCAAAACGATTATTAAACCTGGTAAATCAATTACTCGATTTCAGGAAAATAGAAGTGCAGGAGATGAAATTGCATCCTTCCATCGGAGATATCATAAAGTTCAGTGAGGACATCAGCCAATCATTTTTTGACATTGCAGAAAAAAAGGGGATTCAATTTACTTTCACATCAAATGTTCAAAGTCTTGAAATTTATTTTGATAAGGATAAGGTGGAAAAAATATTGTTTAACCTCCTTTCCAATGCATTTAAATATACTCATGATCGTGGAAAAGTAGGCGTCGAACTTACATACAATGCAGAGCAAGAGCATCAGGAAAGCAGGACGCTTATGATTAAAATAAGTGATACAGGTATTGGAATTCCTGCCGATAAACACGAAAAAATATTTGAGCGTTTCTTTCAAACAGATGTGCCGGATAATATGAGCAATCAGGGTACAGGTATCGGCCTGGCAATTACCAAGGAATTTGTAAGACTTCATAATGGTGTGATCACTGTTGAAAGTGAACCCGAAAAGGGAACCACTTTTATGGTTGTGTTACCGGCAAAGAAAATTTACGAACCTATTATTCATCCGGCTACCAAATTCATTTCAATTGGCGATGACGAACAGATACTTTTTGAAGAAACGGAAAGAAACGGGAAGAAAAAAATGATTCTTATAGTCGAAGACAACGAAGACCTGCGGTTTTATCTCAAAGAAAACTTAAGGGGTCCATATCATGTAGAAGAAGCAATAAATGGAAAAGAAGGTTGGGAAAAAATTAAATTATTAAACCCGGATCTTGTAGTTAGCGATATTATGATGCCGCTTATGGATGGAATAGAGCTGGCAAAGAAAATCAAAACAAATACAATAAGTGCTCATATCCCGGTTATTCTTCTTACGGCTATGGGTAGTGAAGAAAAACAAATTGAAGGTTTTCAGGCAGGAGTGAATGATTACATAAAAAAACCCTTCACTTTTGAAATTTTGGCGTCAAGAATAAAGAATCTTCTTGCCCAGCAAAGGCTATTGCAGAAGAGATTTCAGAAACAAATTGAGATTAATCCAAGTGAGGTTACAGTTACACCACTTGACGAAAAGTTTATGAAACAAGCTTTAGAGATTGTCGAAAAGCAAATCGATAATCCCGATTTTTCAGTAGAAGATCTGAGTCGGGAAATGTGTATGAGCAGAGTTGCCCTGTACAAAAAAGTTCTTTCACTTACCGGGAAAGCCCCTCTTGAGTTTATTCGCTCCATTCGTTTGAAAAGAGCCGCACAGCTTTTAGAAAAAAGCGGAATGAGTGTTTCTGAAATTGCGTATGAAGTGGGCTTTAACAATCCTAAGAACTTCACCAAATATTTCAAAGAAGAATTTAAAGTACTGCCATCCCAATATGTGGCAACCAGGAATAATCTTTAGAAATATATCTGGATTTTTGATAAAAATCAGTCTTACTTAACATTTCATACCCCAGTCATGAACAATTAATGTAGGTCCTTTGGACTATTCAGGTCTAACTTTGCAGCCTTGCCAAACGAAAGTTTGCTAAATGAAATCAAAACTTCTTTTTTTCTTTGGGCTTAGGCTTTTCAAGCCAGGGGTAATATTTCTGTTATCCATTAAAATAAAAGAAGCTTGTACATTATCTGCATCTAAATCCCGTATCGGTATATTATGAGAGCAAATAGCCTGATCTTGTTATTGATTGTTTGTCTTGCCACAAATGCTTTTACTCAAACCAAACCGGTAAAAAAGACGGAAGTGCCCGAAAGGGTCATTAATATTGATTTTTCCCAACAAAAAGGGACTTTAAATACTTTCTTCAAAGAATGCGTGGGTGCGGGCCGTGCAAATGAAGGGCTAAGATCCGATTGGCAACAGCAACTTGCTTATGTAAAAAAAGAATGCGGTTTTAAATATATCCGTATGCACGGGCTTTTAACAGATGATATGGGTGTTTATAAAGAGGACAAGAATGGAAATCCTGAATACAATTATATGTATGTTGATGTGTTGTTTGATTTTTTGCAAAGCATCGGCATGAAGCCTTTTGTTGAATTGGGATTTATGCCATCGGCATTGTCGAGCGGGCCGCAAACTATTTTCTGGTGGAAAGGGAATGTAACTCCTCCAAAGAATTATGAAAAATGGGCAGCATTAATCAAGAATCTTACAGAACATTTTACAGAACGTTACGGCGTTGAAGAAGTAAAGACCTGGTATTTTGAAGTATGGAATGAACCCAATCTTTCACCAGGTTTTTGGACAGGAACACAACAAGATTATTTTAAGTTATATAAATACACTTCACTCGCAGTTAAAAGTGTAAATAAGGAATACCGGGTTGGCGGACCGGCAACTGCTGGAGCGGCATGGGAAAGTGAGTTTATTGATTATTGTTATAAAAGCAATTTGCCAGTTGATTTTGTCAGCACACACTCTTATGGGGTGAAGCAAGGATTCCTCGATGAATATGGAAATTCAGGAACAGTGCTTGCAAAAGAAGACAATGCTGTTAGCGGTGATGTACTTCAATCAAGAAAAGAAATTGCAGCTTCTCCAATACCAAATTTGGAATTGCATTATACTGAATGGAGTGCATCCTACACTCCGGCAGATGCGGTTCACGATAGTTATCATGAGGCATCGTATGTCTTACAGAAATTAAAACAAGCCGGCAAAGCAGCCAACTCCATGTCGTATTGGGTGTTCACTGATATTTTTGAAGAACCCGGTCCCCGTTTTGAACCTTTTCACGGAGGCTTCGGAATGTTAACGATTCAGGGAATCAATAAACCGGTGTTTTATGCTTATCAATTTTTAAATCGTTTAGGAAATATTGAACTGGTAAATAAAGATTCAGCTTCATGGGTCTGCAGGGATTCATCAGGAAACATCCAGGCATTGGTTTGGGACTTTACTTACACTCTTCCTGATTCCACCAATAACCAGCAGTATTTCATTCGTGACTTGCCATCAAAATCAAAAGGAAAATTAAAGATTAATATTGCAAAAGTACCTGATGGTAATTATGCGCTTGAAGTTTATAAAGTGGGATATCGCAGCAATGATGCTTATTCAACTTATCTCTCGATGGGAAAACCCTTGCAACTAACAAAACCACAAGTAGAACAAATAAAAAAACAAAATGACGGAGCACCGTTTTTGAAAGAGATCATTACTGTAAAAAATGGAGTTCCATTTTCAAAAGAAATAGACATTCGGGAAAACGATGTTTTCTTCCTGAATTTGATCAAACTTTAGTTGTATAATGTTAAACAAACTTCTATTTCTAATCTGAAGGAAAAGACAATGAGATTGCGATTTTATTAATTTTTTGCAATAACCACCACTATTAATGAAGCATTCATGATTAAAGATAAAAACTTGAAGCAAGTCGTCTTGAAAGTATCTGTTGTATTGCTAATGATCGTTTATTCTGCAGTGAATAAAACTGCGTTTGCTCAGAGTACCGATAATGATGCACTTATTTATCGCAAGATAGATTTGAAAATAAAACAAATGACATTGGAAGAAAAGGTGGGGATGATCCATGCCAATTCATCTTTTACTTCGGCAGGTGTTAAACGTTTGAATATTCCTGAGTTGGTAATGAGTGATGGTCCTCATGGCGTTCGCTTAGAACATGGCAGAGACTGGAAAACAGATAATGACAATGTTAATGACAGCGCCACCTATCTGCCCGTCGGTGTTTGTCTTGCCAGTACGTGGAATCCGCAACTTGGTTATGCTTATGGTTCTGTATTAGGTAGCGAAACCAATGCCCGTGGTAAAGACATCATTCTCGGTCCTGGTATCAATATTATCCGAACCCCGCTCAATGGGAGAAATTTTGAATACCAGGGCGAAGATCCTTACCTGGTGTCAAAAATGGTTGTTAGTTATATAAAAGGAGTGCAGGATCAGGGCGTAGCAGCATGCGTTAAACATTATCTTGCCAATAACCAGGAAATAGACAGAGGCAGAATAAATGTTTTGATGAGTGAAAGGGCATTGCGGGAAATTTATCTTCCGGGTTTCAAGGCCGCCGTAAAAGAAGGAGGAGTATACTCAGTAATGGGAGCGTACAATAAATTCAGAGGACAATTCTGCACACACAATGATTACCTCGTAAATAAAATTCTGAAAAAAGAATTTGGATTTAAAGGCATACTTATGAGCGACTGGTCTGCTGTGCATAATACAATGGAAGCATTATGGAACGGCACTGATCTTGAAATGGGAACTTTTTTTTCTAACAATTCTTATCATAAGTTTTTTCTGGCCGATACCGTGATCGCCTTGGTAAGAAAAGGACTGGTAGATGAAAAACTGGTAGATGAAAAGGTGAGACGTATATTATATGTAATGTATAAAACACATAAGTTTGATAAAAGACAGCCGGGAACTCTTAGTACAAGTCAGCATTTTGAAACAGCACAAAAAATAGCTGAAGAAGGCATTGTGCTTTTAAAAAATAATAACCTGCTTCCTTTACATAAATCTGCAATAAAATCAATCGCTGTTATCGGCGTGAATGCGGTACGTCACCAGTCAGAAGGTGGTGGAAGTTCACAGGTACGTACTAAATACGAAATCACTCCGCTTGATGGAATAAGAAAATTAAGCGGTGACGCTATCACTATTACTTATAACAGCGGTTATGAGATAGCAAAAAATGCAAAAGCCAGTCAATCATTAATTGATTCAGCAGTAGCAGCTGCAAAAAAAGCTGATGTAGCCATCATTGTAGGTGGCTGGACACATGGTTATAATAATTATGCATGGAGCGACAATGCGTACGACGCCGAAGGAACAGACAAGCCTGATATGAATATGCCCTTTGGCCAGGATGAACTAATCGAAGCAGTGATCAAAGCAAATCCACACACGATTGTGATACTAATGGGCGGTGGCGCAATTGATATGACGAAATGGATAGATAATACAGCAGCTGTAATACAGGCGTGGTATCCGGGCAGTGAAGGAGGAAATGCACTTGCACGTATTTTATTCGGTGAAATAAATCCTTCAGGAAAGTTGCCGATGACCTTTCCGAAACATTTGAATGAAAGTCCTGCTCATGTATTAGGGGAATATCCTGGTGATTCAATTACTGAACACTACAACGACGATATCTATGTTGGCTACCGCTACTTTGATACTTATAAGGTGGAACCACTTTTTGCTTTTGGTCATGGATTATCTTATACAGCGTTTAGCTATTCCGACATGAAGGTAACAGCCGGAGTTTCTTCGGCAACGGTATCTCTTACCATTACAAACACTGGTAAAATGGCCGGTGCGGAAACGGTTCAAATATATGTGAAGGAGGATGTGAGCATGTTGAGGCGCCCCGAAAAAGAGCTTAAAGGGTTTCAGAAAATATTTTTAAAACCCGGTGAAAATAAAAGAATCACTATCACTCTCAATAAGGAGGCGTTTCAATATTATAATGATATAATTAATCAATGGGTCTTCGAGCCTGGCATCTTTACTATCATGGCTGCCAGCTCATCAAGAGATATAAGGACTGTAAAAAAAGTACAATTAAAATAAAAAAACACTTCCGGTCTTTAAAACGAAGCTAAAAAGGGCCGGAGTTTCATGAGAATGATGTTTTCTTTTTGAACTTGATCAAGCTTTAGTTGTGTGGCATTGGATTTTTTTTGTTTCGCTAAAATTCAAGACAAAACAATGAGACAATTTATTAATGGTCTGTTTCTCCTGGTTGGAATTATTTTTCTTTCGAATATTAATGCAAGTTCTCAACAGCTATATGTAGGCACCAACTACCATCCACACGATGATAAGAATATTGAAAAAATAAAAAGAGATATACAGTTAATGAAAGAGGCTGGATTCAAAACTGTACGCATGGGCCATCTTGCATGGGATAGCTATGAGCCATCAGAAGGAAAATTTGATTTTGCATGGTTTGATAAAGTAATGGATTTAATGAATGATGCGGGAATAAAAGTGGTTTTGGACATTGCAATTCGTCCTGCTCCCATCTGGTTGCATCACAAATATCCATCCATTGACATAGTTGATGCGAATGGTGATGTACAATATCCAAATCACCGATATATGGAAGATGTGGGCGACCCTATGTATCAAAAATATGCAGTTCGATATGCTGACTCTCTTACAAAACATTATGGAAAACACCCAGCGTTGATGGCGTTTGGAATAGACAATGAATCAGGCGATGGAAGAATTTCTTATTCTGAAACGGCAAGAAAAAGGTTTATTATATGGCTCAGGAAAAAATATACTACTCTTGATAATCTCAATAAAGCATGGGCAACACAACGCTGGTCGAGAAGGATAAATCAGTTTGATGAAGTTGGTTTTCCTGTGGCAACACATACAACTGATGTTCCTGAGCGAATGATTGATTTCAGGCGTTTCGTTTCGGATGAGATCAACGAGGTTCTTTTTAAGGTGATTGATAAAGTAAATACCAATGCACCGAAGGCCTTGATCAATACCAATGCCTGGTACTATAGCGCCATGAAATATTTTGATTATACCCCAATCGCTTATTCGGGTAAAATGACACGTGAAGGCTGCGGTTTTTATCCGGGAAATTCTTTGACCACTAATTGGGGTGTAATGAATGCCTTGTTTGGAATTGCAAGAATCCAATTTGAAAGCAACAATCCTTTTTGGTGCAGTGAATTTACAACGATGACAGCTGTTCCAAACTCCATTCGTAAGTCGGCCTATGCAACACTCATGTATGGCAACCAGATGGTTTGCGGATGGACCTGGCAAAGCATGCACAGTGGTGAAGAACAATACCTGGAAGGTATTGTTGATTGGGATGGAATCCCTAATCGCAAATATGATGAATACCAAAAGATAGCAACCGAGTTTAAAAAGATTGAAAAATATTTTCCTTATAAACTCCAGGCAGAAGTTGGATTGGCTTTTTCTTTTCCCAGTCAAATAGCAAGTGCTTATTTTCCTGAAAAACATGATGAGCAACTTCAAGCATGCTTTGATTTGTTTTATCACCGTAACATGGATGCTCGTGTTGTAGAGATCAGCAAAAGCTCACTCAATTACAAATTGCTGTTCGTACCCGGAGTGGCTGTAATAGATGAAGCAACTGCAAATAAAATTCGTGAGTTTATAAAGAATGGCGGTACTGTTGTGATGACAAGCAATTCAGCAATCGTTGATGAAACAGGAAAAGTATTTGCTTCCACTCATCCCGGAAGATTGAACGATGTATTTGGAATACGTATAGCAAGCTATGAAGAAACAGAAACGCTTAGTGAAGTTTCAAGAAAATTATTCAAAGGCAAAAAGATTGAAGTCAGCTATAAAGGGAAGGCAATCAATTCTGAATCTGCAAGGTTTGATATTATTGAATCAAAAGGTGCAGACGTTCTTGCAAGTATAACAAGCCTGGATAAAGATTATCCCATCATCACTTCAAATAAATATGGAAAAGGGAGAGCCATTTATGTAGGTTTACCTGCAAAAGGAGAAGTGTTAAATCCATTGCTCGATGATTTGATCACTGATCTTTCCATTAAGAAGGGACCGGATGTTCCTCCAGGCGTAATGGCGAGACAAATCGATTCAAATCATTTTTTGTATTTGAATATAAGTGGAGAGGGAAAAAAAATCCAGATGGAAAGAAACTCGCACAGTATCCTTTTTGATAAAGATTACAACGGAAATTTTACCATTGCTCCTTACGAGCCGGAATTTATCGAATTAAAATGAGTTGCTGATTTTGTAATATGAGTTAATAAATTGCTTTCGCTTAGCTTTTAAGTAAAAAGTTTTTATGAACCAGAAATTTGCCGGAATAATCATTTTTTTTGCGCTGACATTTTATCTCCTGCAGATTTCTGCCAATAGTAAACCTTTGAATAATCAGCAAGCATTTAAAACAAATAAAATTGCAAATGCTTCTTATAACAGAACACCTTTTGATCAAACAGATGACACCACCATTCAGGAAATAAACGATTGGGAGAATCCTGATATCAATGGCATCAACAAAGAAAAGCCTCATGCATATAGTTTCTTATCGGAAACAAAAACAAACAACCAGTTGATTCAATCGCTTAATGGTATTTGGAAATTCAAATGGTCACCCGATCCGCAATCACGTCCCGTCAATTTTTACAAAGAAAATTATCCAACAGAAAATTGGAATAACATTCTTGTTCCCGGCAACTGGGAATTACAGGGATTTGGAACTCCTATTTATACCAACATCACGTATCCTTTCAAACGTGATCCTCCAAAACTAACAAGCGAACCTCCAAAGAACTTTACAAGTTATCTTCAACGAAATCCCGTCGGCAGCTATTACACAACGTTTATCATTCCTGAAAACTGGAACAATAAACAAGTATTCATCAACTTTGGCGGAGTACAATCGGCAATGTATGTGTGGGTGAATGGACAAAAAGTTGGATACAGCGAGAACTCTATGTCGCCTGCTGAATTTGATATTACAAAATACATTTGCAAAGGAGAAAATAAACTGGCCGTTGAAGTGTATCGCTGGTGCGATGGCAGTTATTTGGAGGACCAGGATATCTGGCGTATGAGTGGTATTTTCAGGGATGTCGATTTGATTGCACGACCTAAAACTTTCATCAGCGATTTTTTTGTAAGAGCTGAACCAAACAAAACATTTGAAAGCGCTAACCTCTCTATAGCACTTAGTATTGATAATCGCTCCACACAAAATGTTTCCGGATTGCATGCAGATGCTGAGGTCTTCGGCTTTTCATCACATGGTGAAATAGTTGATCTCTCATTCAATGCGAAGGTTCCATTGATTCAAAAATCAAAGCAAGCTTCACTTGATTTGAAATCATTCATAAACCATCCTAGATTATGGTCAGCTGAAACACCGGATTTATATCATCTCACAATAAAACTCAAAAACAATAGAAATCAAATTGTAGATAAAACTGAATGTTATTTCGGTGTTCGTAAAATTGAAGTGCGCCGGGATGTATTTTATATCAATGACAAAGCCGTCAAACTAAAAGGAGTCAATCGTCATGAACAACATCCCCGAACAGGAAAACATGTGAGTCGTGCAACTATGATTCGTGACCTTGAATTAATGAAGCAGGCAAACATCAATATGATTCGTACCTGCCATTATCCCGATGATCCTTTGTTTTATGAACTCTGCGATCAATATGGCTTCTATGTTATGGACGAAGCCAACCAGGAAACACATGGTTTCGGTATTGGAAATAAAACCATCGGCGATAATCCCGTTTGGAAAAAATCACATGTAGAAAGAGCAGTATCGTTAGTACAGCGGGATAAAAATCATCCCTGTGTTATTTTCTGGTCATTGGGAAATGAAGGTGGTCGCGGACAAAACTTAATAGCCATGGCCGATACTATTAGGAAACTTGATACAAGCCGGTTAATCTATTCCGATACACAACGTGATGTTGCAGATCTTTATGACGAAGGTTATTTGCATCCGGCAGATTTAAAAAACTTAGGTGAAAGGATAAAAGATAAACCGGTGTTTATGCGAGAGTATGCGCATGTGATGGGTAATTCCGGCGGAAATCTACAGGAATATTGGGATGTGATTTATGCCGATTCAAGTCTTACCGGCGCTGCCATTTGGGAATGGGTTGACCAAGGCCTCGCAAAGAAAAAAGATGGCTCGCCTCTGAAACTCACTGAACAACCTGATGATTATCAATTGAAGGATGATGAATTCTGGGCATATGGAGGTGATTTTGGTGATCAACCAAACGATGGAAATTTTTCTATTAAAGGGTTGGTTTCTTCCGACAGAAAACCTTATCCGCATTATTATGAAGTTCAGAAAGTTTATCAACCCATTGTTTTCAAACTTTTAAATGATAAGAACGTAACCATTAATGTTACCAATCATTTCGATTTTCTTTCGCTTCACAATTTTGATTTTGAATACGAGTACACAGCGAATGGCAAATCATTACAGCGAGGTAAATTCCGTTGTGATAATATTTTGCCTGGCACATCATCCAACATTATAATTCCTTCACTGCAAGCAGATACAACTTCTTCCGAAATAGTTTTGAATATTTACGCAAAACTCAAGTCTGCAATGCCATGGGCGGAAGAAGGTTTTTGTTTTGCCCGGGAACAGTTTGTAATGAAACCTTTTGCATGGAAGAAAATAATCCCTGCAGGTAAAATGGTTAATGCAACTGAATCAGAAACACAAATTGAATTGAAAACAGGAAACATGTCTTTTACTCTTGATAAGAAAAATGGTTCTTTAATTAGTTGGAAAGTTAATCAGCAGGAGTTGTTGAAAGGAAAGCTGGAACCTTATTTTTGGAAACCACCTAACGACAATCAAAAGCATAACGGGTATGTGAAAGAGTTAGGTAAATGGAAGAACGCCGCAGAAAACCTGGTAATTAAAAAAGTTGAATTATCAAAACAAGATAACCTGGTATCTGTAAAATTTGAAATGAATCTTCCAACTATTGGTGCAAACTACACTTTGAATTATCAAGTGAATGGAGAGGGAAAATTACAAGTTGAAGCCGACTACATACCTCTAAGCGATACCATTCCATTGATTCCAAAATTTGGAATGAGAGTTCGCATCCCGAATGATTATTGCACTATTGACTGGTATGGCCGCGGCCCTTATGAAAATTATCCCGATAGGAAAACTGGTTCTCTAATCGGCTTGTATCATTCAAGCTTACAAAACTTCATCACTTCTTATCCTGCACCACAAGACAATGCAAACCGTGGTGATGTTCGCTGGTTCTCGATGAGTACACAAGCCAGCAAAATAATAAAGCTAACAGGTTTGCAACCACTTTGTTTCCGTGCATGGCCTTACACAGAAGAAGATTTGGAAAA
>Ga0105247_10001056_pt1 | contig 20663 bp, 14 predicted proteins | sample KBSS24metaG_FD_81519 | JGI IMG/M metagenome (GOLD analysis project Ga0105247, IMG submission 81519) | Switchgrass rhizosphere microbial communities from Kellogg Biological Station, Michigan, USA - KBS S2-4 metaG | ecosystem: Host-associated > Plants > Roots > Rhizosphere > Soil | place...
TATGGTGCTCGTTGAATGAGCACACTCATGGTCACGGGCGCCGCCGCGAGGGGCCCGTCGCCGGGGCGCCGCGAGCGGCAGCGCCTCGAGACGGCGAGATCGATCAAGGAGGCGGCGCTCGAGCTCTTCGTCGCGCGCGGCTTCGACGCCGCCACCACCAAGGACATCGCCGAGCGCGCCGGCGTCGCGCACGGCACGGTGTTCCTGGTCGCGAAGAGCAAGGAGGGGCTCCTCGTCGCGGCGCTCGAGGACCAGCTCCGCGAGGTGCTGACGGCGCGCACCGCGTCGCTCCCGAAGCGCGGCGTGGAGGCGCAGCTCCTCCACGTCTTCGACGGGCTGTTCGATTTCTACGCGCGCGATCGGCGCCTCGCCCGCGAGTTCTTCCGCGCGGTGATCTTCTTCTCCGACCCGGTCACGAAGGCGCAGAACGACGCCCACGTCGCCGGCTTCCTCGGCTACCTCGCCGAGCTGTTCGAGCGGGGCAAGGCCCGCGGCGAGGTCGCGCCGGGCGTCCCGTGCGACGCCGCCGCGACGATCGTGCTCGCGCTGTACTCGCACTGCGTCACCTGGTTCTTGAACGCCGAGCACCCCGACAGGAGGGCCCTCGGCGCGCGCTTCCGCGGTGCGCTCGAGGCCGTGTTCGCCGGGCTCCGCGCCCCGCTCGGCGATCGGCCCGCCGCCGATCAGCCGGGCGCGCGCACCCGCGTCGCGAGGACGATCCCGGCGCTCACGACGACGAGCCCGACGAAGTCGAGGACGAAGAGCCGCTCGCCGAGCAAGAGCGCCCCCGCGGCGACGCCGAAGAGGGGCGTCAGGAAGTAGAACGCGCTCACCCGGCTCGCCTCGCCGTTCGACAGGAGCCAGAACCAGAGGAGCGTCGCGCCGATGCTCATCACGACGACCAGGTAGACGAAGCTCGCGACGAGCAGCGGCGTGAGCGCGGCGCGCGGCGCCCCCTCGATCGCCGCGGCGAACGGGAGCATCGCGAGCCCGGCGGCGACGAGCGAGATCGCGTTCACGACGAGCGGGTGCGCCTCGGTCCGCGACCGCTTGAAGAGCACCGTCGCGATCACGAGCGCGAGGACGCCGCCCGCCGCCAGCGCGACGTCGGCGGGCTCGGCCGCCCTCGTCGCGGCGCGCGCGCGCATCGCCACGAGGACGCCGGCGAACCCGAGCGCGAGCCCGGCCGCCTTCCGCGCGGTGAGGCGCTCCTTCAAGAAGAACGGCGCGAGCACCGCGAGGAGGAGCGGGTTCGTGCTGGCGATGATGGCGCCCATCCCCGACGACAGGTGCCGGAGCGCCTCGTAGTTGAGCGCGAGGTACAGCGCGTTCGCGAAGACGCCGTACAGCGCGGCGAACGTCCACGACCGCGCGTCGCGCGGCCACGCGAGGCCCGAGGCGCGCGCGATGACGACGAGGATCGCCCCGGCGGCGAGGAAGCGCGCCCCGAGCACCCAGAGAGGGGGCGCGCCGACCGCGATGACGCGGCTCGGGACGAAGGCCGACGCCCAGAGGAAGACGTACCCGACGGCGCCGGCCGTCGCGATCCAGGGCGCCCTCCTCATCGCGGAGGCGATCGATAAGGCCGCGCCCCCGAACAGTACAGATGCACCTCGGCGCGACTCTGGGCGGCACAGTTTCGAGGCCGCGCGTCTCACGGGATTTTGACGGCCCCGGCCGCATGTGCGACCCATGGGGATATGCGCACCGGGACGAAGCTTCTTTTGCCGTGCGTCGCGTGGTTGACGCTGGGCCTTCCGGGCGCGGCCGCGGCCGCCCCTGCCGCGTCGGCGCCGCCCGCGTCGGCGCCGCCCGCGCCGTCGCTTGCCGGGGGAGGCGGCGCGCCGTCGCCGGACGGGCCGCCGGCCGCGAAGGGAGCTTCCGCGCCGTCGCCGCGCAAGACCGGCGCGATCGCGAGCGCGACCACCGCGAAGCCGAAGGCCCCGACGTCGGCGTCGCGGAAGAAGGGCGCGCCGCTGCGCGCGCCGGGCACGGGGCGGACGCCCGACACGAACGCGCGCCGGCAGACCGCGGGCGGGCCGACGAGCGACGACGTGGCGATGGGCGTCGAGAGCCCGGAGCTGCGCGCGCTCCACGACGCCGAGCGCGAGCTCTTTCCGCTCGCGAGCCCCGGCCCCGGCCAGCCGTGGCCCACCGAGCTCGGCTCCCCGTTCACCACCACGCCCGATCTGCCGCACGTCCACGCGTCGGGGCTGCCGCCCGCGCCGGTGCCGAGCGCGCCCCCGGTGAGCGACGGCGCGAAGGACATCGCGTGGATGGCGAGCCTGAGCCTGCCCGATTTCCCGGTGCGCTGGGAGCCGCGCGTCGTCCGCTACCTCGAGTTCTTCAAGAGCGACCCGCGCGGCCGCTCGGTGGTCGCCACCTGGATGCGCCGCTCGGGGCGGTACCGCGAGTCGATCCGCCGCACGCTACGGAGGAAGGCGGTGCCCGAGGACCTCCTCTGGCTCGCCATGATCGAGAGCGGCTTCGATCCCGGCGTGCGATCGCCGGTCGGCGCGATCGGCCTGTGGCAGTTCATGCCCGAGACCGGGCGCCAGTACGGCCTCGAGCAGGATCGCTGGGTCGACGCGCGGTACAACTTCCTCCAGGCGACCGAGGCGGCGACGGACTTCCTGAGCGACCTTCACCGGCGCTTCGGGAGCTGGGACCTGGCCATCGCCGCGTACAACATGGGGTACGCCGGCCTCGTCGCGGTCGTCCGCAAGTACAACACGAACGACTTCTGGGCGCTGTCGCGCCTCGAGGGCGCGCTCCCGTGGGAGACGACGCTCTACGTCCCGAAGATCATGGCGGCGGCGATCGTCGCGCGAAACCCCGCCGTGTTCGGCTTCGACGCGGTGACGGTCGATCCGGCCGTCGAGTTCGACGAGGTGACGGTGCCGCCCGCGACGCCGCTGTCCGCCGTCGCCCAGGCCGCCGGGTGCGACAAGAAGGACCTCGAGGCGCTGAACCTCGAGCTCCGCGCCGGGCGTACGCCGCCCGCGCTGCCCGACGATCCGAAGGGGGAGCAGCCGAAGATGGACGCCGCCGCGGCCAGCTACCCGGTGAAGGTCCCCCTGGGCAAAGGGGTCCAGGTGGCGCAGAGCCTCGCGCGGACGAAGCGGAGCGACGGGCCGGTGGAGCGGTACGTCGTCCGGTTCGGCGAGTCGGTGGAGCAGATCGCCGCCGCGCGCAACGTCGCCGCGGCGCGGATCGTCGAGCTCAACGCGATCGGCCAGGGCGAAGTGGTACGTGGCGGTACCGTGCTCCTCGTGCCCGCGGCGAAGGGGCAGGCCGCGCCCGCGGACGGCGCGCAGAAGCCGGTGGTGGTCGTCCCGGCGGACATCTTCGTCTACCCGGACCGGCGGCGCGTCTTTTACCGCGTCGTCGCCGGCGACTCGCTCCGCGACGTGGCCGACACGTTCAAGGTGACGGTCGACGAGGTGCGCCGCTGGAACGAGATCGATCCGGCGGGGCGCCTGCAAGAGGGGATGACCCTCCAGCTCTTCGTCGCCGAGTCGGCGGACGCGGGGCGCGCGGTGACGATGCGCGAGGAGGACGTCCGCACCATCGTCGCGGGCTCCGACGACTTCTTCACGTACTGGGAGCAGAAAGGGCGCAAGCGGGTGGCCGTCGCCGTGAAGGAGGGCGACACGCTCGAGTCGATCGGCCGCCGGCACGGCCTCTCCGTCGCGTCGATGGAGCGGATCAACCGCCGCGGGCGGGGCGAGGCGCTCAAGGACGGCGACTCCGTCATCGTCTACACCGGCGGCGCGAGCCCCCACGGCGCCCCCGGCCCGACCCCGTCGTCGCCCGCGACGAGCGGCGCGCTCGCACCTGCCGAGGCCGAGCCCCCGCCGCTCGTCGCGAGCCCTCCGATCCCCGAGGCGCTCCCGTGACCGCGTAGCTCGGGGTCGCGGCGCGCGACGCGTGCGCGGCGACCCTCGGCGCGAGCTCGGGGCGCGCGAGCGCGTTCGCGCGCGCTGGCCCTCGCCGTCCTCGGCACCGCGCGCCATTCGTGTCAAAGATCTCCGGTGGGAGATCGTGACGGCGACCGCGACGCTCCGGCGGGCGATCGCCTCTTGCGTAACCTGGGCGTCGCGCTGGATTCTACCTGGCGCCCATGACGCTCGCCCCGGGGGCACCGTTCGGACGTTATCGCATCCTCCACCTGGTGGGTGTGGGCGGGATGGGCGCGGTGTATCTGGCGGAGGACACGTCGCTCGGCCGGTCCGTCGCGCTGAAGCTCCTCCAGGTGTCGCCCCAGGAGTCGAGCGACGTCGCCGAGGCGACGACCGTCGGCCGGCGCGCCGCGGTGCGCGAGCTCGCGACCGAGGACCCCGCGACCGAGTCGCGCCACGAGAAGCGATCGCCGGCCGACCAGCTCCTCGCCGAGGCCCGCGCCGCGGCGCGCGTGCAGCACGCGCACGCGATCGCGATCTTCGACGTCGGCGAGACCGACGGCACGCCGTACCTCGCGATGGAGTTCGTGGCGGGCGAGACGCTGCGCCACTACATCAACCATCGCCGCGCGTCCATCGAGGTCAAGATCGCCTGGCTCGTCGACGTGGCCGAAGCGCTCTTCGCCGCGCACGCGAACGGGGTGGTCCACCGCGACGTGAAGCCCGAGAACGTGATGGTCCGAAACGACGGCACGATCAAGGTGCTCGACTTCGGCATCGCGCGCGCCGTCGCCCCGTCGCGGTGGCTCCCGGTGACGGCGCCGCACCGCGACGAGGGAGAGGAGGACGCGCCGCCGTCGTCGCGCGGGCGCGGCGACAACCTGGTCGGGACGCTCGCGTACATGTCGCCCGAGCAGCTTTGCAGCGAGCCGGTCGACGGGCGCGCCGATCAGTTCGCGTGGGGCGTGCTCGCGTACGAGCTGCTCACGGGCGCCTTGCCGTGGCAGCGCGACGAGGGGCGCGACGAGCTCCTCACGCAGATCCTCTTCAAGGAGCCCGAGCCGCCCAGCCGCCGCGTCGCCGCCATCCCGCCGCACGTCGACGCCGTCGTGCTCCGCGCGCTCTCGAAGGCGCAGGCCGATCGCTTCGGATCGATGGCCGAGGTGGTGCGGGCGCTCCGCGTGCGACCGAGGCGGCCCGCCGCGCCGGTCACGCGCCGCTCGCTCGCGGCGGCGGGCGGCCGCGCGGCCGCCGCGGCGCTCGCCGCGTCGCTCTTCTTCGGCGGCGCGGCGCTCGACGTGCGGCTCCAGAACCTCGTCCTGCCCGTCCACGCGGCGGGCGCGGCGACGGTCCTCCAGTCGAAGAAGAGCGCCAACCCGGGCGCCCTCGCGGACTACGAGGCCGGCATCGTCGCCGCGCGCGGCGCGTCGGGATCGATCGCGCGCAAGCACTTCGAGCACGCGACGGAGCTCGACGACTCGTTCGCCGCGGCGCACCTCCGCAAGGTGCTCGTGACGGTGGTAGCGGACGACCTCGCGCGGAGCCATTTGAACAAGGCGTTCCAGCTCCGCGCCGACCTCGGCGATCACGACCGCGCCCTCCTCCACGCGATCGAGCCGTGGGCGCGCGTCCCGCAGGCGCTCGATCAGGCCGTCGCGCGGCTCGTGGAGGAGGCGCAGAACGACGGCGACGCCGACGATTTCTTGCAGCTCGCGCGGCTCCAGCTCATCGCCGGCGATCACCGGGGCGCCATCGCGTCGTCGACCGCGGCGGCCGCGCGCGATCCGTCGCTCGCCGCCGCGCTCTGGATCCGCGGCACCTCGGAGCTCCTCCTCGACGACGTGGCGCTCGGCCGCGAGGACCTCGAGCGCTGCCTCTCGCTCTCGCCCAACGCGACGTCGTGCCTCCACGAGGTCCTCGCGCTGGACGCGCAGGAGGGGCACTGCGCCGAGGTGGTGGCGATCGCCGGGCGGACGACCGCCATCGAGCCGAACCAGCCGCGCGTGTGGGAGTCGGCGGCCAACGCGATCCTCGGCAGCGGCGGGCGGATGACGGAGGCGCGCGCCGCGCTCGATCGGGCGCTGTCGCTGACCACGAGCGAGCGCGAGGCCGATCACTTGAGGCGCGTCCAGGCGACGCGCCTTGCGCTCTACGAAGGTGACCTCGCCGGCGCGCGCGAGCCGCTCGCGTCGTGGAAGGTGGTGATCGAGGCGAACCTCGCCGAAGAGGAGCATTTCGACGTGCTCGGCCTCGAGCTCGGGCTCCAAGAGGAGCGCGGCCGTCACGAGGCGGCCGCCGCGGTCGCCGCCGATTACCTGACACGGCGGCCCGTGTGGACGCCGCTCTTCTATGTGGATACGTCCATCTATGCGCTCGCCGCCCTCCACCGAAACGGCGCGCTGTCGTCGGCGGAGTACGCGCGCCGGCGGGCGGAGTGGCTGGCGGCGATGCAGGCGCGTCCGGCGATGTCGGGGCAGGCGGGGATGACGTCCGGCGCGCTCTGGGTCGCGGCCTACGCCCTGGCGGTCTCGAACGCCGAGGAGGCGCGCGAGGCGCTCGCGGCGTTCCCGTCGTACCCGGCGCTCCCGCCGCTGCGGAGCCGCGGGCCGGAGACCGACTGGCCCGTGGGGCACACCTACTTCGTGGCCGGCAGGATGCTCGAGGCGATCCCGCACCTGCAGCGCGCGGCGCGCTCGTGCGTGGGTTTCCAGCACCCGTTCGATCAGGTGCGTGCGATGTACGAGCTCGGCGCCGCCCTCGAGGCGGTGGGGAGCCGTCGCGAAGCGTGCGCCATGTTCGCCGCGGTCGCGTCGCGCTGGCCGCATCCGTCGGTCTCGGGCGACGCGGCTCGCCTCCGCGCCGCTTCCTGCCCGCGCTGAGCGCCGCCCCGCGCTACGAAGGGCTGGTGTGTCAAGGCGCCGCCGGCGTGCGAGCGCGCCTTCCGCCGGCGGCGGCCCTTTGCCGCGCGCGGCAGCCTCTTCGGCGCCGCGGGTCATGCCTGGAGATCGGAGAAGCGGGCGCCCTCGCCGCGATCATCGCGGAGCGGCGGGGCGCGACGATCGCGCGTCGTCGACGCCGTGCGGGGCCGCTCACGAGGGCCGCGCGAGCCGCGTCGGCTCGATATCATCAGGTACTACGTCAGGTACCACGTCGGTGGTGGGCAGACTCCGGTGTCGCCAGATTCGATATCCGTAGCTCGATGTACTTCGGGGCGATGGCCGTCAAGACGATGACGTCGTATCGATACCCGATATCAGGGGCCGACGAGCTCGGTCGGGAAGCCGGACGAGCCCGACTTCATCCCGCTCTGCACGCGCAGCACGCGGACCTTGTCGCGCCGCAGGCCGAGCGGCGCGCGCTCGCGCTTCGTGTCCGTCTCGACCTTCGCGGTGTTCGATGCATCGATGCGATGGTTCGAAGAGTTCATGGTGCCCTCACTCGCTGGAATGGTGTGGATCGATGGCTCGCAGAGTGCGTTTTCCGAGTCGTCGAGGCGCTCTGTAACGAGGTCTCTGATTCCAACTGCGCTCGGTGAGGCCGGCGGATCGTCCGTATTCAGTGCGCACTGGCGGTGAATCACCAGCAGCCGCACCAAGAGAATTCAGCCGCGCGGGCTCTTATGCAAGACAATTGCATTGATGAATTCATTTTCAAAGTTCCAATGTGAGCACACCGCGGTTCAGTATGTACGTCGTTCGCCAGCGCGGCGTTGGGCTCGCGTTCAAATCGATTGTCAGGTCCAAACGTGGTCCGAATTCCAACGAATCATTTCGAATCGAGACGGGGTGGCGCGCCCGTGCGCCGCGCCGCGCGCGGCGGTGTTCACGCGTGAAAGACGCCTCGAACGCGCGCGTCGTCGCGGGCCGCGATCCGCGGCGCGGACACGACGCCAATCGGCCGTATGGAAAGAAAACGATGCATGAGCACCGTCAAGACGATGACCGCTCACTCTCGTCGCCAGTCGCGCCGACGGCTCGACCGCTCGTGCGGCGCGGGGCAGCGGCCGGCAAGCCGACGAGCGCCGACTCATCGTCGGCTTCGACGATCGCGCCGCTCGATCGCGCGCGATCGAGCGGCGCGCGCGGGGCACGCGCGTGGGGCCTGCGGGGCCGTCGGCGCCGCGCCCGGGAGCGTCGGCGCGCCGCCAGCGCCCTGCCGCCTATGAGGCGTCTGCGCGCCATGGCACCGCGTCCGGACGCCTCGCGCGCCCGTGGCTGCGCCGCGCGGGCCGGCGCCGCAGCGGCGCGACCGGCGGCGGGGGTCAACGACCTACGAGTAGCGCGCGAGCTGCCACTTGATCTCGACGAGATCCGCCGGATCGACGAACGTCTGCACCGCGAGCACGATCATCGGCGTGAGCCGCGCGAGGTGCTCGCGGGTCACCAAGTGGAGCGGGATGCCGGCGCGCTCGGCCTGTCGCCGGACGATGGCGTCCGCGAAGGGCGTATACGGGCGCAGGAGCGAGATGAGCCGCTCCGCCGTCTCGCTCGGGCCGTCGAGCGCCATGGCCATCGTCACCGCACCGCGGCTCGCGCGCGGACGTTCGCCGCGTGCTCGTCGAGCTTGTCCCAGGGCGCCATCACGAACCGGCACTCGTGGGCGCCCGCGGCGACGCAGTAGACCTCGCGCGCGTGCACGTCGAAGCCGAAGCTCTCGGTGCACCAGCCCGCCGAATACCCCGCGGAGAACACGCAGACCGGCATCTCGGCCTTCTGGCCGCGCGCGATCCAGCTCTCCGCCTCGAACGTGTTCGGGTGCGTGTATTCGAGGTAGAACGTGTCGTCCGACGCCGGCCGCGATCGATCGTCGATCTCGACGCGCGCCCACCCCGAGAACGCGAAGTGGATCGGCCCGGTCGACAGGCGCGACGGCCCGTCGGTGAGCCCGCGCTCCTTGCAGAAGGCGGCCGCGTCGTCGCGCCCGATGACCCGGGCCATCCGGTACCAGAACTTGAGCGCCTCGGCCTCGCCGATCACGTCGCGCATCACCTCCAAGAAGCCGGTGGTGAGGCTCCCGGCGCGGAGGAGGACGTACCGCTCGCCCGCGATCCGGATCGTGCCGCGCTCCGGCTCACGCCGCAGCGACTCGAAGTGCGCGCGTACGTAGCTCTCTGCGACGTCGAAGAGCGGGACGAGTGGCTCCGGAACTCGGGCTGTCGTGGGCATCGGTCATCTCCCGTGCTTCCCCGACGCGATCACCGGGGCATCACGGAGAGAGTACCACCGTCGTCAAAGCGGGGTCGGAGGTGAATCCTGGCGCGCCACCTGGCGAGCATCGTCGTCGACGACACCGCCGCCGTCCCCGTCGCCGAATCCCATGTTGAGCAGCGCGGTCCACGGGAGGACGCCGTCCTCGGCGTGGTTCACCAGGCCGAGCTGCACGCCGCGCAGGCTGGTCGCGTGGTTGAAAACACCTACCTGCAATCCGCGCACGTGGTCCGCGATATTCACGACGCCTACCTGCGCTCCCTGGATCGACTTCGCGTAGTTCCCTGCCACGCCGAGTTGGATGCCCGCGTGCTTCTCGAACGCCGCGGCCGTGGCGCCGATTTGCGCCCCCTTCGACTCCTTCGCCGCCGCGAGGAGGCCGCCGATCTGCGCGATCCCGGCGAAGCGCCCCGCGCCCGCGGCGAGCCCGCCGATCTGCACCGCCCCCGTGAAATCCGCCGACGTGAACGCGAGCGCGCCGGCCTGGGCGAGCCCGTAGAACCGCCCCTCCACGGAGGAGACCGCGCCGATCTGCGCGACGCCGGCGAAGCGGTGCTCCTCGCCGTCGCTGCCGAGGACCGACGGGCCGGTGACGCTCACGACGCCGATCTGCGCGAGCCCGGAGAAATCTCCGCGCGCGTGATCGAACGCGCCGATCTGCGCGAGGCCGGCGAAGCTCGCGTCGGTGCGGTCGTACCCGCCGATCTGCGCGATGCCCGCGAAGGACCGCGCCCGGTTGTACGCGGCGACCTGCGCGCCGCCCGTCATGTCGAGGGCGCGGTTGTACGCGAGCGCGAGCTGGGCGCCGCCGTAGAACGAGCGCGCGCGGTTCTCGGTGATGCTGAGCTGCGCCGCGCCTACGCTCGTGTCGGCGAGGTTCCGTCCGAGCGCGATCTGCGCGACGCCGACGTGCGTGCCGGCGTCGTTGCGGATCCCGGAGAGCGAGAGCACGCCGTAGAAGCGCTCGGTGCGCTCGTGCGCCAGGGCGAGCGTCGCGATCCCGCCGAACGTCGCGAGGTGCGGGCGGAGCCCGGCGTGGAGCACCGCCCAGCTCGGCGGCGGGTCGGTCGCGATCGGCGCCTCGGCCCGGGGCGCGCCGGCGGGCGCGGCCTCCGCCGCCACCGGCATCGACCTCTGCGCCGGCGTCGTGCCGAACGAGGCCTCCTCGGACGCAGGCTCGGCCGCGCCGGCGACGGCGGCGCGGAGGACGAAGAGACACGCGGTGGCGGCGGGGGCGAAGGCTCGTTGGGGGCGCATGCGGCGAGAACGCGGCCGCCGCGAGGACCTTACAGGCGAGGACGATCCGTCCGCCGCGCGCGGGCGCTCCCGCGGAGCGTCATGGACATGCCGGCGGCTCGGACGACCGCGGCGCCGGCGCCGCGCGCGCCTTCAGCGCATCGCGGTCGGCCTCGGCGCGGCGACCGCGCCGGTCGTGAGGTCGATCGGGAGCGTGCGCGTGACGTTCGGCGCGAGGCAGACGAGCTCGGGGCGGCTGCCGTCGACCATCTTGCCGACGATCTGCACCGCGGCGCGCCCCTGCTCGAGCGACGTCGGCTTCGCGCCGAAGTAGCGCCGCCCGCCGAGGTCGACGTCGACGAACTCGGCCCCGAGGAGCTCGGTGTGCCCCTTCAGCGCGGCGCGCGTCTGCGGGTAGTCGTAGGCCGCGGGGGCGCTCTTGCTGACGCGCACGAGGACCGCGAACGGCGTCGCGCACGACGCGGTCGCGGGCGACGGCCACCCGGCGAGGACGCTCCGATCGCCCGGCGCGCCCGCCTCGCACCGGCTCGCCGCGCGGGGCGCCCCGAAGCGCAGGAGCGCCTGACGCGGCTCGGGCCTGGTCCACTGCGCGCGCGCCTCGACGTAGCTCGCGCGCACCCACAGCTCGCCCGACGGCGACGTCTTCAGCGCGTCGAGGCGGAGCGCCGCGCCCTCGGAGAACGCGGGCTTCGGCACCGTGACCTCGCGCCACGCGCCGCTCGCGTCGCGGCGATGGAGCGCGTCCTTCGTCATCGCCCACGCCGGGCGGCCGTCCTTCCACGCGACGTCGATCACGCCGTCGAGGGGCGCCTTGTCCCAGCCGCCGTCGCCGGCGCGGACGTAGACGGCGCCGTCGGCCCACGCCCAGAGCGCGCCGCCTTCGTCCACCTCGTACCTCCGCGCCCGCTTGAACGGCGCGTCGATCCGCGTCCACGTCGATCCCGAAGAGCGCGCGACGTAGCTCTCCGTCGGGCTCTCGTCGGCGTCCACCAGGGCGCCGAAGAGGTACGTGGTCGCGCCCGGTCCGGCCTTCAACCCGGTCAGGCGGAGCGCGGCGCGGCGCGCGACCTTCGGGATCGCCTCGAGCGTCGCCGGATGTCCGGGCGACCAGCGCGCGAGCGCCGCCTCGCCCACGGTCCCGCCCCCCAGCGCCGCGTCGTTCGTGTGCGACGGGAAGATCCCGCAGTAGCGCCCCGCGAGGAGGAGCTCGCCGCCGGGGCGCGCGAGCGTCGCGCCGTGCTCGAACGCGCACTCCGGCAGGTCGCGCGCGTGGAGCGCGCCGAAGTCGGGGACCTTCGCCGCGCCGCGCGGGACCACCGCGAGCTCCGGATACGCGCCGCCCGTGTGGAGCCACAGCGCGCTCCCGTTCTCCCAGCGCGTCTCGACCCCGTACGCCTCGCCGTCCGCGGGGCGCTGCGGGACGGGCCGCCAGCGATCCCCCTTCCAGGCGTACTCCATGAGGAGCGTCCCGACGCGCTCTCCGCCGTCGTCGAACATCGTCAGGTGCGCGTCGTCCGGCCAGGAGCCGGTCATCGACAGGACGCGCATCGGGCGCCACGCCTCCTCGCCGCGGCGGATGCCGCGCGCGAGCGCCGGGTCGTCCTCGATCCGGTCGGCGGTGACGCGCGCGAAGGCCACCGCGGACGGCGCCTCGTTCACCGCGCCGAGGTGGCCGTGGTGCACGAAGGCGGTCGCGCCGACGAAGTCGACGTCGAGCCCCGCGCACCGCCCCTCGACGGCGACGGACAGCGCGTCCTCGGGCGCCGTCGCGGGCGGCGCGCTCGACGCGGCCGCTTCGGCGGGCAGGTCGACGCTCGTCCGCGCGCGCGCCGCGCCGGCCGGCGGAGCCGCGCGCGGCGGATCGGGCTCCGGGGCGCCGAGGGCGCCGCTGCACGCGGCGAGGAGCGGGGAGGCGGCGATCACGAGGCGGAGTCGCGTGCGCATGGCGTCGGCGCGAGGTACGCCCGGCGGCCCGCGGCGCATTCCCCGCCGCGGGCGGGGGCGCTCAGCCGGAGCGCGAGACGATGGCGAGGAGGCGCGCGCCGTACTTCTTCACGATCGCGTCGCCGACCCCGGGGAGCCGCCGCAGCGACGCCTCGTCGTGCGGGCACTCGCTCGCGATCGCGAGGAGCGCGCGATCGGTGAGGACGCGGAACGCCGGGATCCCCTTGCGGCTCGCCTCGGAGAGGCGCCACGCGCGGAGCGCGCCGATGAGCGCGCCGGAGACGAGCTCCGCCCCGTCGCCTCGCCGGCTCGCGGCCGCTTCGTCCCGGCGGCTCTTCGCGCCGGCGGGCTTCGGCCCTCGCGGCACCCCCGCCTTCGCCTTGGCGCTCCTCCCTCGCCCGTCCGCGTCCGCGCGCGAAGGGGCGCGCTTGCGCGTCGCGCGCTGGTTCGGCGCGGGGCGCGCGTGCATCTGCACCGGGCGCCGCTCGCCCGCCGCGCCGGCGAGGTACACGCGCTGGAACGCGATCGTCTCGCCGTCGCGCTCGAACTCGTCGCTCTTCAGCGTGACGACGCCCGCCCGCGCGAGCGCGCCGAGGAGGTGCTCGAGGGAGCCGCGGTCGAGCGATCCGTCCGCGAACACGTCGCGGTGGATCTGCCCCACGGTGAGCCCGTCGCGCTCGCGGAGCGCCTCCACCACGCGCGCCTCGGCGGCGCGCTCGTTCGCCGACGGCTCGCGGAACCGCTGCGCGATGCACGCTTCCGGCGCGCACACGTCGCACGCGCCGCACGGCGCGCCGCCGTCGCGCTCGTCGCCGAAGTGGTGGACGATCTGGAGCATCCGGCACTCCTGCCGGCGCGCGAAGCGGTGCATCGCCTCGAGCTGGGCCTGGCGGTGCTTTCGCTGCGCCTCGTACGTCCTCGCCCACCCGGCCTTGCCGCGGCGGATCGACTCGTCCGGCGCGACGAGCGCGCCGCCGTGCAGCCACAGCTTCTCGATCGCCTTCTCGAAGACGTCGGGCTCGAGGCGCGCGCGCGCGGCGAGCCCCTCCTTGGAGACGGGCCGCGCGGACAGGGCGTCGAACAGCTTGGCGAGGATCGCCGTCTCCGGGTAGTCGCGCTCGAGGAAGAACTCGTGCGTCTTCCGATCGACGAACGACTCGAAGAGGATCGCGCGGGCGGGCGCGCCGTCGCGCCCCGCGCGCCCGATCTCCTGGTAATACCCCTCGAGCGTGGCGGGGAGCGCGGCGTGGATGACCGTGCGCACGTCGGCCTTGTCGATGCCCATGCCGAACGCGATCGTGGCGACGATGACGTCGAGCCCCCCGTCGAGGAACGCGCGCTGGATCGCGTCGCGCTCCGCGCCGCCGAGCCCCGCGTGGTACACGGCGGTGCGGCACGTCCGCGACGCGAGCTCGGCCGCCGCGGTCTCCGCGTGCTTGCGCGTCGCCGCGTAGACGATGGCGGGCAGGCGCCCTCGGCCCGCGAGGATCTCGCGCGCCGCCTCGACGCGCTCGCCGGGGCTCCGCTCGAGCACCTCGATCGCGATGTTCTCGCGGCGAAAGCCGTGGATGAAGCGCGCCGGCGCGTCGAGCGCGAGCTGGCCTTCGATGTCCTTCTGCACGTCGGGCGTCGCGGTGGCGGTGAGCGCGATGACCGGGGCGGGGCGCAAGAGCGGCAGCCGCTCGCCCAGCATCCGATAGTCGGGCCGGAAATCGTGACCCCACTGCGAGATGCAGTGCGCCTCGTCGATCGCGATCAGCGTCGGCTTGCGCCGCGCGAGCATCTCGGGAAACCCCGGGACCTTGAGCCGCTCGGGCGCGATGAACAGGAACCGCAGCGACCCGTCGAGGTACGCGCGGCACGCGGCGCGCGACGCCAGCCGATCGCGCCCCGAGTGGATCCGATCGGCGGCGATCCCCTGCGCCAGGAGCTTGCCGACCTGGTCCTCCATCAGCGCGATGAGCGGGCTCACGACCAGCGTCGCCCCTCCGCGCGCGAGCCCCGGGAGCTGGTAGCAGAGCGACTTCCCCGCGCCCGTCGGCATCACGAGGAGCACGTCGCGCCCCGCCGCGACCGCCGCGCACACCTCCTCCTGGTACGGCCGGAACGCCGTGAACCCGAACGCGTCGCGGAGCAGCTCCGCGAGCGGCGCGACCCTCCGCGGCGCGGCGGCGGCCGCGGGCGCGTCGAACGGCGAAGGTCCGCGCGCCGCGGCCCGCGCGCGGTCGTCGGGGGCGGCCGGGTCGAAGGGCGGGGGCGACGGATCGCGGGCGGGCTCGCGCCGCGGCGGCGAAGGTCCGCGCGCCGGCGTTCGCGCGCGGTCGTCGGGGGCGGCCGGGTCGACGGGCGGGGGCGACGGCTCGCGGGCGGGCTCGCGCCGCGGCGGGGCAAGCTCGGGCCTCGCGCCGCTCGCGCGGTCGCCGGCGACGTGGGCGACGACGTCGCGCACGAACGACTCGATGCCGCTCATGAACGCGTCGAAGTCGCCCTGCCCGCGCTCGAGGAGGCGGAGCTCGCGCTCCCACTCGCCGGTCAAGATCGGGCTCTTCACGCGCGGGTGCACCGCGAGGACGAGGGCGATCCCGCGATCGGTCGCGGAGAGCGACTTGCCGTCGCGCGCCAGGTACTCGCGGCGCAAGAGCGTCTCGAGCGTCGACGCGCGCGTCGCCGGCGTGCCGAGCCCGGTGCTCCGCATCGCCTCGGAGATCTCCTTCTCCTCGATGGTGCGGCCGGCGCTCTCCATCGCCGTGAGGAGGGTCGCGTCGGTGTAGCGCGGGGGCGGGCGCGTCCGCTTCGGCACGGCCTTCACCGAGGCGACGTCGGCGCGCGCGCCCTTCGCGAGCCCCGGCGGCAGCGTCGGCTCGGCGCCCTGGTCCGCGCGCCTCGCCACGTCGAGCGCCTTCCACCCGACCCGCTCGATCGCCGTGCCGCTCGTGGCGAACCGATCGACGGCGCGCTCGCCCCCGGCCGACGACGTGACCGCGGTCACGACGTGCGTCGTCGCGTACACGTGGTCCTCGTGCCACGCCGAGAGGAGCCGCCGGCACACGAGATCGTAGACGCGCCGCTCGTCCGTCGAGAGCGACGCGGTCCGCGCGCGCGTCGCCGTCGGGAGGATCGCGTGGTGATCGGTCACCTGCGCGTCGTCGACGAAGCGCCGCCCGAGCGGCGCGCCGGTCGAGGGCGCGAGGTGCGCGCGGTACTCGCCTTCGATCGCGAGGACGATCGCCGGGAGCGCCGCCGCGACCGACGTGGACAGGTGGCGGCTGTCGGTGCGCGGATAGCTGACGAGCTTCTTCTCGTAGAGCGACTGCGTGACGTCGAGCGTCCGCTGCGCGCTCATCCCGTACAGGCGGTTCGCGTGGCGCTGGAGCTCGGTGAGGTCGTAGAGGCGCGGCGCCGGGATCGCGTGCTTCTCGGTGGTGACCGACTCGATCTGCGCCGCGCCCCCCTCGACGCGCGCGACGATCTTCGCCGCCTCCGCGCCGTCGGGCGGGAGCCGCGCCGCGCCCCGCGTCTCGCCGTCGGCGCTCGCGCCGCGCGCTCCGTCCTCGCCGCGCGCGCCCGGCCGGGGCGCCGAGGGCGCGAGGAGGACGCCGCGGTACGTGTCCGGGGCGCCCTCGGGGCGGGGGCCGTGCGGGCGGAAGACGGCGGCGATCTCGAGGTAGTCCTCCGGGACGAACGCGCGGATCTCGAGCTCGCGCGCGACCACCATGGCGAGCGTCGGCGTCTGCACGCGGCCGACCGAGAACATCTCGTCGTGCGCGACGCTGTACGCGCGCGAGCAGTTCATCCCGACGAGCCAGTCGGCGCGTGACCGCGCGCGCGCCGCGCGGCCGAGCGCGTCGAACGCGCGCGCGTCCTTCAGCTCGCGGAAGCCGCGGGCGATCGCGTCCTCGGTGAGCGACGACAGCCACAGGCGCTTCACCGGCTTCGTGCACCGCGCCGCCTCGTACACGTAGCGGAAGATGAGCTCCCCCTCGCGGCCCGCGTCGGTCGCGCACACGACCTGATCGACGCGCGGGTCGCTCAAGATCGCGCGCACCACCTCGAACTGATCGCGCGTCCCCTCCAGGACGACGAGCGGCCACGCGGCGGGGAGGATCGGCAAATCGGAGAGGCGCCACCTCCGCCACCGCTCGTCGATCTCGTGCGGCTCGGCGAGGCCGACGAGGTGACCGATGGCCCACGTCACCACGTACCCGCCGCCGTGCAGGCACCCCGTGCCCCGCGCGCTCGCGCCCAGCACGTGCGCGAGATCGCGCGCGACGGCGGGCTTCTCGGCGACGACGGCGATGGTCACCGCCCCGTCATGCCACGGGGGCGCGGGCGTGAGAAGCGCGCCTCGCCGGTCGGAAAGTCGTCACGCGCCGCGCGGCGCCGCGCAACCCGCCCGCGAGCGCGGCCGATGGTCCTGCACCGAGGCAGTCCCGCCTCGGGCCCGCAGGAGGGCCGCCTCATGATCTCCAGGATTGGTGCGTCGACGCCGAGCGCGTCCTGCCGGCTCTCCGACTGAGGTCACGGCGCCGCCGGAGGCGGGCAATGCAGAGCCTTGGCGCGCGTTCGGGCGGCGCGAGCCGTCGTGCTCCCCGCGGCGTGGCCCCATCGGGCGAGCACGACATCATATGCCGTGCACGCGTCGGCGACTCTCCCCTGTCGCTCGAGCGCTTGCCCGAGGCGCAGGTTCGCGACCACCTGAGCGACCGGCTGCTCCAGCGTCCAGCACGACGTGGCGGCGCGGCGGAGGTAGCCGATGGCTCTGTCTACCTCTCCGCCTTGAAGAAAAGTAAGGCCAATGGCCGTATCGTATTCTGGAGTCCGCGTGAGCGGATCGAGCATCGGTAAATAGCTCGGGAGCCGCGCAATGGCCTCGGCTGCGTCGTCGGTCGTCACGGTCGCGTCGGCGAAGGCCATGACCCATCGCATCCCCTGCGCTGCGACGAGCGGCGGCCGGGCGGCCTCGCGCTCGAGCCAATCGTCTCGATGCGCTACGAATTCCGCTCGAGGTATCTTGTGCGCTCGATATCGAAGGCTCCAGGGGACGATCGAATAATCGAAATATCCGGATCGCTGCCAGGCGTCTCGCCTCTTCGAAAAGTCGATCGCGATGCGGTCGACGCCGTCGAAATCTCCGACCTCCGCGAGGATGCTCGTCAGGGTTTGTGTCGCTGTGTGGTGTTGCTCTTCGTCCGTCGCGGACGCCACGCGCGCGAGCCATTCTTGACCGTGCCGAACGGCGGCTTCGAAGTCTCCGCGATGAGCGTCGAGGAGTGTCTCGTCCTGCAGTCGCAGCAGCTCTCGTTGCTCCTCCGGTGCGGCGCTCCATCTCTGCGCCAGCGTGGTCTGTACGGCTTCCAGGGCCGCCCCTCGTCCAAGCAGCGCTTGCGCGAGCTGGAAGAGCGGGAGAATGGCGTGGGGCTGGGCCGATACGAGGCTGCGCGCCGTCCGCTCCGCGGCGACACAGTCGCCGTTCAGAGCGTCTAGGGAGAAGGTATCGATCAGGCATTGGACCGACAGGGGCGCCATCGCGAGGCACTGGCATAACCAGATCTCGCTTCTGGCTCCCGATCTTCGAGGACGAGCGACAGCGCCTTGCCGTACGAGGCGGCGCGCTCACTATATCGAGCGGAGCGCCCCCGTGCGACGCGGCGCGCGGGGGCGTACGCTCCCGTGGTGCTCGCGTCGACCACCCCCGCGTCCTCTACGCCGTGACGGATTCGTTGCCTACGGAGAGGGCGGGCCGCGTTAGGACGTAGGCATGAACGAGCCCGTCGAGATCGAGAAGGTGACCCCCATCTACGTCGTCGATCGCATCGAGCCCGCGCTCGCCTTCTGGGCGGCGCTCGGCTGGGAGAAGACCGTCGAGGTGCCGCACGCGGGGCGCGTCGGGTTCGTGATCCTCGCCCGCGGCGACCTGGAGATCATGCTCCAGACCAGAGACAGCGTGAAGGAGGACCTCGGCGCCGCTCCGCTCGAGCCCGCGTGTGCGCTCTACATGGATGTCGCCTCGCTCGACGACGCGCGCGCGGCCCTCGCCGCGAAGCGGGGCGCGGGGGAAGAGCACAGGGTGCTCATCGAAGAGCGCGAGACGTCCTACGGCGCCCGTGAAATGTGGGTCGTCGACCCGGCCGGCGTCCTCGTCGGCTTCGCGCAACGCAAGACGAGCTGATCGAGGACGGCTGTGCCGCCGCCGACCATGGCCTCGCGAAGGCGGCGAGCTCTGGTCCCAAGGCGGCGGCGCGGGCGAACGGCGGAGGCGCACTGCGTCCCACTTGTGCGCGCATTTCGTGGGAAGAATCGCCCCAAAGAGCCGATCGAGATCACATCTCGAGATGTCTGGTGTTTACTTGGCATCCACCGAACGAACGTCGAACGCAGCCTCTGCACACCCGCTCATTCACCTCGGCAGCTTGGCCCTTTGGGCTCCTGGTGCCGCGGAGCATCGCCGCTCTCCGTCGAGCGCGGGCCAGCGTCTGGTGCGGGCGAAGAGGATCGCGTGAGGCACAATCGGAAGGAGATCGAGATGGTGAACGAATGGCTTACCGAGTTCGTCGCCTTGCATATCGAAGGAGAGGGGACGAACGTCGCCCTGACGGGAAGGCTGCCGAGCGGCTTCGCCCGGATCTACGACGATACGTCTTCGGTCCTGGTCGAGCCTCGGCAGACCCACTTCGCCATTCAGCTCTGGTCCCGTGAGCCGTCGTCGGAGCCCTCGCCGATCCGCGCGATGACGATCCACGAGCTGACGCAGCTCGCCGCCGCGCTCAAAGGGCAGGAGCAACACGTCCGCACGACCGTCGACGCGACGCTCTTCCTCCTGTTCCTGCAGCAGATCGACGTCGAGCTGGGCGACGGGCCGTCGCGCCGCTTCCAGAAGGCGATCTTCCGCGACATAGCGTCGGAGGGCGCGGTCGTCGTCGCGCGCTTCGCGCTGAGCGGCGACGTCGAGGGGACGATCCGCTGCTCGGGCGACGCGCTGACCATCGAGCAGCACGTCGTCTCGCTCCCGAGCGGGCGCGCGCGGAGCCTCCGCCACGCCGACCGGCTGTCGCTCGCCGCGGCGATCCACGCGCACGTCGAGCGCGCGCCGCGCCCCGTCGACCCGCTCTGGTCGAAGCTCGCGCGCGAGGCCTCGCGCTGACGGGCTCGCCACGCGCGCCCTCGGCCGGGGCCCGCGCGGTCCCCTCCCGGGGCGGCGCCTGCTCGGCGCGAGGGCGCCGGCCCGCGTCGCTCGCCGCCCGCCGCCGACGGCCGGGCCGCGCGGGCGGCGCGCCGGCTACGCGAGGCCGGTGAGCTTCGCGCTCTCGTCCCAGAGGCGCTTCGCGACCGCGCGATCGAGCGCCAGGGGCGCCGGGACCTGCTCCTCGTTCTTGTCGTAGTAGCCGCCGGTCTTGCCTTGGACCTCGGGGCTCGTCGCGAGGTACACGATCCGCCTCCCGCCCTCTTCGGGCGTGATCATGAAGAGCGCCTTCACGACCGCGAGGACCGGCCTCGTCCAGGCGGGCGCGCCGGACCAGATGTTGGTGGCGACGACGCCGGGGTGGAGCGACGTCACGGTGACGTCCTTCCCTTTCAGGCGCGACGCGAGCTCGCGCGTGAAGAGGACGTTGCCGAGCTTCGATCGGCTGTAGGCGCGCATGATCCCGTAGCCCCCCTTCTCGAACCCGAGGTCGTCGAGGTCCATGTCGGCGCGCCGGTGATTCCGGCTCGCGACGTTGACGATCCGCGCCGGCGCGCTCTTCTCGAGCAGGTCGAGGAGCAGGTTCGTGAGGAGGAAATAGCCGAGGTGGTTCACGGCGAAGGTCTGCTCGATCCCGTCGACCGTCACCTTGCGCTGGTGGTTCACGCCGCCCGCGTTGTTGATCAGGACGTCGAGGCGATCGTGCGATCTCCGGAAGTCGTCGGCGAGCGCGCGGATCGACCTCTGCGAAGACATGTCGCAGAGCATCAGCGACACCTTCGACGAGCCGGACCGCTCCTTCACGTCGGCGAGGGCGGCGGAGCCGCGCGCCTCGTCGCGGGCCACCATCACCACGTCCGCGCCCCTGGCGGCGATCTGCGCCGCCGCCTCGAGGCCGATCCCGGAGCTCGCGCCGGTGACGAGCGCCGTCTTTCCAATCAGGTCGTTCACGGCGGCGATTGAAGCGGGAAGGGGAGCGCCGCGCAAGCGTGCGCGCGCCGCGTCGAGCCCCGCCCCGCGCGCCGCCTCGAAGCGCGCCTACCCCGCCGCGCTCACCGCTCCGCGCTCATCGCTCCGCGGTGGCCGACGGCGCCTTGCTCTCGAGGGACAGCTCGCTCACCGCGGTCTGGAGCTGCACGCGGGCGAGCATCTGCTTCTCCTTCTCCGTCACCA